>ERZ772779.1037-NODE-1037-length-11821-cov-8.497365_pt1 | contig 11821 bp, 8 predicted proteins | sample MGYA00511360_ERZ772779 | MGnify/ENA primary metagenome ERZ772779 (study PRJEB29015, sample SAMEA2738112) | human oral metagenome | biome: human oral; feature: human-associated habitat; material: saliva | place: China | collected 2231 ...
TGGAGGAGACCGCGCTGGAGTGGGCGGCGACCATCGCGACGAAGTCCCCGCAGGCGATCCGTATGCTGAAGTTCGCCTTCAACCTGGCGGATGACGGGCTGGCCGGCCAGCAGGTTTTCGCGGGCGAGGCCACGCGCTTGGCGTACATGACGGCCGAGGCCCAGGAGGGGCGCGACGCCTTCCTCGAGCACCGCGCGCCCCGCTGGGAGGACTACCCCTACTACTACTGAGAGCCTGAGCGGCTGTCGGCTGCTTGCGTCACCGATCGCCCACTTGCTACCTTTCGATGTTGCACGCCCTGGGAGGCTCCATGTCACGCACTGAAACAGCAACGAATGACTCGTCGACAGAGTCGCCATCGCGCCCGTCGCGGCGCAAGCGCTGGGTGGCCGCCGCCTCGTGTGTGAGCCTCGTGTCCGCCGCGTCCGGGGCGGGCTACTGGTCGAACTACGTGTACATGTCCGACGTGAGCGCGCAGGACGCGGCCACTCACTTCGCCTCGCTTATCGCGGACGGCCAGTACGAGGAGGCTTTTTCACTCACGGACGGGAGCGACCCGTTCCACACGGAGGGGTTTTCCACCGATCTACTGACGGATCGAGCCCACACCGGCGCTCCGCAAGTCAGTGACGTCAGCACGCATGCCTCGAGCCCAACTTCTGAAACGTTTGACGCGTCCCTCATCTACAACGATTCCTCGGAGCCCGATACTCTCTCCTTCTGGGTGAGGAGTACCGAGAGAAGAAACGGCTCCCTTGGCATGTGGCAATCAGATTTTGAAGGGGTGACTCGAAGCGTTTCTTTCTCCGGCATGCGCGACGTGCGCGTAGGTGACGTGGCTGTCTCTGACCCCGACGCGCGGCATCTCCTCTTTGCGGGACGGTATCGTATGGAGGCGCACGCGGATCATGAACCCTACTGGAAAGTGGACTTTACCTACCCGCTCGGCGACAACGTGGGGGAACTACGCACGGCCGGTCCGCCCTCGTTCGAGGTGGTCGCCAGCGACGAGCTGAAGGATTGGGCCAACGGGGCAGCCCAGGCTTTCATGCTGGACTGCCGGACCAGTTTCAGCTCTTCCATGCCTTCCCTCAATCCTGCTGATGTGCAGAAATGCGGTGTCCTGGCACTGCGCTCTGATGCCCCCGCCCTCCCACCTGTTGACCTCATCAGCTTCGAAGTGCATCCGACTTGGTTCGGGTTCTACGTCGACATGGGCGAGACCATCCTCAAAGAGGGCTACCGCATCTCGACTGTTTACGTTACCTGTGACATCAGCTTCCCTGATACCTCAGACTCACCCGACGCCTCATGCACGGTGGGTAAACGACGCCGATAGTTCTGACGGCCGAGGCACAGGAGGGGCGTGACGCCTTCCTCGAGCAACGCGCGCCCCACTGGGAGGACTATCCCTACTACTACTACTACTGAGAGCCCGAGCGGTTGTCAGGTACTTGCGCCGCCGAACGCCCCCTTGCTATCGTTCACTGTTGCACACCCTGGGAGGATCCATGACACGCACTGAAACAGCAACGAACGACTCGTCGACGGAGCCGTCATCGCGCCCGTCGCGGCGCAGGCGCTGCGTTGCCGCCGCCTCGTGCGTGGGCCTCGTGGCCGCCATCGCAGGAGGGGGATACTGGTGGCATTCCACGCGCGTGCCAGACCTGACGCGGATCGAGGCGTGGAGCCGCTACATGGAACTCATTGAATCCGGGAAGTACGACGAGGCACTGTCGTATTCGCCCTACCTCCAGGACACCAGCAGGAATGGCAATCATATCGAATTCCTGTCCGACGCTGCGCACGCGCACGCGCACGCACCCAGCATGGTATCCATCGAGTCAGTCGATATCAACTCCTACGCCATCGAGGGGCGTGTTTCCTTCGACGACGGCACAGAAGCCTTGGGCACGACCGTCACCGTGCTGTCGCAGAAGGACAAGGCCAACGGCAAGCTCGGTTGGTGGCACATTGACGCCCCATCCTTCGGACCAACAGTCACCCTCATGGAGTTAGACAACCTTCGCAGCGTGCGGGTCGGCGACGTATCGATCGATAACCCCCAAGGCTGGTACTACCTATTTCCCGGCAGCTACCGCATCGAAGCAGCCCCCCAGAACCCGGACTACTGGACAATCAAATACGAGCGCCCATTAACCGACGGCGCAGGAGAAATCCGCACCAACATCGCGATAAAGCCCTTCACTATCGAAGCCAACGATACGCTCAAGGAATGGGTTCGCGTGCAAAGCGAAGCATTCGCGTCATCTTGCCGCACCGGAACACCCGATGCCTCCAGAGAAGACGCCTGCGGCGCCCTAGCATTGAGTACTACACCGTTCGACCCTACCCAAGATTATCTTTCCGTCGACCTCTTAGGAACAACGTCTTTTGTCCTAGCTGTATCGACTGGCGAAACAGCTCCCACGGACGATATGTACACACCGAATAACGCCCGGTTTAAGTGCACCATCGACTTCGCTTACGACGGTGCAACGCCAACGTTGAAGTGCACTCTGGATAAATGATTCATGATTTGCACACGCCCCACGCCGACACGCGAGCGGAGCTACCAATGAACAACACCCCACAGCGCAAGCGCTGGGTTGCCGCCGCCTCGTGCGTGGGCCTCGTGGCCGTCATCGCAGGAGGGGGATACTGGTCGAACTACGTGTACCTGTCCGACCTGACAGCATTGGATGCGTGGAACCGCTACATGGACCTCGTCAAAGACGGAAAGTACAACGACGCCGTGAGATACTTCCCCGAACTCGCAACCCTTTTCGACGGTCAGTTCCAGCATGACTTCCTACGGGATGCCGCACACGCGCACGCCCCCTCGAAAGTCACTTTTGAGGGGCGCGCGGTTCCCAACAACTCGACGGAGAAAGAGGGCATGTGGACGGAGATCGAGGGCACGGTTCGATTCAACGACCGCGCAAGCGACTCCTACTCCTTCAGTTCCTATTTCAAAGAGACCACGAGGAGGAACGGTCAGCTCGGCATGTGGAAGATCGACGACTTATCGTATGGGTCGATGACCACGTCGATCGACACGGACGGCCTGCGCAGCATTCGCATCGGCGACATCTTGGTCAGCAACCCGCAGGGTTCCTACCTCCTCCTTCCCGGCAGCTACCGCATGGAAGCCACCCCCAAGAACCCCGACTACTGGACGATCAACTACGAGCACCCCCTGGCCGATGGTGCAGGGGAAATCCGCACCAACGTACTGACCTACCCTTTCACAATTGAGCCGAGCGAGAAGCTCACCCAATGGATCCAAACCGAAAGCGAAGCCTTCGCGGCATCTTGCCGCACCGGCACGCCAGACCCCGCGCGACAACGCACCTGCGGAGCCCTCGCATTCTCCACTGAACCACTGGACCTGGTAAACGACCCTCCCTTCATCGGTCCACTGGAGAATAAGCGCTTCACCCGCACAGTAGGGACAGGCCCATCAATGTCACCGGCGTTCTCGACGGTATGGAGCTTCACCCTCACAGTAGGTACAGGCCCCACCGACCCCAACGCCGGCAAGCACCTCCCCCAAGGGACCTCCTTCGAATGCCGCATCGACTTCGCTTACGACGGCGCAACGCCAACGCTGGAGTGCACTCTGGATAAATGATTCATGACGTGTACACGAGCATACGCCAGCACTCAGGGGCCACGCGCCCCTCACGCGAGGTAGACCCGCGCCTCCCACGGCTCCAGGACTGCCGGGACTCCCCGCCTGGCCTCGGGCAGGTCGCGGTTGGAAAGAAGCAGCTCGCCGACCACCCCACGCGCCGCCTCGCCGAGGGACACGGGCTGTGAAGACAGGTTGACGAGGACCGTTGCCACGGCCTCGCCGAGGGTGCGCCGGTAGGCGAAGACCGCAGGCGAGGGGGTCGCAATTCTCTCGAACCTTCCGGAGGCGATCACCGGCAGGCCGTGGCGGATGTCCGCGAGCGCGCGATAGTAGGCGTACACGGAAGAATGGTCGTCGACCTGGGAGGCGGCGTTGATCTCCCGATAGTTCGGGGTGACGCCAATCCACGGGTCTCCCTCCGTGAAACCGGCGTGCTCGCTCGCGTCCCACTGGACGGGCGTGCGCGCGTTGTCGCGCCCGGTCGCACGCATGCCCACCAGGACGGCCTCGGGGCTCTCCCCCGCCGCCACGGCCTCGCGGTAGTAGCGCAGCGCCTCAACATCACGGAAATCGTCGAGGCCGTGGAAGGCCCCGTTGGTCATGCCGAGCTCCTCGCCCTGGTACACGTAGGGGGTGCCGCGCAGCATGTGCAGGGCGGTGGCCAAGGCGGTCGCCGACTCGTAGCGGTGCGATTCGTCGCCGAAACGGCTGACGGCGCGCGGCTGGTCATGATTATCCAGGTAGAGGCTGTTCCATCCGACCTCGCCCTGGGCCTCCTGCCAGGCGCTCAGGCAGTCGGCAAGCTCGCCGGGGCGCAGCGGGCGCGGGTGGAACTTCCCCGCCTCGAGGCCGAGGTCGACGTGGTCGAACTGGAACACCATGTCGAGTTCGCGCCGCGCCGGGTCCGTGAACAACAGGACGTTGTCGCGGCGCACGCCCGGGCACTCCCCGACCGTCATCGTGCCGGCGCGCCCATCGAACACCTCGCGTCGCATCTCGGCCAGGTATTCGTGCAGGTGAGGGCCGTGCGAGAAATGCGGGAAACCATCGCCCCACGCGCGCCCCGGGTAGACGACGCCGTCGGGCAGGCCCGGGTCCTTCGAGATCAGGTTGATGACGTCCATGCGGAAGCCGTCGACGCCGCGGTCGAGCCACCAGTTCATCATGCGATAGACGGCGGCGCGCACGTCGGGGTTGTCCCAGTTCAAGTCGGGCTGCTTCTTGTGGAACAGGTGCAGGTAGTACTGGCCCGTGGCCTCGTCCCACGCCCAGGCCGAGCCGGAGAAGAAGGACCCCCAGTTGTTCGGCTGTGCCCCGGCCTCGCCTCCCACGCACCCGGGCCGAGGGTCACGCCAGATGTACCAGTCGCGCTTCGGGTTCTCCCGGGAGGAGCGTGACTCCACGAACCACGGGTTCTCGTCGGAGGAGTGGTTGACGACCAGGTCCATGACGAGGCGCATGCCCCTCTCGTGGACGCCGTCCAGCAGGGCATCGAAGTCCGCGAGCGTCCCGAACATGGGATCGATGTCGTAGTAGTCGGCGATATCGTAGCCGTTGTCATCTTGGGGCGACACGTACATGGGGCACAGCCAAATAACGTCAATGCCAAGTTCTGCCACATAGGGCAGGCGCTGGGTGATTCCGGGGATATCACCAATCCCATCGCCGTTTGCGTCCTGAAAGGAGCGCGGGTAAATCTGGTAGACCACAGCGTTCGACCACCAGGGGGTCTTCGCCGCAGCGTTGCGAGTCGCAGCGAAATCAGCATTTAATTGCTTTGTCATCGCAATAACTTTCTCAGTCGTCAACATTGCCGCATGTTCTTGCGAGGTGTTGGAGGCGCGTCTATGCGCTACCCCATTAGCGTAACAATTATGAAATCCTTGCGCAAGTATTACAAAACATATTCAGGGGTGGGCACTTTCATGCCCACCCCTGAATATCTAGGGTTTCCTCAGCAGCATTCCCGCTCATCACAGCGCGCTACCGAGCCCCCTTCTGACTCCAGCTTACGCACTTTCTACTCTCTCTAGTGACGCGCGTCGAAGCCAACAAAGGGAACCACAACCTTGCCTTCTTCGTTCACGCTCAGAGCCTTGGACTGCTCGATTACACCCGAGATGATGTCAATTGCGTTGGAATCGGTGGTGTCCGAATCATACGGAGACTCATGAGTAAAGATGCCCTTTCCACCACCAAAGCGGAAGTTCTTCACAAAGTCAGGGCATCCCTTTCCACCCGCGTAGCATTCAGCCGAATAGATCGGACGAACATTGCCCACACCTTCCCCATCTTCCGAGGAGGAATAGATCGACACCTGGTACGTAGCCTTTGCCAAGTCCACGCCATCGAGGGCACTGCGGTCAACGGACATCATGATTCGATTCCCCGCAACCTTCAAGGTCACCTCGCCCTTCAACTTGCCCGCATTGTCATAGACACCCATGTTGTAGGGCAGCGATTCTGAACGCCCATCAGCAATCAGCACATAGTCCCAACCACCATGAGCAAAGGTGTTCGTCCCCGCGAGCAGAGGCGTCACATCAGTTGAGGTATTGGCCTCGCTGCGAATGTAGATATTCAGTCGCTGGGTACTCATCTGGTTCATACCCCACGGGTTGTTCACGGGAGCACCCATTCGCGTGACGAACTGGTAGTGATCGTTATCGCGATACACGGAGGTTTCAAGCAGGTCGAAGCTTCCCGGATTAAAGTTCTCACTCTTCGGGTAAACAACCGTTCCGGCGCCGTTATCATCACCGCTGGGATCACTCAAGGTGCCAATCTTGTCACCGAAGGAGTAGATCGTGTAGCTTTCTCGGCTCACGGTATTTTCGGGTGAGTATGCACTCACGCGCACCGAGTTGATCGCACGATCCAAGGTGAGATCAGCGCTGAATGCACCATCGATAACAGGCAGTTCCGTGTTCGTTCCATTGACCGTTACAACGACGCGATTACCGTCGGTCGTTCCCTTAAACGAAAGATGACGAGAATCCAAAGATTCCTGATCTTTGAGCCCTTCAACGCTCAGTGTCGGCATGTTCTCAGGCTTGCCGTCTGCGGTGGCATTCCAGTTATCCCAGCAGTCTGCATCGAAATCCAAACGCCCAAGCTCATTGGATGCCCAGTTTCCGCCGGCCTTCGTCACGAAGGTGTCACCGACACTAAAGTTACGAATCTCAATACCGTTGTGGTCGACAGTTTCATTGCCGATCGTCACCTTCTTCCCCGCCTTATTCGCAGGACGGGTCAGACGGCTCACGACATTCGCTTCAGGCTGCCCATTCCACGAATCCACATGGAAATTAATGATCTTGAAGTTCTCCATATTCGACAGAGCGTAGATACGGAAACCACAGTTCACACTTCCTTCCACGACAGTGTTGGAAATGGTCCAGTTTTTCAAAGTCGTTGAAGGATCCGAGTAATCGAAGGCGCCACCGTTCCAGTGCGGGGATGAGTTGAATACACAGGTGTTGGTTGCACCCGAATTATTCATCAAGCTGTGCACAACGGTCGTTCCATCGACCTTCACATTCTCAGTGTTCCGGTAGTTCCAGCCCCACTGGAAGACCGGGCCGTTATCGTTCTTCCACACCACGACATTCGAAACATCCACGTTGCTGTGGTAGAGCTTCATCGCGTCATCATTTGTATGGAAGAACGAGCTCTTCATGGTCGAACCGGGGTACAGCTCCATCCCATCGGTCTGCCAGTACCAGGAACCGACCTGCTGGTAGTTGCGAACGCGTTGACTAAAGGACTGCTCGTTCGCACCCTCGATCGCGCTGTTACGGGCCACGGCCTCGGCAAACTCAGCATCGCTCATGCTGCCCTTTTCAGGGTCAGCGGGACGGAAACCATATTCCACAAAGGAGTGGTATGACGGCTCCTTAATAGTGACACCTTGCAGGTCAAGAACCTGATGCGGAGTAGTAGAGGTGAACTTCAAGGCCTTAACGCAGGTGGCATGGCAGTTTGCGCCATCCTTATGCTCCAAGGTCTTGTATCCATTCGACATATCTGTCTCATAGAGGTATTGCTCGCTTGAGAGCACACCGTAACCCGTGACCTTGTAGTTCGTAATGTTTTCATTGACCCCAAATTGGAAGGCCCCCTTAACGAAGGCACCGGGTTCAAAGTAGACCCACTTCACGCGATCTGGAAGGTTCGCAGAATACTTGTTGGTCATCCAGTAGGTCCCGGCTTTGAAATACACGATATCGGTGTCAACGGTATCCAAGTTGGTGACCTCACCCGGGGTCACATAGGTAATTGTTCCGTCAGCCTCGGTCGGAATCGTCGTCGGATCGACACGCGAGGCCCAGGGCTGAGCAAAGAGCAACATAGAGTTCTTCGGCTCGGTCCCGACGTATTCGTGACCTTCTCCGCCCTCAAGAGTGAGCCCACCCTGGTAGCGGTACACATCCATGAGTTCGGGAGCAAACTCTACGGATAGGCGGTAACCATCGTTATTCTGTGGAATATACAGACGCACAGTCTTATCGTTCAGCAGCTTCTTTTCGATATTCGCCTTGGCAGGACGAACAGTAACCTGATTGACATCGGTCAGTTTCGCACCGGTCTGCAAAGTGACATCGACGTAGACGTCGGTGTCATATTCGAACGAGGACCAGCTCATCGTCACGTGATTGTCTGCTTGGAACTTGGCACCATCGTCATTGAGGTCCGAACGCATGGGGTTACCGTTACGCGGGATCGACATATAGGTAAACGAACTATTGTCCGAATCAGTGCCATCGACGGCCGAAACCGATACCGAATAGAAGGGTGACTGACGAACCTCATTGTTAGCAAGGGGCTTTTCGGCGTCCTTCACGCCATTTTCGTGCCACCAGGTACGAATTTTATCTTCGCGCGTGGGTGTCTTTTCCGGTTTCGGCGTTGGAGTAGTCTGCTCTTGGCCAGGAATCTGCGGGGTTGTATCGCCATTTGTGGGGCCAATAATAATGGTCACTCCACCAATACCGATGACGATCGTCGTTGTCGCGGTGACGAAGATGGCGACAACTCGGTGAGCACCAAAGATAGTGATCAGTGGATGGTGCATATGGAACAGATGAGGGATATGCCCGAAGGCATGCCCCACCGCCCCAAACACTCGATGGAGAAATCCAAAGAACATCAGTAACCTTCCTCATTCAGGAACTCAATGTGGGTGAAATGCACTGCGGCAGCATTGCAGCAATGCGAGAGAGATATGGAGGGAGGAAAGTTGATGGGGGAAATTCTGCGCTCAAGGCGCATATAGAAAACCCAGGTGTAGAAAACTGGGCGGGCCCTATGAATTCTCACAGGGCACGCCAGCCGTGAATTACTTGGTGAACTTCGCCGACTTGTCGTCGGACTGAGTCTTGAACATGGAGTTCAGATCAACGCCCTGCTGCTTCATCTGAGCCTTGTAGGCATCGTAGATGTCCTGCTTGACCTTGACGCTCTCTGCAAGGTGGTTTGCCTCGAGGTCAGCAACGTACTGATCCCATTCGTTATCGACACCGCCCTTGGTGACCCACTGTGCGAACTTCGCCATCGCGTTCTGGTTGATACCGGTCGCATTACGAGAGAGGATATCTGCCTGCTCATCAGTGGTCGGCATGTTTCCATACAGCACATCAGAGTTCAGGTCGATATTGGACCAATCATTGTTGTAGACAGCATCCACGGGGAAGACCTCGGTGTGCTCTGCAGGCAGCTTCAGCTTCCATTCGCTGTTGATCCACACGGGAGCGCGGTCAGCAAGCGCGTTGGTGAACTGCCAGTCACCTGCATTCTTGCTCTTATCAGCAGGCTCAAGAACCTTGTAGGTGCCGTCAGCTTCCTTCTCAACACACTCGCCGAGTGAACCGTAGGTTGCCTGAATACCAATTTCAGGCGTGTAGAAGGAATCGAGCAGCTTCAGTGTTGCTTCCTTATTTGCGGGCTCAGCCTTTGCAACAATCTGGTTCGCACCGTAGGCCATTGAGTCGCCGCCCCATGCCCACACAACCGGAGTGGTCTGCCCATTCTTCGCCTTCAGGGACGGAATGGTGATGTACTGCTTACCCAGCTCAGAACCGAAGAGATCTGAGGGCGTCCACATCCAGGACATACCAACAGTTGCGGTCTTTCCGTCACCCTTTGCGTGACCGGTGTAGGTGGACCAGTCGTGGGTGAATGCGTCCTGAGCAATCAGGCCTTCCGACCACAGCTCATTCATGAACTTCACGAAGTCCTTGTAACGCTCATCGGTCAGGTAGTTCTTCACGGTGCCCTTGTCGGCGTACATACCCAAGCTGGAGTCAGAGCTCAGGGTGATTCCTTCAGAGCTCAAGAAGAGGTTGGGATTAAAGCCTTCGAATCCATTGGTTCCGGGCTTGTTGAAGTCCAAGGGAATCTCATCAGCAACACCGTTGCCATTGGGGTCCTGGGTCTTGAACGCCTTGAGCACGGTCTTAAGTTCATCCCATGTGGTGGGAACTGCCAGACCCAGCTTATCGAGCCATGCCTTGTTAATGAACATGTGGCTACCGGTATTGGCCGAGAGAGGAACGGTGGAACGACCCACACCGAGGATCTGGTTCTTGGTGTTGGTAGAAACGATCCGCGAGTAGGGTTCTGAATCGAACATCTTCTTCACGTTCGGCAGGTTGCCCAGCTCAGGAGAGAGGTCCATGAACAGCGAGCCAAATTCTGCCATATCGCTCGAATCAAAGCCCGCAATGGTCAGGTCGGCAACATCGCCGGCTGCCAGAGCAGCGCTCTTTTGCTGATCCCACGAGGATGCCGCGGTTTCCAGCCACTTGATGCTGCAACCACAGGCAGTTTCAAGGTCCTTCGTCCACTTAAGGTCACTCATAGGCTTGGTGCGTGCGTCCTTAACAATCTGGACAGTCACGACAGGACGGCCATCCGGTGTTGTCGGATGATGCGCCTTTGGAACATGCGCTCAACGCCAATGCGGCAACCAGTGCGCTTGCCAGTACGGGCGCCACAGGTGAATGTTTCATCATTGGAGATAATCCTTCCTTAGATTATCGTTCGCTTACTGTGAAGCTATGCAGCTATGCACTCTCAGAGAGCCGATCCACAATGACCAGTTCCTTCTGACGAATACGACTGTAACAATGAAAGCAAGTCTTGCGCAAGCCTTTCATGCCTTTACGTAAATAACGATTTCATATACACTAAGAGCATTCAGGTAACTCCCATCCAATCCAACGGTGGAATACGGAGACAATAGTGAAAACACTTGCAGACGTTGCCGCTGAAGTCGGCGTCAGCCAAGCGACGGTATCGCGCGTTCTCAACGGAAAACCAGGCGTTTCCGATGACACTCGTCAGGCCGTACTCAATACCGCAAAAAGTATGGGAATTACGAGCACTGTCGGACGAAATCAACCCCGACATGTAGCCGTCGTTACCCCCAACTTGGTCAATCCTGTTTTCGCGTCTTTACTCACGGCAATAAGCACTCAACTGACCGCACGCAATATTTTGCCTTTCCTGTGCACCTACACATCGGGAGGCACCAGTGAAGAAACCCTGCTGTCAATGGTGCTTTCCGAACAGATTGATGGTGCGATCTTCCTTTCCGGCCAGTACGACTCCAAAGGCAACGACTATTCGATCTATCAGCGCCTTGCTGAGCATCGAATTCCAATGGTTTTCATCAATGCTGGTGATCCCGACTTGCCGGGTTACTTCATTCGCACTGACGATCGTCTTGCAACGGAAATGGCTCTTCAACACCTCGTGAATCAGGGACATACTCGCATCGGTTTGCTCCTCGGCAATCCAAGCCACTACCCCAGTATCACGAAGTACAACTCTGCCCTTGACTTTGCGAACCGTACAGGGCTCGACCTCAAGCCGGAGTACGTGGAATGGGCACCTTATGGCTTGGGTACCGCACAGGCTGCGACAGCGCGCCTGACTGATGCGGGAGTGAGCGCAATCGTCTGCGCCAGTGATGAGCTCGCCTTAAGTGCTTTCAAGTCGCTGACGCTCCAAGGCCTACAGGTCCCCGATGATATTTCTATCGTCGGCTACGACGACTCGAGCTACCTTGGGTACATTTCTCCGGGACTGACGACCATTCGCCAGCCGGTCGACGCTCTGAGTGGGGGTGCCGTTTCTGCACTCGCGAGCCTGATAGAAAGCCCGCAAAACGCCAAGGAACAC
>ERZ772779.1041-NODE-1041-length-11802-cov-9.659913_pt1 | contig 11802 bp, 11 predicted proteins | sample MGYA00511360_ERZ772779 | MGnify/ENA primary metagenome ERZ772779 (study PRJEB29015, sample SAMEA2738112) | human oral metagenome | biome: human oral; feature: human-associated habitat; material: saliva | place: China | collected 2231 ...
GATCAGCGAGTAGGTCGTGATCCACAGCGTGCGCCACGCGAGCTTCGAGTCCCACTTGGATTCGTCGTTGGGGTTCCAGTCAGTGAGCAGGTAGCGGCTCTTCTTGGCCGCGGGGTCGGTCGCGCTCATGGCTCTCCTCATCCGTGAAGGGGGCATCCGGGCGCGGGCATGCGCCGGACATTCTTTAACACGGAGGCTACCAAGGCAAATTACCTCCGTCACACCATCTTTTTAGGACGTGCATCACCCTTGGTACAACAAGGAAAAATAGGGGTGGCGAGCACGGAGGGGAGGATGTCAACGCCGCTATCGACCGCCGTTACAAAACGTCGGCGTTACGAAATTAGTGGGGACTTACCCACCAATACGGCTCATCGTGCGCGACGGGCGCGCGAAAGCGTCAATATTGAGCCCGTGCGCGGCCGGCTTGGCCCACATCGCGTCGGCCCATCGGGCGGCGATCTGAGCGTCAGAGCCACCCCCGCGCAGCACGTCGCGCAGCGAGGTCTCCTCCGTGGAGAACAGGCAGGAGCGCACCATGCCATCCGACGTCAGGCGCGTGCGGTCGCACGCCCCGCAGAAGGGGTCGGACACGGAGGCGATGACGCCCAGCATCTTGGTCGGATCCCCATCCACGATCCACCGACCCGCGGGGGAATGCGGATCCTCGCGGGGCGCGGGGGTCAGCGTGTGGCGGGTGCCCATGATGTGCAGGATCTCGTCCGCCGTCATGATGTTCTGGCGGTCCCACGTGTCCGCCGGACCGATCGGCATCTGCTCGATGACGCGCAGCTCGATCCCCCGATCCAGGCAGTAGTCGACCAGGTCGGGCAGGTCGGCCTCGTTCATGCCGCGCAGCACCAGGGTGTTGACCTTGATCGGTGTCAGGCCCGCGCGCGCGGCCGCCTCGATGCCCTCCAACACATCCCCCAGGCGGTCGCGGCGGGTGATCGCCGCGTAGTGCTCAGCATCCAGGGAATCCAGCGAAATGTTGACGCGATCCAGGCCCGCATCCCTCAAGCCCTGGGCGCGCTTGGCCAAGCCCAGCGCATTCGTCGTCAGGGCCAGGTCCGGCTTCTTTCCTTCGTCGGTGCGCAGCTCGGAACACTCGCCGATGATCCCCTCGAGGCCTCGGCGCAGGAGAGGCTCCCCGCCCGTGAAGCGCACCTGGCGGATCCCCAGCCGCTCAACGCCGATGCCAACGAGGCGCACGACCTCGTCGTCCGTCAGGGTTTCCTCGGTGGGCAGCCAGTCCAGGCCTTCGGGGGGCATGCAGTAGGAACAGCGCAGGTTGCAGCGGTCGGTGAGCGACACGCGCAGGTCGCGGGCCACGCGCCCGAAGGTGTCGACGAGCCGCAGCGGCGCATCACACGCCACCGCATCTGCCGCCTGAGAGGCGGAAACGAACTCGACTGACATGGCGCAACCCTACCGCGATTTGCCCGGTGTTCGCCCCTTGAAATAACAAGCGCGAACGGCAAGACGCCGCCCCTGCCTCGTCGCTGAGACATAAGCGACAGGGGCCGGCACCACCCACCCCACCATTGGGCAGATCTTGCGACTCCCGCACGACACGAGGGGAGATTGTCGACACTCACCCCCTCTCCGCGAGGCACCACACCCTTCGGGACACCTGACGCCCCCGACGCATCGATCCGAATGGGGGTTTTGCACTACACGAGGCCTTCCAACGGCGTGTCGCCGGCGTGTCGAACCTCCATGTAGTGCAATTCCCCCCCCCGGCCTCCCATGTCCAGGTCGTTGAAACAAGCTGCAACACCCAACCCGGCCCACGCATCGCCGAGACGCATATAAACACCATTAACAATCAAGCAAATTAGTACATCCAAAACCGCAACAGACTGAAATCTATCGCACTAGAATTAACTCATGAGCCAAGAAGTCAGGGGCAATGACGCTCCTTTCATCCTCAACGCCGTCGAACGGGCAATCATTCGCGTGCCGCGATCCAGCCACCACGGTCTCACAAAAATACCGACGGCTGTGAAAATCGCGGGCAGGACATACCTTGATCTGTCTCTCTTGACAGACATCAACATGAGTCGACTACCGGAGGTAGTGCTCGCCGCACGTCTCTACCACCTTGCGCATACACACCGAGCCATGGCGGTCACCGGTCAATGTGCTTTGTGGGCACACGGATATACAGCCGTCCCTCGCATCCCTGCACTCACTGTTACCTCCTCAACGTCATCGCGTTCGATCCGCTTACCCGCAGTCTCAGTCGGCACGCATCACTCTGAGCCGATAACGATCACACCGAGTCGCGTTCGTCGGCTACCGCCAACCACTGATGCACGTGGCCTGCTCATCGAAAGGCCCGAAGCAGCGCAGATCACCGTCGCACGAAGCTCACCGAACCCGAGAGCCACGTTCACCCAGCTCTGCATGATCGGCAACGCATTCACCCACTTCGATAACTTCCACCTCACAGACTCACGTCGACACGAGAAGTACTGGAAGGAGTTACTGAGCGCGGAGCTCACACGTCTTGGCAATAGCGTTCGGGGACGCTCTCAAGCACAGTGGATCATCACCCACGCAGATGCCGGATGCGCATCCCCCGGAGAAGCGCGCGTACTGTACGAGCTGTGCGCCGCGGGCCTGACAGGCATGCGCACACAGGTCGAGGAACACACGCGGGGTCGTCGATATTTCATCGATTGCGCGTTCACAGCCGAAAAAGTCGGTATCGAGTTCGACGGCCGAGCCAAATACGGGGACGATGCCCGCAGCATCCACGCGTCACTGTCCCGCGAGCGCCAGCGTCAACGCCACCTCGAAGCCAAGGGCTGGCACATCATCCGCGTCGGCTGGCACGACCTCGATCATCCGGACGAGCTTGTTGCGCAGGTCCGCGCGGCGCTCGACGCGCGCCTGGGGTGAGACGACATGAGGACTGTCGACCCAACTGGGGGTTTGGCAGCATTAGAAGTTCCGCCACGGCGTGTCGCCGGCGTGTCGCGCCCCTAATGCTGCAATTCCCCCCGGCCTCCCATGTCCAGGCCGCTGAAACGCACCACAACCACACACCCCAGCCCACGCCTCGTGCAGCGGGCGCGAGACAAACGACCACGCAACGGATACACGCCTCGCCCACCCCACCTGGCCCTACACTGGTGGCATGCACGATCCCGCCCTGTCTACCGCGCAGCATCGCGAGCTGATCGAGGCGCTGGCGCTCAGCCACGTCCTCCCCCACGACACGCTCCCCGTCGAGGAGTGCCTGGGTCGCCGCCTGTCGGTCGACGTCTTTTCACTGATTCCCCTGCCGCCCTTTACGAACTCCGCGATGGACGGGTTTGCGGTGCGCCGCGAGGACCTGGAGGGCGAGGGCCCGTGGACGCTGCCCGTCGCGGGCGACATTCCGGCGGGTGACACCCGCGACAACCGCCTCGAGAAGGGGCAGGCCTGGCGCATCATGACGGGCGCTCCGATCCCGCAGGGCGCGGACACCGTCGTGAAGGTCGAGCACACGGACCATGCGGCGGGCGTCGCTCAGGTGCCCGCGACGGTGGAAATCCGCGTTGCCCCGAAGCTGGGTGAGAATGTGCGCGTGGCGGGCGAGGCCCTCGAGGCCGGCGCCCCGGTCCTGAAAGCCGGCCGCATCCTGGACGGGACGGCCCTGTCGGCCGCCGCCTCGGTCGGGCACGGCACCCTCACAGTTCTGCCCCGCCCGCGCGTCATCGTCGTCTCGACGGGCACGGAGCTCAAGCGCGCCGGCGAGGCCCTCGAGCGCGGACAGATTCCCGATTCGAACGGCATCCTGCTGCGCGGCCTCGTCGAGGAGGCCGGTGGGCAGGTCGTCGCTCACCTGCGCACGGGGGACACCCCGGCCGAGCTGCGCGCGGCCCTCGATGAGGCCCCGGAGGCCGACCTGGTCCTCACGGCCGGCGGCATTTCGGCGGGTGCCTTCGAGGTCGTGCGCCTGACGCTTGGCACGGACGCGGGCTTCCACCACGTCGCTCAGCAGCCGGGCGGCCCGCAGGGCGTCGGCTCGACGCGGGTGGGCGCGGGCGGCCGCGAGACGCCGGTGATCTGCTTGCCCGGCAACCCAGTGTCGGTCTTTACGACGTTCCACATGTACGTCGCGGGCGCGCTGGCGGTCATGTCGGGCCTCGTCGCTCCCGGGCACGGCGCAACGGTCCCCAGCGGCATCAACGCCCGCGCGCACGTGGGCTGGGACTGCCCGTCTGAAAAGACACAGTTCATCCCGCTTCGCTTCGTTGACGCGCCCGGGGACGAGGCCGGGGCCCGCTGGGTGGAGCCGGTGCACCCCCTGGGGTCGAAGTCACACCTGGTGGCCTCGCTCGCGAACGCGGAGGCGATCGGCGTGGTCGCGCCGGACGTCGAGGTGGTCGAGGCCGGCCAGGAGCTGGCGGTCGTGCCGCTCGTGGGCTGACGCTGCTGTTAAGAATTAACGAGAGGAAAACCGTGAAATTTACGCATCTCAATGAGGATGGCGCCGCCTACATGGTGGACGTGACCGCGAAGAATCCGACGGTGCGCCAGGCGAGCGCCGTGTGCCGCGTGGATTGCTCGCCCAAGGTCATGCAGGCCCTGCGTGACGGTACCGTGCCGAAGGGCGACGTGCTGGCGGTGGCGCGCGTGGCCGGCATTTCTGCGGCGAAGCGCGTCCCCGAGCTGCTGCCCCTCGCGCACACGATCGGCGTGCACGGCTGCATGGTGAACCTCAGCCTGGAGGATGATCACGTGGCGATCCGCGCGACCGTGCGCACGGCCGATCGCACGGGCGTGGAGATGGAGGCGCTGACCTCGGTGACGGTCGCGGCTCTCGCGATCGTGGACATGGTCAAGGGCGTGGACCGCTCCGCCCGCATTCGCGAGGCGAAGATCGTGGCGAAGTCGGGCGGCCGCAGCGGCGACTGGGTGCGCCCGGAGGATCCGCAGGACTGACGCCCCGACGTACGAGGAGGCCGCCCGCAGTGTGTACGGCGGGCAGCCTTTTCGTTGTAATTTCAGGCTTTTATGCGCGCGGGTGGTCGCCGCCCGCGAGCTGGTCGATGATGTGGGCAACGAGCGGGCCGATGACGGCCACGGCATCGGTGACGCCGCCGCGCGAGCCGGGCGCGTTGACGACGAGGGCACCCTCGGGGGATCGCGCGGTCACGCCGACGAGGCCTCGCGACAGGGCTGCGGAGGCGACCTTTTCCTCGCCTCGGCGCCGAATCGCGTCGGCGAGGCCGTCGATGCGGGTGACGAGGAGAGGCTCGGTGGCCTCGGGGGTGACGTCGCGGGGCGCGAGACCGGTCCCGCCGGTCGTGAACACGAAGCGGGCACCGTCCTCCACGGCGGCGGTGATCGCGGCGCGGATGGCGTCAACCTCGTCGGGGACGACGCGCACCGAGGCGTCAACGCCGTGATCGGTGAGGAGGCGTGCGGCGAGGGGGCCGGAGAGGTCCTCGGCGAGGCCGGCGGAGCAGCGGTCCGAGACCGTAATGACGCGCGCGGGGATCATGTCAGTGACGAGCGTTACCGCGTCGGCGCGCAGAGCGGCGCACGCGAATCCGGGAGGTGATGGGGTCGACGTCGTTGAACTGCCGGGGGGACAGTTCGTAGTCGACGCGGCGCGTGGGCTCGGGTTCGAAAGCCTGCGGGAGGGGGCGCTGCGGGCGCGCGCTCTGGCGCGACGTGGCGCGCTGCGGGAACGCGGGCGGCGCAGGGATCGGCGCGGGCGTCTCCTCGACGGGGGCAGGTGCGGCCTGCACGACGGGGGCCGGCGGCTCCGTGGACGCGGGCGCGACGACGGGCTCGGCGTCGCGAGGCCGGGGCGGCTGAGCCACGGGACGGCCGGGCTGAGCGGGCGTGTAGAGGCCTTCGGGCACGGACGCGGACGGGCGCACGTGGACGGGTCGAATCCGGGGGACGGAGCGCGTGATGGGACCGCGTGTCGTGCTCGGCGAAACTGCCGGCAGAACGGGGGCGACGCTGCGGTAGGGCGGCTGCGAGGCGGGAGCCGCCGCGGATGCACCGGGTGCGACCGACTCGCCCGCGGGGATGTCGGCGGGGTTGTCGACATTGCCGGAGACACGCTCGGAGAAGGGGCGGCCCACTCGACGAGGCAGGGGCGAGGCATCGATGCTGCGGTGGCTGACCCTGCCGTGCCGGGGAGGCACGGGGAAGGCCCCAGAGCGGAGGTCCTCGTCGGAAGGAGCGGGAGCGGGAGGAACGGCGGGAGCGGCGGGAGCCTCGGGGGTAACGAGCTGCGCGGGAACGCCCTCATGGCGGGTGGCTTCCTCGCGGGCCGGCTCGGAGGCCTCGTCCTCCTCGTAGGGGACGACGATGGGCGCGACCAGGTCACTGGGCTCGTGGACGGGAGCCTGGATGACGGGCATCTCGTCGGGCGTACGGCAGCCGAGGAAGAAGGAGCGCAGCTGCATGGCGGCCTCTTGGGCCAGGATGCCGCCGATGACTTCGGTCGGGTGGGGCATGCGGGCGTCGCGCAGGACATCGCGCAGGGATCCGGCAGCGCCGGCCTTGGGGTCCCAGGCGCCGAAGACGACGCGGTCGATGCGCGAGGCGAGAATCGCGCCCGCACACATCGTGCAGGGTTCCAGGGTGACGATCAGCGTGCAGCCGGTCAGGCGCCAGGTACCCCTGGCGCGGCCCGCCTCACGCAGGGCGACGATTTCGGCGTGACCTGCGGGGTCGTGGTTGGCCTCCCGGCAGTTCCACCCGCGTCCGATGATGCGGCCGTTTTCGTCGACGACGACGGCTCCTACGGGGACATCCCGCGTTTCGCGGGCACGGTTGGCCAGGAAAAGGGCCTTCCCCATTGCTTCGCGGTACTGCTCATTCACGGTCACTCTCCTAGCTTACCGGCCAAATCACTGTTGGGATAGTTGGAGTCCACCGTGACTCGTGGTGCTCGTGTGACGGATGAGTTTGACACGACACCCAACACCCTGCCAATCCAGGCCACCACCGAGCGCGGCACCAGCGCGCAGGAGACCCTCGCTTCGCGTTCGACACACTGGATGCGCGCCAGCGGACGAACAGGGTAGCCTATAACCATGCGCCTCCACGTAGCTAATCACCCCCTGATCACCCACAAGCTCACCGTCCTACGCGATCGCGAAACGCCGTCGGCGACGTTCCGCCAGCTCGTGGACGAACTGGTCACCCTGCTCGCCTACGAGGCGACGCGCGAAGTGGCAGTCACCGAAACCCCCATCCAGACCCCGGTTGCACCCACCGTCGGCCTGAAGCTCTCCGAGCCTCGCCCGATCGTGGTCCCCGTCCTGCGCGCAGGCCTGGGCATGCTCGAGGGCATGACCCGCATGCTGCCCACCGCCGAGGTCGGCTTCCTGGGCATGCGTCGCGACGACGACACCCTGGAGATCGAGACCTACGCGAACCGCCTGCCGGACGACCTGTCGGGCCGCCAGTGCTTCGTGCTGGACCCGATGCTGGCCACCGGCCACACCATGGTGGCCGCCACCAACTACCTCTTCGAGCGCGGCGCCAAGGACGTCACCTGCGTGTGCATCCTGGCCGCTCCGGAGGGCATTAAGACCCTTGAGGACGCGATCGGCGAGCGCGCCGACGTGAACGTCGTTGTCGCCGCCGTCGACGATCACCTCAACGAGAGGTCCTACATCGTCCCCGGCCTGGGCGACGCGGGCGACCGCCTGTACGGCATCATCGACTGACGAGGCGCACGCTCCTCGCGCATCGCAGCGCCGGGGGATGCGACGCAGCTAACGCCACACGAGGGTGGGTGCGGGATGAAAGTCCCGCACCCACCCCTCATTTTTACTCATTAATAACGGAATAAATTAACCAACTTCGCTATTTGTAGCCCATTTTTCCGCATCACATCCTTGTGTAACCTTGAGCGCTAAGCGCCCCAAGGCCTCGAAAATGCCCTACGCGCGTTTCAGGCTTGTCACATGGCACTGATTCAGACCAATCCCAGGCGCCGCCGCTACGGCGTCGCAGCAATCGCAGGTGTTCTCGGTGGAATCGTCTCCGTCATCGTGAAGTTCGGTTGGGAGGTGCCGCTGCCTCCGCGTACGCCCGAGCGTAACGCGACCAACCCGCCCCAGGAGCTGCTCCAGCAGCTGGGTATCCCGGAGAGCGTCACCCACCTGTCCTACACCTACAACGGTAACGAAGGACTCCCCTGGGTCTCCTTCATCGTCCACTTCGCATTCTCGATCGGCTTCGCGATCCTGTACTGTGTGCTGGCCGAGCGCTTCCCGCAGATCAAGCTCTGGCAGGGTGCCGCCTTCGGCATCTTCGTCTACGTGGCTTTCCACGTCGTCCTCATGCCTCTCATGGGCACGGTCCCGCCGCCGTGGAACCAGCCCTTCGCGGAGCACTTCTCCGAGTTCTTCGGCCACATCATCTGGCTATGGACCATCGAAGTCTTCCGCCGCGACATGCGCAACCGCATCACACACGAGCCGGACGCCGAGTTCCCGCTCGAGGTCGGATCGCGTCATGTCGTCGAGCAGCACTTCCTCGCCGCTCCGGAACACACACTGCGGCAACAACAGGCGGTCGCCAAGCGGCTTTCCCTTGAGACCATCCAGAATATCACGCCCGGTCAGAAGCCCTGTCACCGTGATTTTTTCGCCGAAGAAACGGTTCTCCAGCGGGTAGAACAAAATCTTTTTGGCGGGGAGTTTCTCCCCGATTCGCTTAAGTTCCCGCGAGAGGCTCGGCGCGGCGAGAAGACCGCTGAAGGTACTCACGGTCTCCGTTTGGTCGGACGGCACCACCGTCGACAGCGCCTCTCCGATTTCCTCGTGTAAGAGGGTCAGCATCCCGACGCCGTTCTCGAGCTGTGGGTAACCGTCGTAGCGCGAGGGCTCCGGCAGCGGCCGCCCCGCCGTCAGATAAAATTCATCCGACGCTTGGACAAAGTGAATCCCGCATTTTTCCATGGCGCGGCGCTGGATGTCTTCAATGATATCGACTGCATTCGCGCAGTCCTCGGGGCCGAGGAGCTCAAGCTTCTCTAACTTATCGCGATAGTTGGTGAGCCCGACCGGCACCACCGAGACCGACTGCATGAGCGGCGCATAGCGGAGCAAATCCGTCAGGGTGCGCTTTAACTCTTCGCCGTCGTTATAGCCCTTGCAGAGCACAATCTGCCCGTTCATCTGAATGCCCGCCTCGAAAAGCTTATCGAGATAGCGCAACTTTTCGCCCGCAAAGCGATTTTTCAGCATGCGCACGCGGAGCGAGGGATTTGTCGTATGGACGGAGATATTAATCGGTTCCAGGCGATATTGAATGATATGCTGAATATCCGCCTCTTTCATATTGGTGAGCGTCACATAATTTCCCTGGAGGAAACTGAGACGCGAGTCATCGTCTTTAAAATAGAGTGTGTCCCGCATTCCTCCCGGCATCTGATCGATGAAGCAAAAAATACAGCCGTTTGAGCACGAGCGATATTCGCTCATCAGGCCGTTTTCAAAGACCAGTCCCGGATCCTCACCGCCGTTTTCAATCTCGTATTCCCACTCCTCCCCGTCCGGCTTTAGGACGAGCAGGGTGATAACTTCCGCGCTCACCTGGTAGCGGTAGTCGAAGACATCCGCAACCGCTTTTCCGTTTACTTCCAAGAGGCGGTCTCCCGCCGCAATTTCCAACTCCGCTGCGGCGCTCCCAGGCTCCACGGCGGCGATGACATGACCTAAATTTTCCGCCACAATCCCACTCCTTTGCTTTATCGCATTTTACATGAATTAGCCCTGCTTTGCAACGCGACCTTGCGGCAAAGAATTGAAAATGCTATGATTTAGAAAATATGCCATGTCTCAGACAGACCACGCTATTTTTAGAAGGAGAACGAAGAAAGATGTCCAATCAGTCCACCGAAAACAATCGTCTTCCCGTCGCGCCGCTCAAAATCGCAGCGCTCGAGAGCTGCCGTGATCTCGCGGAAAAAGTCAACGCGCACCTCGTGCGGATGCGCGCTTCGGGCGCGGAAGCGACCGATGAGCGCCGTCGCTCCCTGCACTACCGCGGCTATGACGCCGATTCCTATCTCCTCTCCATCAACTGCCCGCGTTTCGGCACCGGTGAGGGCAAGGGCGTCATCAATGAGTCCGTGCGCGGCGCCGATCTCTTTGTGATGGTCGATGTCACCAACTACTCTCTGACCTATAAGGTGGACGGCAACGAGAACCACATGTCGCCGGACGACCACTTCCAGGATTTAAAGCGCATCATCGCGGCGGGCGGCGCGGCAGCGCACCGCGTGAATGTGATTATGCCCTTCCTCTACGAGGGCAGACAGCACAGAAGAACCAAGCGGGAGTCTTTAGACTGCGCCTACATGCTGACCGAGCTCGCGAACATGGGCATCGAGAACTTCATCACCTTCGACGCACACGATCCGCGTGTGCAGAACGCGACTCCGCTCTCCGGCTTTGACAACTTCATGCCGACCTATCAGTTCATTAAGACCTGCTTCTTAAACATTCCGGATCTGAAGGCCGACAAGGAAAACCTCATGATTATCAGCCCGGACGAAGGCGCAATGGATCGTGCCATCTACATCTCGAACATCCTCGGCGTCGACACCGGCATGTTCTACAAGCGCCGCGACTACTCGAAGATTGTCGACGGCAGAAACCCGATTGTCGCACATGAGTTCCTCGGCGCGAGCGTGAAGGACAAAGATGTTCTGATTATCGACGATATGATTTCCTCCGGCGAGAGCATGATGGACACCGCGAAGAATCTGAAAGACCGCGGCTGTAAGCGCGTCATCGTCTGCGCGACCTTCGGTCTCTTCACGAACGGTGTGAAGAGCTTCCGCGAGAAGTACGATGCCGGCATCATCGATTATGTCTGCACGACCAACTTAAACTACCGGAGACCGGAACTCCTCGATGAGCCCTGGTATCTGGAGGCGGATATGAGTCCCTATCTCGCCTATATCATTGACAGCATCAATGCGGATTCCGCATCGAGCGACAAGCTCTCTTCTACCCAAAAGATTCAGGACTTCCTGAAGAACCTGCAGAACGAGGACTACCAGTACTTCGGTTCCGTGATTGAGTAAACAAAGCACACAAAACGGAGCGCGGCGAAAGCCGCGCTCCGTTTTGTGTGTCTGTCATAACCTTAGCCTTGCTCGGGCGCCCGTGCCTCATCCCGTCTGATATGGCCCGCAGCCACATGGCGCTTTAATATTTCATCCGTGACCCGAAAGAGTTCGCTCGAGCCGAGTTCCGTGCGGCGCTGCCGCCCGTAGACCTGCTCCTCTGTCACCGCATGCTCCTTCCAGTCTCCGCCGTCGTTGCTGTCGTTTAAGAGCAGGGGCTGAAGGTTATCCATGGCACGCGCAAAGCGTGCATCCGCGCTCTCACCGGCGTCGAACTCCTCAAAGAGGGACCGGAACTCTTCCGCCTGATCCGGCGGCAAAAGCCCGAATATACGCTCCGCGGCAGCGGCCTCCCGCGCCTCCTGGCTCTCCTTGGCAGCTTCGTCGTAGGCATAGGTGTCGCCGGCATCGATCTCGACCACATCGTGCAGGAGGCACATCAGCATAACCCGCGCAATGTCGACCGGTTCATTCGCGTATTCACGAAGCAGGTACGCCATCAGCGCCATGTGCCAGGCGTGTTCGGCATCGTTCTCGCGCCGCCCGTGATTTGTGAGATGGGTCTGACGGAAGACGGATTTCTCCTTGTCGAGTTCCAGCGCAAACGCAAGCTGCCTTGCAAGCCTTTCCTTCATCGAGCACCGCCCTCTTCCGGCAGCCCCAGAAAAGCCGCGTTCAAACCGCGCTTTGCC
>ERZ772779.1048-NODE-1048-length-11774-cov-43.727622_pt1 | contig 11774 bp, 9 predicted proteins | sample MGYA00511360_ERZ772779 | MGnify/ENA primary metagenome ERZ772779 (study PRJEB29015, sample SAMEA2738112) | human oral metagenome | biome: human oral; feature: human-associated habitat; material: saliva | place: China | collected 2231 ...
CTCCTTAACGGCAGTTTAAGATTTCAGCAATATGCATTACTTTGATACGGCGATCGATTTCACCATCTTTATGAAGACGGTCAAGCATACCTGCAATATTCATCAAGCAAGCTTGGTCGGAGCCGGAAATTACGTTAGCACCAGTGCTAGCAATTTCCAAAGCTTTTTCGCGTGTCATTACTTCGCTGATTTCTGGGTTTTTAACGGAGAATGTACCACCGAAACCGCAGCAACGGTCTGCACGAGGTAATTCGATCAACTTAAGGTCTTTTACATTGCGAAGGAGTTTGAAAGGTGGTTCTTTTACACCCATCAAGCGAGTTACGTGGCAAGATGTATGGTATGTAACAGTTTCGTCAAAGCGTGCGCCAACATCTTCTACACCCAATACATCGGTAATGAATTCAGTGAATTCATAAATTTTTCCGCTCAATTTTTCTGCACGTTGTTGCCATTCAGGTTGACCTTCCAAGAAGTGTTGATATTCATCGCGAATAGCAAAGGCACAGGAGCCAGACATGCTAACTACATAGTCAGCGTTTTCGAAGCATTCGATTGTATTCTTAATAGCATCCATAGCGGCATCATTGTAACCGGAGTTTGTGAACATTTGTCCACAGCATACTTGTTTCTTAGGCACTACGAGGTCGCAACCTAGTCTCTCAAGTACTTCTACACCAGCCATGCCAACATGAGGGTAGAACATATCAATCAAACACTGTTGGAAAAGATGAATTTTCATATTTTCGTCCTCAACTTTTCTAGTACTTAACTCAAAAAAATTTTTGATATGTATTCATTTAGGTCGATAAAATTTCACGAATTATCAGCCTATACAATAAATTGACGATCTTTAAAGTGTTATATTTAAAGAACATTTCGATATAATTATAAATAAGGGCACCATAAATGTCCAAGCAATTGCTATATTCGTATTTAAGGTTGTATAAATCATACCCTTATGACTAAAAGTAATAATCAAAATTGATTTTTATCACACTCACGTACTGCTTTATAAATTTTTTCTATAACTCCCGTGTTTTCTTTATTTGCAAATGTTTATCAAGTAGATATTTTTTAGTCCCAAAATTGCACCATTCTCATTTGCTATAATAAAAATGTAACTTTCACCATTATTCATCTAATTTTTATCCTTATATATTACATTTTCTTATAGTAGTGGTTATTTCATAAAAGTGCTATAATTTATGTATATAAACGTAATTTGAAAGGAGCTTTCTCATGAAACTCAATAAATTGTCCTTATCTCTAGCGATTACATTGGCGCTAGGATCTACATTCGGCATGGCTCATGCAGAAACTACAACAACTACGAAAGCACCAGTTGTAACGAATGCAAAAGCATCTACACATACTACAACTGCTGCAAAAACAACTGCTAAGACAACACATGCAAAAACAACTGCTGCGAAAACTACACCAGTAGCGACAGCTAAATCTACTACAACTACAGATAAAACTACAACAACTGCAAAAGCAACACAAAAATCTGAGGCTCCTGCAAAGGCTAAAGAAACATTGCCAGCTGGCGTATACCCAGATACAAAGGATAACTGGGCTCGCGATGCCATCCAAGCAATGACAGAGGCTGGCTACTTATCCGGCTATGCAGATAATACATTCCGTCCTGGTAAAAGCATTACTCGTGAACAAGCAGCAGCCATTTACGGCAAAGTGTTGCAACACAATATGAACGAGCAAGAACTTGCTGACTTAGTAACAAAAGAAAATGGGGTTTCCTATTCCGATGTTGAAAGCGACCGTTGGTCCAACACAGCTATTAAATTAGTTGGTGCTGCTGGCGTTATGGAAGGTACAACAAAATCTACATTTGCCCCTGCTAAAGCGATGGACCGTGAAGAATTCGTTGCTTCCGCAGCTAATTTAGTAAAGAAAATAAAACCTGATGCACCTGTAAAATCTGAAAAGGTTACATTCAAAGACAGTGCTAGCATTTCCAAAGCATATGTCGCGGATATCGAATACATGGCACAACGTGGCTATGTAGCATCCGGTGCAACAACTGCTTTCAACCCAACACAACCTGTAACACGCGCACAAGCGGCAACAATCTTAAACCGCATCTTAAACGGTGAAACAGCCCCTACTACTAGCAAGGCTACCGCTATTAAAGAAGATGCAAAACAAGACGCTGAAAAGGTTGAAAACAAAACTAAAACCGTTGAAAAAGAAGTCGCTAAAGACGTAAAAGCGGATGCTAAGAAAGTAGATACTGCTGCAAAGGCAGATGCAAAAAAAGCTGATGCTGCTGTGAAGTCTGATGCTAAAAAAGTTGATGCTGATGCGAAAAAGGTAGAAAAAGAAGCTAAGGCTAAAAAATCTGACAAGGTTTCTGAGTCTAAAGCAGAACAATCTCCACGAATCGTTCGACCTGTACGTCGCAGCACATTAAAACCACTCGATCAAAAACAACAAGAAACATTGGAAAACAATGTATTCACTCAACTCAACAAAACATATAAAACACCAGAAGCGTTCCAAGACTATGGTGTTATGTACTGGAGAGACAATCAATTGCATGTAGCTTTGAAATCTAATTCTGATTTGGATACAGTAAAAGCTAATTTGACAAGCCAAGGCAATGCTACTATCAACAACTATGTAGTAGTTGAACCATCTCAATACAGCCAAACTGAATACGATGTTATCGAATCTAATTTCCGTAACTACTACAGCAAAAACGAAAAAGGTGGCAATATTATCGCCGTATTCCCAGACGTTGAAAACAATCAATTATACGCTGTAGTTAGCACTGCAAGCAAAGAAACACAACAAGGTATTTCCAAGGTATTTGGTTCCAAAGTTAAAATGACTGTAAAACGCTAATAGCGACAAAACTCCGATATACTTTAAACCTTAAGGGGACTTCAAAAACAGCGTTATCTAACGCTGTTTTTGATATATTTACCACATGATTAGGAAGGATATGTATGCAACAGGTATCAAAACACACATTACGGGCTCTCATCCTGTCCGCTTTACTTACTACATCCGGTATGGCATTTGCCGCTACACCGGCACAAACACCAAGCGCTAATCCAGCGCAACATACTGTAACAACAACGGCAACAGTTCAAGATACAACAGCTACTGAACAGAACAAAACTGCTATACCTGCTAATACGGTTGTTAACCAACAACTTCGCTCCGGCGTTGTTACGTCTCCAAAGGATATCCAAGATGTGCGACCATACATCTTCTCCGATGTACCAAGTGATTTTTGGGCTTCGAAATCAATTAGTGCCGTAGCAAAGTCTAAATTGATGAAAGGCTATGCGGATGGCACATTCCGTCCTAATCAACCAATGACACGCGAAGAAGTGGCCTCTCTATTCAACAATATTACCGATGATGGCCAAGCAGCGTTCATCTCTAGTCACTTTAAAGATATTACATCTGACCGTTGGTCTGCCCTCGCTATTGAATCAGTAGCGCGCAAGAATATCATCTCTGGCTATGGCGACGCTACATATAAACCTGAAAAATATATGTCCCGCCAAGAATTTGCTGTGGTAGCAGATAACTACCTGCATTATCTAGGCTATACAACAGATGACCCTACTGTCCTCGATCAAGTAGCGTATGGGGACCAAAAATTCGTAGCCCCTTGGGCACAAGACGCAGTGCGTGAATTAGCATACTTAGGATTTACCAACTATGCACCAGGTACGATGTTTAACCCAGAAAAATACGTAACCCGTGCAGAGGCAGCTGAAATTTCCTACCGTATGACACAAACACCACAAGCATTGGCATTCCACAATGCGCTCTACCGTCAACAAGTGGAACGAAAAACATCCAATGTCATCAGCCACGCCCTTCACTATGGTCAAGACTTCACACAATTTAGAAACGACGGTGCTCTCTTCTGGAAGGACGGTAAATTGCACGTTTCTGTAGTGGACAAAAAACACTTTGATACAGTTCATACAGCACTAGCTGATGCTCACGATCCACAACTCGATAATGCATTAATTGTAAGCCAAGGCAAATTGACACAAGCCCAATTAGAAGACCTCCAATCCGATGCATTGGCGCTTTATCAAAATAAAGAACCTCAAGGTAAAATCATTAGTATTTTACCAACAGATGATACATCTGTATTAGTTATTACGGCTGATTCTGTACAACCTGGAACAGTAAAGGCATTTAAAAAGAAATTTGATAAGAAGGTAATTGTTCAAACACCGCCTGAGGAAACTCCGACTACGACAATCCAATTCCCATTACCATTAAAACCAACCAAATAATCCGTCAGGCAGCCCTTCGGGGCTGTCTTTTTTTGTCCTATCCCCCTATTCTTCATACAGGACAATACACACAAAAGCCCCTCCGCACATCGCGGAGGGGCTTTTTAGTAAGTATTAAGTTCTATACCACATAAAACAGTCTGTGTACCCTTTTTGGTGCTACGCACCTTGCATTGTTTAACAATACAGACACATATAGTTAGTTTTGTTATTTGGTCACATCATTTTGACGGTCGCGCAAATTGCCAACTGGTACATACACGGTACCAGCACTATGGATTGTATCCACATCTTGTTGAAGAATCATCACTACCGAATAATCTTCAGTTGTGTAGAATTCAGATGGCATTTTGTCGAATGTAGCATTCGCACCAACTGCATCCTTCACTTGTTGATTATTATTGATAGCATTAACGAGTTCCTTCTTATTCAAACCACCAAGGTCATACAAGGATAATTGACGACCTGTTGTAGTATTGAATGTAAAGCCTTTTACATAATTTACACCATTTGCATCGCCATCACGCATTGTATAGGTGTGAATCAAAACGCTAAAGATACCATTTTTATCCGTTTTTACATCATAGTACATGATGACATTTGTTTTATTGGATTCTTTTTCGTTCAATTTTTGAGTGTCATTTTGAACCTTGGACACGTATTTCTTAATCGTTGTATTAATGGCTTTTTCAACGATAGGGCTAACAGATTTAACCTCTGGGAATACGAGATTCAAATGATCTGTAGTCGCATCTACAGGAGATACGCCTACCTCTTTACGATCCATATAACGATCTGCATTTGGCGCTACCACTTCGATAGTACCACGATCAGTTTTATTCGCTACGGAACGTAATTTTTTGTTTTGCTCTGGCGTAGCCGTGCTAGAGAGACGATATGTCACATCGTGACGATTATTTTGTGCTACTACAGCACCAGTATCCTTTGTTACAGGAATCGTTTCACTAGCGGCTGCCATAGATGTGAGTGGCAATGCAGCAGCCATCATGATGAGAACAGTCTGTTTTAATTTCATGGTTAACCTCTTACTTTGCTTGTTCTTGCTCTGCTTTCATAGCGAGAGCTTCTGCTTTATCAAATTTGTGAGTTACAACACGACGAACTAGATAGAGTGCAGCGAAGATGAAAGCAAGTAGACCTAACCAACTAGCTGTACTTTCAAATTCAGGACCAACTAATTCAAGTGGAGATTCACCACCACCAGTTGTAACTGACAATACAATAATAACAGCTATAATTACACCAATCAAGCTTTCACCAACAATCAAACCGGACGCAAATAGAACGCCACGACGATTAGATTGTTCTACATCGTATTCAGCCAATTCACCGGCACGCATTTTAGCGCGAGCGATGAGGTAACGACCTACGAAATAGCTCAAGAAAGAACCGACAATAAGAGGTACTTCCAATGTTGGAGGCAAGTAGATACCCATACCAACAGCCAATGGAGGCAATGTTAAGGAAGCAGTTGTGCTCTTAAGAATCAAGTTAACAATGATTGCTACTACGCCAACACCAACGCCGATCAAGATGTAATTCCAATCCATACTAGCATTGAAAATACCTTGAGCGATTGTAGTCATCAATGTTGCTTGTGGAGCAGATAATGCTGCATTTGGATCCATTTCAGCACGAGGCAACGCACCTGTGAAACCATATGCTTGGTATAACAAGTTAAGAACTGGAGCAATCGCAACTGCACCGGCTACGGAACCAAGTAACAATGCAATTTGTTGACGCCAAGGTGTAGCACCAACGAGTTGACCAGTTTTCAAGTCTTGCAAGTTATCGTTAGAGATAGATGCAATGGCGATAACTACGGATGTCATGAAGATAGCCATAGCTGTAGCGAATTGAACGCCTGCTTCGGTAGCAAATAAATTATTTTCAGAAGCGATGAAGTATACCACTAGAGAAGAAATAATAGTTGCTAGGATACCAATTCCAGAGATTGGAGATGCAGATGTACCGATAAGACCTGCCATGTAACCACATGCTGCAGCTACGAAGAAGCCGATTAATAAAGCTACTACAACGCCTACTACAACAAGTGTCCACATCAAGCCTGCACTAATAGGTACTGCGGATACGAAATCCCAGAACGTAATAACCAAACCAATAAGGATGATGGCAAATACGATCAATACAGATTTTGTACTCATATCTGTATCCATGCGATGCGTTTCGCGTTCAGCAGCGCTGCTGTTCATGGATTTAACGGAAATTTTCATACCTTCGATGATAGGTTTAATCAAGGTAATCAACGTCCAAATCGCTGCGATACCGATAGCACCAGCACCAATAAAGCGAACTTTAGATTTCCAGATACCCATAGCAAATTTTGCAGTTGCACCACCATCTGGAGCAAATACATTAGTCAAGTAAGGTACAAAGCCAGCCCACGCGATGAGAACACCAACGAGGATAGCGATACCAGATGCGATACCGATAAGGTAACCAGCACCTAACAACGCTGTGGAGAAGCCCAATGGAATTTGAGTAATCCCTTTGCTACCTACTGGAAGCCAGAAGCTCATGCTATCGCCAAGAACTTTGAAGCCGTTAGCGCAAAGGCTGATGATACCAGCTACAGCACCACCGGAAACGATGTCTGTCATACCGGAACCAGATTTAGCAACTTCATCACCATTATGAGATCCGACCTTCAAGATTTCGGCTGCTGCACGGCCTTCTGGATATGGTAGGTCACTGTTCACTACCATGGCACGGCGCAATGGAATGGTGAATAACACACCGAGGGAACCACCGCATGCGCAAATCAAGAATGTTTGCCAGAATGGGAACCCTTGCCAATAACCAAGCATTAAAAGACCTGGCAAGATAAAAATAATTGCAGATAAGGTACCAGCTGCAGATGCTTGCGTTTGTACCATGTTGTTTTCAAGAACGTTAGAATCCTTGAAGAAACGTAAAATTGCCATCGAGATAATGGCTGCCGGGATGGATGACGAGAATGTCAAACCGACCTTCAAACCTAAGTATACGTTAGATGCCGTAAATATTAGAGTGATCAATGCACCTAATAACATCCCACGCAACGTAAGTTCCGGCAAGTGAAGGTCATGGCTCATAAAATCATGTTTCATAAGTACTTACCTCCTCTTATAAATTAAATAAAACTAACTATAAGCTATATTCATTTTATCGTGTTAAAGCGATGTTGACAATAAATATAACCATATATGTGCTATGTATACACAAATTTATAGATATAAATCAAATATGTATAAAGGTAATAGCCATGCACGCATTATATCTAATTGGTATTTATTATCATTTTCTATTATATTTTTTCGTTTTTCTGTATATAATAGAGAGGAACCGACGATAAGGTCGGCATGTCTTTTAAGGAGGTTGTAAACATTATGGAAACAAGAATTGAATACGATTCAATGGGACCAGTCGAAGTCGACGCTAGACGAATTTACGGACCTCAAACGCAACGCTCGTTCAATAACTTTAAGATCGGTGACCACCGTATCCCTATTGAACAAATCAAAGCGCTTGCGCTTGTCAAAAAAGCATGTGCTTTAACCAATGCAAAATGTGGCGCAGTAACTGAGGAAAAAGCGAAACTCATTGCTCAAGTAGTAGATGAAATCGTGGACGGCAAATGGGATGATGAATTCCCATTAACTGTATTCCAAACCGGTTCTGGTACACAAACAAACATGAATGTGAACGAAGTTATCGCTCACCGGGCTAAACAGTTAGATGAATCTAATCCACTTCATCCTAATGACGATGTAAACCGCGGCCAAAGTACAAATGATACATTCCCAACAGCAATGCATATCTGTGCGTACTTTGAAATTACAAAACGCGTAATTCCTGCATTGGACGGCCTTATTGTATCCTTTGAAAAATTGCAAGAAAAAGGTAAAGGCTTGCAAAAGGTTGGTCGTACTCACCTACAAGATGCTACTTTCATCATGGTAGATCAAGAAATTAGCGCCTTTGTGGACGGCCTAAAAACTGCCAAAACGATGCTCCTTCAAAACGCTGACTACCTACTCGACGTTGCCCTTGGCGGCACTGCCGTTGGTACAGGTGTGAACACACCTAAGGGATATCTAGACGTTATGGAAACTGTATTGCCAGAGGTAACAGGCGCTCCATTCCGCGTTAAGAATAACAAATTCCAAGGCCTATCCTTGAAAGATGCGTTCATGATGGCTCACGGCGCACTTAACACATTGGCTACTACATTGTTTAAGATTGCGAACGATGTTCGTTTCTTAGGCTCCGGCCCTCGCTGTGGCTATGGCGAATGGCATCTTCCTGAAAATGAACCGGGCTCCTCCATCATGCCAGGTAAGGTTAACCCTACCCAATGCGAAGCTCTTGCTATGGTATGTGCCCAAGTATTCGGTATCAATACAACCATGACACTTTGTGCAGGCAGCGGTGCATTCCAATTGAATGTGTACATGCCTATCATGATCTATGATTTTGTTGAAAGCTGTCGCCTCCTCGCAGATTCGATGAATTCCTTCACAACACACTGCATCGACGGTGTAGAATTCGTACCTGAAAAACTTAAATTCTTCGTAGAACAATCCCTTATGATTGCTACCTCCTTAACACCATACATCGGCTACGATAAGAGTGCTAAGGTCGTAAAAGAAGCGTACAAACGCGGTTGCTCTATCAAAGAAATCATCTTGGAAGAAAAACTCATGACCGAAGACGAATTTGCCGAAGCAGTTCGCATGAAATAAACCTCTCAAATCTCTTTGACATATCTATAACATCCTCTCATACCTCAAATGAACGGAAAAAAGGACGCAATAGTCTTGAAATCTTCAGTAAAACTTATTACTGAAGGATAGACTATTGCGTCTTTTGGGGTTTTATATGTCTTATAGCAATATTTCATTTAAATTAATAAAACTCTATAATAATGAACCTTTAAAAGCATCATTTTAAGCATAAAATATATTCTAGTCAAAGAAATACCTTATGCTACCCGCATTCATTATAATGATTTGAATATAATTCTATCCTCTTCACTAATTTGGTTTAGATCATCTTTTATAGATATAGATTTACCATAAATACGTTTTAAGTTATTAATGCTATCAATATCCTCTATTATACTAGCAGTATCATAAAATGAGTAATTAGGTATCTTTAAAATATCTGTACCTATTGGTGTTAATAAAACTCTAGTATAACCTGATTCCCCTTTTACATATAAATATGGAAATACAACCTTATGAGAAATTTTAGAATACTCCAATCTAGTTTTATATGTACTATCCTGTAATATTCCGCCAAACACAATTCGATAGCGACCTAAACTATAAGAATCTACTAGTTCGGTATGTGTTCCATAAAAATTTAAATAAATTATACTAAGTCCCACTAAAAAACATATGGCTAACTTTATATATGTTAGAATCCTTATGTTATTCATGATATCTTACTCCATTAATCTTTTTATATAAACTCTGAATTATAGGAAATATAATAGCTACGATTAAAATACTATATTAGCTTATTAACTTTCAACAAAATTAGAGCAGACATTAAATAAGCAAAAATAAAAAGAACTACATACATCTGTTTTTTCCTAGCCCATTCATAATAGCGACTACGTGGTGGCTGTTTTAATAATACAGCTACTACCAAAACAGGCTGCAAGAACCAAGCCAAAACAATCGGCACTGCTATGTAGTCTAAGAAATAAAACATGCTAAACAGCATAAACGGATAGGTAATAATTGCCGACCAAGAAAGCCCTTTAATAAAGCCATAATTAGAATTAACAATTAAAGAGGCTAATAATGGTGAAAGTTTTTTTCTTAGTAAGATTTTATAAATGATCCAATATAAAGTAATCCATGAAAAAAAGATAGCTTCTAAAACTAACGGTAAATGAATATGCACAAATATTAACCTCTTTTACGTCCTAAATATTTATAAACATAACCCCAACCAAAATAAAATACTAATATTGCGATATAAGAAGCAATGAAGAAATAAATATCGTTTTCATCTTCTATTATTTCAGGATTTATAATTAGACTAACTGTCATACCTATAAAAAGAAAGATGAATATACCTCGTACAAAATAATTATAGATTTTTAAAAACATATATTTACTCCCACAATAAAAACTATACTTTCACAACACAATTAAAATTTCAATTCTAATATATCACAACTCTTATATAACTTCATATAATAAAACGAGGTATCGTATGCAAAATACAATACCTCGTTTATATTATGAACTTTAATCGTCTAATATTACTTAAATATTATAGCTAGAAATATGCCCATATAAAACAAATCCACTGCCTAAGCTACCCCATCAAAGAATGTAATGACTGTAATTTCTCGTGGGCAGTTGATACGGATTGGGAACCAGTGTCCAGATCCGTTGTTTACGTAACATACGCTATTTTTTTCTGTATAGCGACCTTTTACATAAGGTGTACCAATCGGTACCCAAGGCATGCCAAAGAGGATAATTTGTCCACCGTGAGTATGGCCGGACAAGGTTAATGGCACATTGCGTTCGATGGCTTCATCAAAGAATTCTGGATGGTGGGCCAACAGAATAACAAAGGCATTATTAGGGATACCGGACAAAGCCTTGTCAATCATGGCTTCACGGTTTTCTTTGCGTCGTTCATTATCATAGGATACGCCAGTAATATAGACCGGTTGTTTGCCACCCATGATTTGGATGTTGTCATTAATCAATACGTTTAATGGCGTTTTGGTTTTTATATCATCGACGATTTTATTTACATCATGATGGAATTCATGATTGCCAAGGATATAGTCTACGCCATCGGGAATTTGTTTTGCAAATACCTTTAAGCGATCACAAACTTCAGGTAGCCATTGTATCTTGTCGATAAGGTCACCGGTAATGACAACGCGATTTGGATGTTCTAGTAGTGCTAATCGCAAGATTTCGTCAAAGTCATCTAGGTCGATGCTTGGCCCAATATGGATATCACTGAGTTGTACAATCTTGTAATCTGCAAGTCCTGGCGGTAGATTAGTATAACCAAAGCTTTCATGGGTCACAACGATTTCTCGTTGTCCTTCGTAGGCAGCATAGCCAGCGCCACCCATGGCAGCCAAAGGTACAAGGGTACCGACGGTTCTAAAGAAAGCACGGCGTCCTGTCCGTTCTTCGACGGGCACCTTATGAGAAATACGGTTTACCAGTGCATAGATTAAGGCTAATACGATAAAAACGGGTATACACAAGAATATGGCGAATACTATGCCATAGCTTTCCGTTCTAAACAAATTGAGCCATTCGTACCATGGTGTTCCGTATAGGTCAACTTGGTATAGGAAATAATACCGCACCGTGCAGAACCAACCAGCGACTACCAAAATATAGACCAGCCATGCAGGCCATAGTTTTTTCGGTTTCCATAAATAGAGGTACAATCCCCAAAAGCCTA
>ERZ772779.1049-NODE-1049-length-11766-cov-15.483306_pt1 | contig 11766 bp, 5 predicted proteins | sample MGYA00511360_ERZ772779 | MGnify/ENA primary metagenome ERZ772779 (study PRJEB29015, sample SAMEA2738112) | human oral metagenome | biome: human oral; feature: human-associated habitat; material: saliva | place: China | collected 2231 ...
CTGTCTTTGGACTCTTTGAAGCAGATGGTGTGACCCCAGTTGCCAACCCATATGGAGAAGGTCAAGCAACTGCTACTTCAGATGCCAATGGTCTTGTAAGCTTTGTAGGCTTTGCGGCGAAGGACTATGTGGTTAAAGAATTGACTGCTCCGGCAGGATACCAACTTTCAAACGTTTCAATCACTGTTTCTGCGGCAGAGTTAACTGCTGCGACAGATTTGGTAGTTGATAAGGGTAGTGTGGTCAACAAACCATTCACTTCAATTCCACCAACACCACCAGTTGTTGAAAAACCTGAATTGAAACTTTACAATATTCAATTGCATAAGGTGAATCTAGTCGGTCAAGACCTTGCAGGAGCTGTCTTTGGACTCTTTGAAGCAGATGGTGTGACCCCAGTTGCCAACCCATATGGCGAAGGACAAGCGACAGCAACTTCAGATGCCAATGGTCTTGTAAGCTTTGTAGGCTTTGAGGCTAAGGATTATGTTATTAAGGAGTTGACAGCGCCGGCTGGATACCAACTATCAACGGATGTTATTACTGTATCTGCTAGCGAATTAAAAGCTGCACCTAACCTTGTAGTAGATAAGGGGACAGTCGTAAACTACCTAACTCCACCAAACACACCTCCAACACCTCCAACACCACCAACACCTCCAACTACTCCACCAACTACCCCATCAACAGACAAACCAAAAGGTGATAAGCCTTCTGGAAGTCAACCAAAAGAAGATAAGAAACATACTCTTCCTTCTACAGGTGAAACAGTGAGCGAGGGACTAGTGGCTGCAGGACTTGCTTTGGCAGTGGCTGGAAGCGCCTTAGTTTACAAAAAACGTGAAAATTAATTTCTAAAACAGGTTTTGTTCTAGCCCTGCTAGACAAACCTGTTTTTTTACGCAATAAATATTATTTATCATCTCCTTTAAAAATACATATTAGACAAGATCATTAATAGGTGATAAGATGAATGTATGAAATAATAAAGGAGGAATGAATATGTGCAGAACAATTGTTGGAGTATCCGCTAATCTCTGTCCGGTGGACCCGGAAGGGAAAAACCTTCATTCCTCCGTGTCTAGTCAATTTGCGGAAGGGATCCGTCAAGCAGGTGGACTTCCAATGGTCATCCCGATGGGAGATCCTTCCTTGGTTAAGGATTATGTTGAAACGATTGACAAATTGATCTTAAGTGGAGGCCAAAATGTCGATCCTAGTCTCTATGGCGAAGAAAAAACCATCGAAAGTGATGATTACAATATCGAACGCGATCAATTTGAGCTTGCCCTGCTGAAGGAAGCAGTACGCCAAAACAAACCGGTTCTAGGAATCTGCCGTGGGGTTCAGTTGATCAATGTGGCTTTTGGAGGAACACTCAACCAAGAGATCGAAGGTCATTGGCAAGGTCTTCCATTTGGGACTTTCCATTTTATCGAGACTAAAAAAGGCAGTGTGGTGGAGCAGCTCTTTGGTCGGGCTAGTCGAATCAATTCTGTGCACCGTCAAAGTATCAAGGATCTTGCACCAAATTTCCGTGCAACTGCCTTTGATCCGCGTGATCACACTATAGAAGCCATTGAAGCAGTAGACGGTCATCGGATTATGGGATTACAATGGCATCCAGAATACTTGGTCAATGAAGAAGAAGGGAATTTAGAACTCTTCCGTTATTTATTACAGGAATTGTAATGCGCACACGAAGTTCTATAACGGAAGGACCTTTTATCAAGTAGAAAATGAATGTATAAAAGATTGAGCAACGGCCTTGTTCCTCGTTTTAAGAGGGACAAGGCCGTTGTTGCATTTTTGTAGGCTATCAAAAGATGAGCACTCTCCTCATAGTTTGATAGAAATGATTCACTGCTCATTACAAGATGAGAAAGGATCTAATGAAATACTGTGGTTTATATGTGAAAAAATGGCACACAATAAATTGGTGGAAAAAGGATCGTTTTTGAAAATTTTGTTTAGAATGTTCGTAAATTACTATGTAGTGAAAATAGACCAAAGTGGGAGTTTTCCTGAAGAAAATGGGGGAAAATGATATCGTTTTATCTCTCATCTGATTTTCTAGTAATGTAGAAAGATTAAAACAATCGTCGAAAGTTCTTATAAAATATGGGTAAAAAGCGAATGTAGAGGAGATGGAAATGCAAATGGAAGGAGGATTAAAAATAGTAGGAATAAAAAAATAAAGATCTATGACAGTATAAAATACATGTTTAAAAAAGTGAACCAATAGTTCTTAAAAATTATAATTTTTTAAAAACATTCGGTTTTTACTTTATATTTTTAAACAAATTTTAGGAAAAAGGCTCAAAATGATATAAATTTGACAGAATTTGGCACACACTGAATCATCTCATGACATTTATGCTAGAATTAATTTGAGGTTTAAATATTTAAATTTCAAAATGAAAAGGAGTTTTATGGACATGAAGGATATATTCAATCGACGCCAAAGGTTTTCCCTTCGGAAATATTCTATTGGCGTTTGTTCCGTATTGTTGGGAACGGCCTTGTTTGCAGCTGGTTCTCAGACGGTTTTGGCCGATGAAGTTGAAAATCCTGCTGATTCGTCTTCAGATGTAATTTCTAGTGAAGCGACATCGGACAAAGAGATTGCTCTTTCAAAACCAGTCTCAGGGGAATCGTCTGCACCAACTTCGTACAATGTTGCAGCAGTTGTGCAACCTTCTGTAGCTACTGATTCGCAACATGAGGGTGATAAAGAAGCAGGGAAGGAAGCTACAGCTGAGCCAACTGAAACTGTATCTCGTGAAGCTACAGGTACAAGTGGTTTTCGTAATAGTGGTGAAGTAACTTCACGTGTGGTTTCAAACTGGAATGGTTTTGTTTCTGCATTGAATGATAATTCTATTCAGAATATCACCATTTCAGGAAACGTCGTAGCGACTGGAGACAATGGTAATACTGATAATGGTCGTGTGAATTCGGTTGACCGTACAGTTGCGATCAACTCACAAGGCCGTAATGTAGTTATCCAAGGTCGAAATGATCAAGCAAGCTTGGATCTATTATCAAATAGCTTGAAGTTTACAGGTTCAAGTGCATGGAATTTGGTCTTCAAGAATCTTCAACTTGCTACGGGTAACTCAAAAGGTGCTGTTGATCTTTCTTCAACAACAGGTGCCAATACCGTTACATTTGAAAATGTAAAAAGTCAAGGTTCTTCCCTTTATGGTGGTGGCGGGAATACCGACGTCATTGTAAAAGGGGAAACAAGTTCGACTGTTAGTGATAGCTACCGTTCTGCAAACGGTCAGACTCAGTATGTGCAACGGAATGTTGGATCTGCTGGGCACTCAGTATTGCGACGTGAAGCAAATATTCACGATGCTAAATCTGTCACAGTTGCTGACGGAGCGAGTTTGACCTTGAATCGTTCTTCACAAGGGGACGGTATCAACCTTGCAGGTGGTTCAACTGTTCGTGTGAATGATGGAGCAAGCCTCACTATTAACATGAATACGGACAATGGAACGGAAAGTGCTCGTTACCATAATGCTGGTATCTTCATGGAACATGGAGGAACGGTCGTAACTGGTAAAGATTCGAAACTTACTCTAAATACAAGCATTGGTCAGGCTATCTCACTTGGAATGGGACGTCCAGCAGATGGTTTAACCCACCTAGACCGTTGGGGAGGCTACGGAACAGGAAATGCCTTCCGTCGAAATGGAAAGAGTAGCCTTACCATTGGAGAACATGCAAGCTTCAATTTCACTGGTCGTGATGGATTGGTTTTTGGAAATAACGCAACCTTCACAACTGGAGAGAACTCACGCGTTCGTTTTGAAAACAAGGGACGTGGAACAGCTATTGATTTTGGAGACAATTCACGCGTTGTATTTGGTAAGAAATCAACGAATACCTTCCACTCTGTAGGAAAAGGTCCTAAGAGTGGTGGAGGACCTTCAGGAAGTTACAATGCCTACAACTATATTGGTTTGAATGAAAATGGCTCTATTTTAGTAGATGATTATGCAACTTTCCGTGTTCAAATGGATAATCGTGGAGCCAATCCTTGGGATGATGTCATCAACTTGGATTCAAAACATGGTCGGAAAGATCAGCCGTTATTCCAAGCGAATAAAGGTTCAATTGTTGACGTTCGCGATGATAATACGGACTATTATGCAGAGCTCATTTCGGTGCCACTTGGTGCAAGTACGAATGTAGTCTTCCAATTCAATAATCCACTCTATGTTTCCTTTATGCGTTACACAAATTCTGAAGGACGCTCGGCTGGAGAGATTACAGGTAAGCTTCCATTTGGAATTGCCCAAGGAAACAATCCAGAACAAATTGGTCATGGTAATATTCTTTATATTTCCAATGGTTCAAGAGAATCTGGTAACCATATTGAATTTAATGGACCAACTGGTACTCGTGTAAACCGTGGTGCTGGTACTTATACAGTATACTCACTGAACCGTGATGGTCGAGATGTTGTGAGCAAAAACAGGATGAGTTCAGTTTGGACAGATATCCAAGGTGGGGCAATGAGTATTGCCGGCTTTAAACCTGGTGGAAAACCAGAAATCAATCCTAGCTCATCCACCTCTGTTCAAACAGGTTCTTCTTCAGGTGGGGTTCTTGCAACGGATAAGACATATGGAATTGATCCAGTCACAGCAAACCGCCAAAATATCTGGGTATCAAATGGAACAAGTATTAATCCACATGCAACCCATACAAATACGATTCGTTACGTTTACGAAGATGGTTCACCTGTATTAGATGCAAGTGGAAAACCAAAAGTTGTTGTTCAAACATCGGATTGGAAACGTCTATTAGAAGTGGCAATTGATCAAGATCAATTCAAGAAGGTGCTGAAGAGTTCCAGCGTAGCGAATGGAGATGAATTCTTAGCTGCCTACGGTAAGACAGAATATATCGTCCGTGATATTGATGGGGATGGCATTGGAGACACTGGCTGGCAACTTGCGGGTACTACAAATAGTAAGGCAACCTATGATACTGTTGTCTCGCCTGAAGTTGAAGGCTATAAAGCTGAAATTCTATCTACGAACGTACCAGGTTTGGCAGTGGGAACGAAAGCTAGCCGTGTAACGGTGACATTTAATCCTGCAAATATTAAAGATGATGTTGTTGTGACTCAAGGTGGTCGTCGCACAGTCTCAGAAACATATTGGCGAAACATTGTAGACAATGTCCAATTGACGAATTATGAGACAGTTGTCGTTTATAAGCAAGATAAGCAAAAAGCAAGTGTTAAATATGTTAACGTCACTTCAAATATCGAACTTGCAAAAGATGAGATGGAAGGCCGTGGTGGAGCTCTGATTGAGTACAGTACAGCTGATAGAATTTCTGCTTATAAGAAAGCAGGTTATCGACTTCTTGAAGATGGCTTTACGAATGCTGCGGACAAGCATTATGATACAAATGTGTCTGTTGACCAAGAATTTGTCGTTACTCTTGAAGAACGGATTGAACCAGTAACACCACAAGATCCGAAACCAGTTCCAGGTATTCCAGTAACTCCAGAGGATCCAGCTAGTTGGCCAAAAGAAGTCAAGGATATGAAGGAGCTGGAACGTACAGCAACGCAAACAATCCGCTTCAGAGAAGAAGAGAGTGGAAAAGAAGTCTTTAAGACGATTATTCGCAAGGTGACATTCGAAAGAACAGCTTATGTCAACTTAGTGACAGGACATATCGATTACTCTAATTGGCGTATTGGTAAAGTTGTGAATGAGGAGGGGCCGGTTCAACCTGTTGGGAACTCTTCGTCTGAAGTATCTCGCCCTCATGCGGTTGTACCAAAACCAAGTGTAAGAAGTTTGAAAGCTAATGCTCATTCTGTAGCACCTTCAAGCGCACCTATCGCTTCAAAACTAGAAGTTTCAGAGGTTGTAGCAACTCCAGCGCCTGAAAAAGCAAGTGTTAGTCCGAAGGTTGTTTCACCGGCTCCGACTACAGTTGTGAAGCCAACAGAGGCAAAAGCTGTTGAGAGTCCAGCACCACTTGTACCAAGTGAATCACCAGCTGTTGAAAAACGGACAGTGGTTGGTCCGTCTCGTAAAGCACCTGTTGCTACGAATAAGCATGTTTATGTTGCGAAACCAGTGTTGACACGTGGCAGAAGCTCGCGTCGTCCACCAAAAGTTTAGGAAACATCAAGGAGGATTGGTTGTGCAGTTTTAAAAAGCTAGCACAGCCAATACTCAATTTAAAAAAAGGAGAAAAAAATGAATTTTGATAGGAAACAACGATTTTCAATTCGGAAATACTCTATAGGTGTTGCTTCTGTTTTGATTGGATCAGTTTTAGCAGGGACAACTATTGCTTCAGCAGATACAGAAGTGAAAATTGATGATGCCTCAAAAGCACCTGTGACTTCGACTCAAGAAGCACCAAAGGTGTCGGCAGTTTCGGCTCAAGAAGCATCTACGCAAGAAGCACCTACTTATTCTGCTAATGCGGCTTTGGTATCTTCTGAAAAAGCGGAAGCACCAAAGGTAGAAGCAAAAACAGAAACACCTGCTAAAGAACAAGCTTCTCAGGCAGAAGTGAAAGAAAATGCCAAGGATAGCAAGAACGAAGCGAAAACGGAAGAAACAGTATCAGAAGTAAAAGCACCTGAAACTGAAGTGAAATCTGAAGAATCAGAAGTGAAGGAAGCTGAGAAAAAAGCAGATTCTACCGATAAAAAATCTGAAGATAAACCAGTTGATCTTAAGAAAGAGCAATTGGATGTAGATAAAAAAGTTCCTGGTCTTGATCTTAAGAATGCTACAGAAAATCCTGATGGCGGTTTTAATATTGCATTTTCAAAAGAAGCTCAAGAACAATATCGTGCTTCATTGGAAGCGTATATTGCAAGACGTCGTAACTACAATAGACGTAGTAGCTTCCGTGCAGCAGGAGCAGATACTTCTACGGACCCTGATTATGAATTCAAGAAGGTGATGACACCGATTCTTCCAGGTTTCTATGCGGATCAAGAAAGTATCCGCTCATTGGTAATTGATCCAAATAACGTTGGTGATTTTAACTTTGATGTCTGGTATAAAAAACTTGGTAGTATCGTCTTAGTGGATGAACAAGGAAACTATATTACCCCAACGGGTGAAACCACTGCAAACCAGGCTGATGCAGCACACAAACAATATGAGAATGATCCATCAGATCCAACTCGTGCCTGGTTTACAAAAGTTCCTACTATTCCAACTGGCTGGGAAGTGAAACCAGGTCAAAATGTGTATGGTTATGATGCAGCACGTCAAACGGTGAATCCAAACCAAAAAGATGACTTAGATGCGATTGGTAGAGATACAAAAATTGTCATTGTAAAACAAGCTCAAAAAGCGATCATCAAATATGTGAACGAAAATGGCAATGTAGAATTGAGCCGTGACGAAGTAGTCGGTAAATCCGGTGAAGCGATTGATTATAGCACAAACGAAAAAGTGAGCTCCTATCGTCGTCGTGGTTTTGAATTAGTAAGCGATGGTTTCTATGATGCAGCTAATAAGAACTTCGACTTCGATGCATCAGTGGATCAAGAATTTACTGTCGTTCTTCGTGAACGTATCGAACCAATCGATCCAGACAAACCAACTCCAACTCCAGACAAACCAGTTGATCCAAACGATCCAGATACACCAAAATGGCCAGATCCAGTCAAAGACATTGTTAACAAAGATGATGTCACTCGTACTGTGAAATATGTCTACGAAGATGGCTCAAAAGCGAAAGAAGATGTGTCAGAAACACTTCACTTCAAACGCTTCGCTTATGTCAACTTGGTAACAGGTCACATTGATTACCGTCCTTGGACAACAACAGATGACACCTTTGATGCCGTTACATCACCAGTGATTAAAGGTTACACAGCAGATAAATTGGTTGTGCCAGCTGTGTCAGGTGTACAAGCCGGAGCTGCGGATACTGTAGAAGTTGTAACCTACGTTAAAGATGCACAAAAAGCGATTATCAAGTATGTCAATGAAAAAGGCAATGTTGAGTTGAGTCGTGATGAAGTGAATGGTAAATCTGGTGAAGCAATTGACTACAGCACAGCAACTTCTATTTCAAGTTACAAACGTCAAGGTTACGAATTAGTGAATGATGGTTTCACAAATTCTGTCAATAAAAACTTTGACTTTGATGCATCAGTGGATCAAGAATTTGTCGTAACGCTTCGTGAACGTATCGAACCAATCGATCCAGATAAACCAACCCCAACCCCAGACAAACCAGTTGATCCAAATGATCCAGATACACCAAAATGGCCAGATCCAGTCAAGGATATTGTCAATAAAGAAACTGTAACTCGGACAATCCATTATGTTTATGAAGATGGTTCAAAAGCGAAGGACGATGTTACTGAAACACTTTACTTTAAACGTTTCGCTTATGTTAACTTGGTAACAGGTCATGTAGATTATCGCCAATGGACTTCAAATGATCGAACATTTGACTCTGTACTTACACCAACTATCAAAGGATATACGGCTGATAAAAATATGATCCCTGCTGTAACAGGGGTTGAACCTACTGCGCCTGATATTGAAGAAACTGTAACCTATGTCAAAGATGCACAAAAAGCGATCGTCAAATATGTCAATGAAAAAGGCAATGTTGAGTTGAGTCGTGATGAGGTTCTTGGTAAATCAGGTGATGCTATCAACTATAGTACAGCAACTAAGATTTCATCATACAAACGCCAAGGTTATGAATTGGTAAGTGATGGCTTCACAAGTGCTTCAAACAAGAACTTTGACTTTGATACAGCATTTGACCAAGAATTCACCGTTGTTCTTCGTGAACGTATCGAACCAATCGATCCAGACAAACCAACTCCAACTCCAGACAAACCAGTTGATCCAAACGATCCAGATACACCAAAATGGCCAGATCCAGTCAAAGACATTGTTAACAAAGATGATGTCACTCGTACTGTGAAATATGTCTACGAAGATGGCTCAAAAGCGAAAGAAGATGTGTCAGAAACACTTCACTTCAAACGCTTCGCTTATGTCAACTTGGTAACAGGTCACATTGATTACCGTCCTTGGACAACAACAGATGACACCTTTGATGCCGTTACATCACCAGTGATTAAAGGTTACACAGCAGATAAATTGGTTGTGCCAGCTGTGTCAGGTGTACAAGCCGGAGCTGCAGATACTGTAGAAGTTGTAACCTACGTTAAAGATGCACAAAAAGCGATCATCAAGTATGTCAATGAAAAAGGCAATGTAGAGGTAGCTCGTGATACTGTTAATGGTAAATCAGGTGAAGTGATTGCCTACACCACTACTGATAAGATTAATGAACTCCATCGTAAAGGTTACGAATTGGTAAGTGATGGTTTCACAAGTGCTTCAAGCAAGAACTTCGACTTTGATGCATCAGTGGATCAAGAATTCACGGTAGTTGTACGTGAACGTGTGGTACCAGTGGGGCCAGAGGATCCAGACCCAACTCCGGATACTCCTTACGATCCAACAGATCCAAATACACCAAATTGGCCGAAGAACGTCGATAAGATCCAAAATCGTCGTGCAGTTGCGACTCGTACAATTCGTTACTTCATTACTGAAAATGGTGTGAAGGTACCAAAACCAATTCGTGAACGTGTTGTCTTTGAACGGACTGTACTTGTCAACTTGGTAACAGGAGAGATGACCCCTCAAGCTTGGAAGTTAGTCAGTGTGACACAACTAGACAATGAGGTTGAAAACAAACCGGTGGTACGGACTCGTCGAGCACTTTCAGAAGGGTTAGCTCCGCGTGCTTTGGAGACAAGTCTTGCCCGCCCAGCCTCTCATACCCGTAGCCGTCGCTCTCTAGTGATTGCAGATTCTCCAGAAGAATCTACAGAAACTACGGTAAGTCTTTCTGCTGTGAATCCAGAACCAGTAGTTGCAACGAGATCAGCTCGTCGTAGTCGTCGCTCTTTGTCTGCAGCTCCTGCAACAAACTATACTTTTGCAGTAATCCCTACACCAGTGAGAAGAGGAGAGTATGCAGATAAAGCTTCAGCAACAGCTAGGTTTTTCGATCCAGACTTGACGGCATTTGCAGATTTCACTGAAGATATAACTTATGAGTTGCTTGGTCACATCCAATTAGTTGACCAAAATGGAAATGTCTTGGCGGAAACAATCTATAAGAACAACGTAACAGATGCAACAAAGGCAGCTCCTACAGCGCTTCCTGCAATTCCAGCTGGTTACAAGATCAAAGAAGGCCAAACAGTCTATGGGTACGATGCAACTGCAGGAACTGTAGATCCAAATAATCCAACAGATCCAGATGCGATTGGTCGCAACACCACCATTCTTTTGGAACTTCAAGCTGTCCCTCGTCAAGAGACCAAAGTAGTTAATGAAACTATTCACTATAAAGATGCTATTACGGGAGAAACTCTGGCTCCAGATCATACGGACCAAGTAACTTTCCGTCGTGTGGTGATGGTTAATCCAGCAACCAATGAAGTCCTTAGTGCTACTTCTTGGGTTGCAGATAATGGAGACACAACTTTTGATGCAGTAACATCTCCTGTTATTGAAGGTTATGAAGCAAGTCCACTGGTGGTGGATGCCATCACTGGTTTAACAGCTGAAAGCAAAGATTTTGTGACAACTGTCTTGTATAGAAAGAAAGCTGTCCCAACTCCTCAACCAGATCCAGTTAAACCAGATCCAGTGAAACCAGATCCAGTTAAACCAGAACCAGTGAAGCCAAATCCGGTTAAACCAGAACCAGTGAAGCCAGAACCAACAAAACCAGCAACACCTGATGCTCCAAAAGCACCAGCTTTACCAGAAACAGGTGTGACTGATGCAAGCACAGTAACTCTGTTAGGTGCTGCACTTGGTTTAGTAGGTTTAGCAGGTCTTGCAAAACGCAAAAGAGATGAAAATGAATAATTGATTGCCCAACCAAATTTTGGTTGAAGGGTATTATGCAATTATTAAGGAGGCTCTGTCCCAAAGGACAGAGTCTCTTTTTAGATGGCAAACATAAAAATCGCATGATAAGCAGGGTTCTGTCTCAGGAGCACACCCATTGTCTACAGGCAGACAAAACAGAGATGCCCCCCAAATTGGAAGCGAACTTTTTTCGACTGTCTTGCGAATAATATAAGTGAGACTACAGTATTTTTTGCTTTCAGATGTAGTATAATAGGAGGCGAGATATTTTAAATTTTCTAGTGGAAAGAAAGGAAATGAAGATGACAAAAATTCGTGGATTTGAACTTGTATCAACCTATACCAATCAAGACTTGCTACCAAAACGGGAAACAGCCCATGCAGCTGGTTACGACTTAAAGGTGGCAGAGCGCACGGTGATTGCTCCCGGGGAAATCGTCCTCGTTCCGACTGGTGTTAAGGCCTATATGCAAGCTGGAGAGGTGCTCTATCTCTATGACCGATCGTCCAACCCTCGCAAAAAAGGCCTGGTCTTAATCAACTCTGTGGGGGTTATCGATGGAGACTACTACGGAAATCCAGGAAATGAAGGCCATATCTTTGCTCAGATGAAAAATATTACCGACCAGGAAGTAGTCCTTGAAGTCGGTGAACGTGTGGTTCAAGCTGTCTTTGCTCCTTTCTTAATTGCAGATGGAGATGAGGCTGATGGCGTGCGGACTGGTGGCTTTGGAAGTACAGGGAAATAAGATGAAGATTATCTTTGTCCGTCATGGGGAGCCAGATTATAGTATGCTTGATAAACTTGAAAATCCGCAACTCTATAGTG
>ERZ772779.1051-NODE-1051-length-11751-cov-16.177326_pt1 | contig 11751 bp, 10 predicted proteins | sample MGYA00511360_ERZ772779 | MGnify/ENA primary metagenome ERZ772779 (study PRJEB29015, sample SAMEA2738112) | human oral metagenome | biome: human oral; feature: human-associated habitat; material: saliva | place: China | collected 2231 ...
AAGAAACATCAGACAACTGCTCCTGTGAAAGGTTCTTATAATGCTTATGAACATTGGCAAAGATCTCAGCGACAGCATTCTTACCCTCTGCACGCTCACGGAACATATATTCATTACCTGGCTCAGAGTCTAATTTTACAGAAGCCATACCAGCCCCTTCCTGTCCACGATTATGCTGCTTCTCCATCATCAGATAGAGTTTATTCAGTGCATACATCCAGGTGCCATACTTCTCCTGATAATACTCTAACGGCTTCAGCAAACGTATCATTGCTACACCGCAATCTTCATGAATGTTCTTTTCCATTGATAAGCTTTCTGTCTATCTTGTTCTTTTATATTACTCTTTCTCTCTGTATATCTCCCCTTTTAAATAGGAAGATATTATTGGTTTCATTTTTTAGGAGTGTACATAGCCTGCCCATTAAGCGTTAACTCGCACAGACTATGTCTTATAATGTTTGGTTTACTACCACTCATTCGCTCCTTATTCAACAGTAACCGACTTCGCCAGATTTCTTGGCTGATCAACATCCTTGCCTTTACATACAGCTATATGATAAGCCAACAGCTGTAGTGGAACCGTTACTACTAATGGTTCGAGACATTCCATCATATCTGGAAGTTCAATGACAGCATCCGCAATCTTGGAGATTGTTGTGTCACCCTTTGATACTAAAGCTATCACACGACCTTGACGTGCTTTTATCTCTTGGATATTGCTCCTTACTTTCTCATACATTCCGTTATGGGTTGCAATAGCTACAACAGGCATATCTGAGTCAATCAAAGCAATTGGACCATGTTTCATCTCTGCTGCTGGATAACCTTCTGCATGTATATAGGATATCTCTTTCAACTTCAATGCACCTTCCAAAGCCACAGGATAACTATATCCTCGACCAAGATAGAGGAAGTTACGGGCGTAAGTAAACGTACGAGCTAAGTCTGCTATCTGCTCATTTGACTTTAACACCTCTTCTATAATAGATGGCATTTCAGCCAATTCCTTTATCACTTTCTTGTAATCTTCTTCGCTGATAGTTCCTTTTGCATGTGCAAGTGCAAGTGCAAACATTGTCAACACAGTAACCTGTCCTGTGAAGGCCTTCGTTGATGCTACGCCAATCTCAGGTCCTACATGAATATAAGTACCTGTGTCAGTAGCACGAGGAATACTTGAGCCTATCGCATTACAGATGCCATAAATGAAAGCACCCTTAGACTTTGCAAGCTCGACTGCCGCAAGTGTGTCTGCAGTCTCACCACTCTGTGAGATAGCAATGACAACATCACCACTCCCAACTACGGGGTTACCATAACGAAACTCACTTGCATATTCAACTTGAACAGGGATACGACAATACTCTTCTATCAACTGCTTACCTATTAATCCGGCATGCCAACTTGTTCCACAAGCTACGATAATTATGCGCTTTGCATTGAGTAATTCATTACGATGGTCTATCAAAGCACTCAACGTAACCTGATTATGCTCAGGATGAACACGTCCTCGCATACAATTCTTTAAACATTCTGGCTGCGCAAAAATCTCTTTAAGCATGAAGTGAGGGAACCCACCCTTCTCTATCTGACCAAGATTAATATCTACAGTACGCACTTCAGGTGATAACTCTTCATTCAGAATATTAACCACCTTCAGCTCCTCTCCTAACTTCATAACGGCAATATTACCATCATCTAAGTACACTACCTTATCCGTATACTCAATGATAGGACTGGCATCAGAGCCCAGAAAGAACTCTCCATCACCAATACCAACCACCAACGGACTCTGCTTACGTGCCGCAATTATCGTATCAGGATTACGCTTATCAAGTATAGCTATGGCGTATGCACCAATTACTTGATGAAGTGCTAACTGTACAGCTTCCAACAGACTGAGGTTTTTCTTCGTCTGTATATAATCTATCAGTTGCACCAACACTTCTGTATCAGTCTCTGATTGGAACTTCATTCCCTTCTCTATGAGGTTATGCTTTATCTCAGCATAGTTCTCAATGATGCCATTATGAATAATAGCAAGATTCTTAGACTGCGAATAATGCGGGTGAGCATTTACTGATGAAGGCTCTCCATGAGTAGCCCAACGTGTATGAGCAATGCCGATATTACCTGTTGTATCCTTATCAGAGCAATACTCTTCCAGGTCGGCAACCTTCCCCTTAGTCTTATATACATTCAGATTCTTACTCTCGTTTATCAACGCAACACCAGCACTATCATACCCTCTATACTCAAGACGCTGTAAGCCTTTAATTAAAATGGGATAAGCATCACGCTTTGTTCCAATGTATCCTACAATTCCACACATACTCCTAATACAATCTATTATTCTATTAAAAAAAGAGAACACCTCTCACACCCCCTCTTTTTGGTAGACCCGAAAGGTCTACCCAAGACATGGATGTCAAAGATATTCTCATTCCAATTATATTTCTTCCATAGAAGACTATAAGAATAGCCTCCAAGGACAGTATATTACTTTCTCAACACGTTCACAAGCAGCGAAGCTACTGACGTCACGATACCGATAAAAGAGAACCAAAGAGTGGTTGAACTACCGATACCAGAGTTCTTAGCCTTTACGCTGTTTGGCTCAATATAGAGGACATCATTCTGTTGAAGATAATAATAAGGTGAGTTCAGCAAGTTTGCATCATTAAGATTCAAACGTACAACGTGCTTCTGACCTGTCGCATCTTCACGTATCAACATGATGTTATTACGCTTACCATAAACGCCAAGGTCACCTGCTTGTGCAATAGCTTCCATAACGCTCATCTTCTCCGTTGACACAGGAATAACGCCTGGGTGACCAACTTCACCAAGCACTGTTATATGATAACTGCTCATGCGAACCGTCACAATAGGATTCTCTGTACGTGCCAAATAAGGTTGTATCTTACTCTTGATAAGGTCCTCACACTCAGGCTTTGTCAAGCCACTTACATGAATCTTACCAATCACTGGGAAATTGATAAAGCCAGAGTTGTCTACCAAGTAGCCCTGTAAAGAACCACCACCAGAACTAACTTGCTTACCACCTCCCAACTGGTTGCGTACTTGCAGGTTAAAAGGAGCTGCCGCATCAGGGTCGGTAGTGTTCACCGTGATGGTCAACTCATCCTTTGGCATAATGCGTGCGTCATACAAACCACGTGAAGCAGCAAGGCTAATAGAGTCAGCATTTTGTAAGTAGGTAAAGCCCTTACTTGAACCACATCCTGACATTGTCACAATCATAGCCGTAACTATGAGGGAGAAAATAATTTTTTTCATTTGAACAAATAACGTGTAGTCAACTATCAACATTAATTTTAGCAAAATAAAAACGAACGAAAATTATGGAACTTCGCCCCTTATTTTATCGATCGAATCATATTCTTTGCAAAAATACAACTATTTTCTGATAACTACAAGCTAATAACTGTTTTTCTTTTTAGATTCTTCAACACATAATAACGCACACCTTTCCACATCAGAACTGTGTTGAAGTTCATTGAGAGAAATTCTGTCTAAAACTTAGAACTTGCCAAAAACTATGATGGTCAAATCTGGTTATTAATCGTATTGCTATCAGACATCTTATTAGTCCTTGGTCGTTTACAGCCGTCCTAACGATAAACAGGATTCAGACCAAAGACATTCTACAAGACTTTTAGCCCTTAACAGCGATGGTGCAGACACCTCACACCATTGGTATTTGACATCAACACAACGTGTGCAAAGTACCAGCACCAAAGTAGACAACGACGAGAAAGACTTACGTTTATAATTTAACCGTACGTAGTAAATAGCTAATTACAAGCGTCTTATACGTAGAGTTGCTTTATAAAGAGTGTCAATCAGAATGAACAACACACCTTACTCCTACTTGATATCAGCCACCACATACTCAGACCTTGTCCCAATACGAAACTTACCACCCCAAATGCCAATTCCAGAAGATACATAATAATGCGTATCTCCCTTCTGTAAAGGCCCAAAGGCATCCTCGTAGATAAGGTCCTCTATCCAACTTATAGGCCATACCTGTCCATAGTGTGTATGCCCAGAGAGTTGGAAATCAAGCCCTGCCTGCTGTGCCTCTTCTAAGTGATAAGGCTGATGATCCATAAGAATCGTATAATAACCTTTTGGTGCTGACCCTATCAAATGTCGTAGACTGGCACGTCTTTTATTCGTCCTATCGTCACGTCCTATAATAAGGATTGAGTCACCACCTGCCAAAGGTACCACACTATGCTCGTCGATCAGCAAGTGTATCCCCGCATCTTGATAGAACTTTTTAGCACGGGGCTCGCCACTATAATACTCATGATTGCCCAAACAAGCATATACAGGAGCTTTCAAGCGATGGAACTCTGACGCCATATCTTGATCTATCAAAGCTCGAATACTTCTATCAATGATGTCGCCAGCTATCAGAATTACCTCTGGATTCTCTTCATTGATCATGTCAACCCACTTTCGAAACTCATTCGCACGATTATGATAACCCAAATGTAAATCCGACATCATCACCAATCTATGCGGCTGATGAAAATGTTTATCGGACTGTAAAACCATAGGTACACGTTCTTTATGTAGATAATTGAAATAGCCATAGACAAATAATCCTGTCATAATGACGATAACCGACACCGTACCAATCCAACTATTGTTAAGGAAGGAACGAGGAACAAGATGAAACAGTCTACCTAAATCGAGTACAAGAAAGAACAACAATAAATAGAATCCGATGAAAAGAGATGAGTTCCCCAGTTCATACAGGGTTACAGCCACTGACATTGGCTTATCATCAAGACCAAAAATAAAATTGGTAAAAAAGCATACTAAGCACAAAAGCAATGCACCTGTAACGACCCATTTACCTGTAGCTGTCATCGGCAGGAGTTGCCACACATGCCAACTTACATACCCAACACCTATTAGAAGGATTAGAAGAAGGACTATTACTCTACTAAAATTCATCTTACAATCTTTTTACTTAAAATATTACTAAATATCTACGTGCCCACAGTATAGAGGCTATTCCTCTCATTCCAAGAAACGATAAGAATGCTATCCATAAGGCATCATTCCTACAACTACTCCACAGTAGATAATAGACAACGAAGAATGTTATCATTGCCATAGCTGTTGAGAACAACATCCCTTTAGTTGCTGTCAACCCAATAAAGACCCCATCCAACACAAAAGCTGCCATCCCCACTACGGGAATAAGGTAGGCCCAGAAGAGATAGGGGTGTGCTGCGACGACAACAGTCTTATCGCTTGTGAGAAGATGGAGAAAACCTACACCCCCGAAGACATACATCAATGTAAAAAACAAGGCCATAATGATGCCAAAACCAAACAATCGACGAACAGTTATACGCAACCCTACTCTATCACCCGCACCATAGTACTTCCCACTTAGTGCCTCTCCTGCGTATGCAAAACCATCCATTATATAAGAGAACAGTGTAAACAATGTCATTAACAAGGTGTTTACGGCCAAAATCATTGGTCCTTGCTTTCCACCTGACGAGGTAAAGAAAAAGTTGACAGCTACCAAACAAAGGGTGCGTAAAAAGATGTCCTTGTTTACACGAAAGAACTCACCCCACTTACCTTTCATAGCCAACACTCGACGGACAGACCCTTGTAAACACACACGCTCATCAACTCCGATAGTAGTCATCTGCCTATAAGCAGCATACAGAGAGACAAGAAAACCTACCCATTGAGCAAGTAATGTTCCTGTTGCAACACCACTTACCCCCCAACCAAGCACGAAGACGAAGAAGAGAGAGGCAAGGATATTAACTATATTCTGCAATACTGCGACAAGCATAGGCGTACGTGTATTCTGCATACCGATAAACCATCCGGTCAAGCCATAGAGTCCCAACATTGCAGGAGCGCCCCATATCACTATTCTAAAATAGGTGGCTACGAAGTGCCACGAGGCTGCTGGCGTATTCATCAACCGAAGCATCCCCCACTCTATGCCACATTGTGCCACAATGAAGAGCAAGCCCATGCCTACTCCTATCATCAAGGTGCGTATAAGAATATCTAAACATTCTTGCCTATCTTTCCTCCCGTATGCCTGAGAAGTCATACCACTTGTACCCATACGAAGGAAGCCTAACAGCCAATACATCACATTGAATATCATTGAACCGACTGCTATCGCACTGATATAGGTCTCATTGCCAATATGCCCTACCACCGCCAAGTCGACAAGACCTAATAGTGGTACTGTCACATTACTTATAATAGAGGGGATGGCAAGGCGCAGTATCTCCCTGTTCCAGTTATCCATCAATTGCATTTCTCTACTCTCTAATGTAATCCTTAGCCACCAGGTCGTAATACAAAGCCTCCAACTCTGCCAATGACAAGCGTTCTATTGAATGTTCCAACACTCTAATCAGCTCTACTCGACGTGCGTCATTCTCGATTCTATCAAAATCCATATCGTTCGTTTATAAGCTATTGTACAAATACTATGCCGAAACAAAAGTAATTGAATTAATTGTGAATTCAAAAGATATTAGCTACTTTTGTGTGCATTATTGGATAATTAAATGATATGAGTAAAAAGCAAGAATACAAACTGAAGAACGAAGAGTATCTCAAAGAACTTAGTCAGAGAGAGGGTATCCAGAGCCTTTCGCATGGTGTTCTCTATGAAGTAATAAAAGATGGAAGCGGTGAGGGACACGTCTCTGAGCGTTCTATCGTCACCTGTCACTACCGCGGTAGCCTCATCTCTGGTAAGGTGTTCGACGATAGTTGGCAAAGAGGTATCCCTGAGGCATTCCGTGTCAACGAACTGATTACAGGTTTTCAAACAGCACTCTGCGCAATGCACAAAGGCGACCACTGGCGTGTCTACATTCCTTATCAAGAAGGCTATGGCACAAAACGCGACGGTGACATTCCTGCTTTCTCTACTTTAATCTTTGAGATAGAACTGTTTTCAATAGGATAAGTGTCTCACTCTTCCTTTTGTCTACAAGGACCATTAGTTGACAATACACATCCCCGAAAGAACGGTTATACCAATCATGGCATAGCCGTTCTCTTTCTATTATGGAATAGGAAAGACTAAATTACGCAATATTTCACCATACAGAATACGTCACTTGGCATATTTTTTGTACCTTTGTAGTCTAAGAATTATAAAACAAAAAGACATATTATATGAATATAAAAGAGACTCCTGTCCTTCTGCTTACAGGTTACTTAGGCAGTGGTAAGACAACATTAGTAAACAAGATTCTTGCCAACAAGAAAGGTATTAAGTTTGCTGTCATCGTTAATGACATTGGTGAAGTGAATATTGATGCCGACCTTATAGAGGCTGGTGGTGTTGTCGACCAGAAGGATGACTCGCTCGTTGCACTCCAAAACGGTTGTATTTGCTGTACGTTGAAGATGGACTTAGTGCAGCAGTTGAACGAGATTGTATCACAGCAAAAGTTCGATTATATCGTCATTGAGGCAAGTGGTATCTGCGAACCAGCCCCTATTGCACAGACTATCTGTGCTTATCCACAGATGTATCCAGACCTGGCCAAAAAAGGAAAAGCAGTACTCGACTCTATCGTTACCGTCGTTGACGCACGTCGTATGTGTGATGAGTTCTCTGCTGGTAGTGACCTTCTAAAGAAAGACTTACAGGAAGATGACCTTGAGAATCTACTTATCCAACAGATTGAGTTCTGTAATATCATTCTCCTCAACAAGGTGGATGATGTCAGCAAGGATGAGTTAGGATTGGTAAAGAAGATTATCCGCTCACTCCAACCAAAGGCTGAGATTATCGAATGTAACTATGGAGATGTTGACTTAGATAAGATTATCAATACGGGAGACTTCGACTTTGATAAGGTTGCAACGTCTGCGGCTTGGATTGCAGAGATTGAAGGACACGATGAGGAGGAAGAACATGAGCATCACCATGACCATGATGAGCATGAAGACGACCACGATGAGCATGAAGAACATCATGACCACCACCATCATCACCATCATCACCACCACCATCATGGATTGGAGAACGAAGAGAGTGGCGAGGCTTTGGAATATAATATCCAGACCTTCGTGTATAATGCACGTAAACCATTTGATATAAACTTCTTTGATGACTTCGTTGCACGCCAATGGCCTAAGCAGATTATACGTTGTAAAGGCTTATGTTACTTCGCTAATGAGAAAGATATTTGTTATGTTTTCGAGCAAGCAGGAAAGCAAGTTAGCCTGCGCAATGCTGGTCAGTGGTATGCTACAATGCCACAGTTCCAATTGCGTGAGTTCCTTGAGAAAAATCCTAAACTTAAGAAAGATTGGGAGGAACCATACGGAGACAGAATGCAGAAACTCGTATTTATTGGCCAAAACCTCGATAAAGAGGCTATCACCAAAGCCTTGGATACTTGTCTGACTGATTTCTAATCAGTTGATACCCTCACCATTCATGGGAGGTTAACAGTATCTTATCTATGGTTCACCCAACCTACGGAGCATCATACTGACTATTCGTTATAGTCGTAGAGAGGGTTACTAAATGAGAGAAGGACGTGGGTTTACCACATTCTCTCAAACCCTCACGGGAGTATCTCAATAATTACTCCATCATTCGGGAGAACAAGTAAGATTGCAAAAAATCATTACATAATATCAAGCCAAAGTCTCTCACAACAAAGGTATAACATCTCTTATAAACAAGTTTATAACCCGCAATAAGTCAACGAGTTATATATAGCATTATTAAAGACGCCCTTCTTGCCTCAAGAAGGGCGTCTTTTGTATGCAAGAAGGGCATGTTCTTGAACGTTGAAAGACCCCTTCTATCATTTTAAAGAGCATGTGTCAAGTTCGAGAGGAACAAAAAGATTTGACATAATGAGAAAAGGAACCCTTCCTCCCAGCCCCTAAAACCTCTCCCCCATCCTCTCCTCGAAAAGGAGGAGGATGCCAAACGGGCTGACCTCCTATCAACATCTATGAAAAAGGAGAGTGTCTAAAGAGACATCTCCTCCTACCTGCTACGAAAGAGAGGAGTACCTAACGGGATAAAGTTCGCTATAACTATATAGGTAATGAGCGAAGTATGACAACCTAACTCCAGCCAGTAACAGCCAATATTCAACACCCAACAACGTTTGCAAACATCTCCACAGAGGTAACCCAGTGGGTTCTGTACTAATATAATATCACCTCATCGCCAATCCGCAGACCACGCTCAGCAAGTTTCTCGTTCTTCTTCACGAGACTCTTCAGACGAATACCATATCGCTGTGCAATATCATATAAGCTCTCAGACTTGCTTACATAATATGGACGATTCTTATATTCTTTCGGTGCTTTCTTCTTTTTCTTCTTCAACCAGATATACTCACCAGGAATAAGTCGGTCATGCTTATCGCGCTCATTATACTTAGCAAGCTTCCTTGCACTTATCTCTAACTCCTTACTTAACGACTTAAACGAATCGCCCTGTCTTACAACAATATAATAGTTATCATTGTATCTATTGATAGGATGGGTTCCTACTATCTGAGCAGGGCTAATCCTACCCTTATCAATATCACGAACAACAGTGTTCTCACCACTGTGATGTGCCATAAATCGGTCGTAACGAGTAGCCTTGTCATACTCGTAGAGCTTATACAACTCTATCAAATTAATCAAACTCTGCGCATAAACAGGATTAGTAGCATACCCAGCTCGCTTCAACCCGTATGCCCAACCACGATAATCAGTTCTATCTAAACTGAACAGACTCTTATAACGTGGACGGTCGCGAAGGAACTTGCAATGGTCTTCAAAGCTCTCTAATGCACTATCGTAGGCACGGAAACATTCTCCTTTTGCGTCATCATCGTGTGTGATAGTACGTCCAGCCCATCCATGACATTTGATTCCAAAATGATTATTCCCTAAAAGTACGAGTCGACCGCGGCCTGCACCACTCTCAAGTAAACCTTGTGCTAAGGTGATACTTGCGGGTACTCCATACTTCAACATACCTTCAATGGCCATGTCTTTGTACTGATCAATATAAGATTGATAAACTTGATTCCACCTTGCCTGTCCCGACGCTACGGTAGAAAACATATAGAGGAATGAGATAAAAAGGAAAATATATCGCTTCATAAAAAGTTCTTTTTATATAATATAACTGCAAAAATACACGTTTTATTATATACTACAAAGTGATTTATCTTAAATCTCTCAAACATTTCAAAACTTATACGTAACTTTGTACTCTATGAAGACTATTATCGCATTGGGGTCAAACTATAATCAAGAGGAGAATATTTCAAAGGCACAGACACTGTTGAAACAGCGTTTCAAGAATGTCAAATTCTCGGATACACAATGGACTGAACCGATTGGAATCACGTCGGATAAGTTCTTAAACTGTATAGGAACGCTTGAAACAGAGATGTCGCTCACTCAAGTAATACAATGTCTAAAGGAGATTGAACAGACGATGGGCGACTCGCATGAAAACCATCAAAAGGGAAAGGTTCTGATTGATATCGACCTTGCACAATACGGCGAGAAGATTGTAAAAGAGATTATATGGCTGTAAGAATAATAGGGAAATTAATCATAACACTCCTACTGTTCCTAACGTGCTCTGTCTCTGCATCTGCACAGAAAAGCAAGGATGCTGAAGAGTTGGGAAAGGCATTGGAATACTTTACGTCGGCAAAGTATCATGAAGCCCTGCTTATCTTTCAGCGATTAGATAAAGAGTATAAGCTTAACGAACGCTTTAAGGCTTATATAGGATTGTGCTATTACCACGATTGGGATTACGAGACTGCCGCAAAATACTTGGAGGATGCTATGCCAAAACTGGAGGTGTTCGCTCCACATGAACGGTCAGTCTACTATTACACCACGGGTGAAAGTATGTTCAACCTTAAACGTTACAAAGAGGCTATCCCCTATTATGAGAAGACACTAACCGTATGTTATGAACGAGAAAAGGCTGATGTCTATTATCGCTTAGGCCTATGTAACATGTTTCTACAGGCATGGAAACCGGCATACGACCAATATATAAATGCTGAAAAGATTTATTGTCAGTATAAAAAGGATGAAGATGTGCAAGGAAGACTTGCTCAGATAAAAAGAATGTCAGCTGCTTGCTGGGCAAATTATGAGGCTACATTACCTAAAGATTCACTATCGAAAATAGACGACAACACGACCAACAAACACAATGAGACGATGCAATTAAAAAACATATCGACAATTCTCAACTCATTGATATCTACAATGTTACTACCGCAAAACACACCTGACTCTGTAAAAGATATTATCAAAAAAGAAGAGAAAAGAAATCTTGAAAAATAAGTACTAATTTTCTTTTCTTTTCTTCGTTCGTTCATTTTTTTTTCGTACTTTTGCGACACTAACATTATTAAATAGCATAAAAACTCTTGCTTATCACCCACTTGAGGTACAAACCTAATAGAATTTAGGATTTTTATTCATCCGCTCAATAATTCGACGGCTTACATGTATCAGATAAGAAAGTAGAGTCACAAGATATTACCATAATCTAATATATGGAAAAACACAACAAGGGCTGGCACCGAAGACATTAAGATCTACGACGTCAGCCCTTAATATGGGTTATAAAAGAAGGTGTTTACTCCATTGCCTCTTTTATCTTCTCCACAATATATTTCACATCATCATCTGTTACTA
>ERZ772779.1052-NODE-1052-length-11749-cov-3.600564_pt1 | contig 11749 bp, 9 predicted proteins | sample MGYA00511360_ERZ772779 | MGnify/ENA primary metagenome ERZ772779 (study PRJEB29015, sample SAMEA2738112) | human oral metagenome | biome: human oral; feature: human-associated habitat; material: saliva | place: China | collected 2231 ...
GTTGGCGCTGTTGAGACCACTGGAATCGGAGGTTGAAATTGTATGTAATGATGGAAATAAATGCATAACGACTAAGTATGTGCCGACTGTGTTAGCGGCCCACCCAAGTACTGTGATAGAAGCTATGTTGACGGGTGGGGTAAAATGGGGGATAGGTCGTTCTTCTAGAACGATTTGGGCGGATCCGATAGATTTGCATATCTATGGTTACGGTGTGAGTCGTTATCCTGCGCGGGTTATTCTCAGTGAACGCGAGGCAAAGCCAGGAGAGACACTCTTTCGGGCCAGTGCGCGCTTGCTGGATTTCCAAGAGTGGCTGTTGCAGTTGGACTATTCGCAGAAGAGCGGCAGCGAGAAATCGCGAAAGCGGCTGGAGAAGATGCACGATTTGGTGAGCAGCGACCTGTTTCCGGGCGTGACGGATTTTGCTTTCAAGAAAGACAGCAACAATGAGCACGTGATGGTGGTCTTTACCGCCGGAAAAGACGGTGACGTGCGCTTCGAGGAACTGGGCTTCGGCTACCAAACGTCGCTCACCTGGTTGGCCGACTTGTGCAAACGGATGTTCGAACTGTATCCCGAGGCGGAAAATCCGCTCCACGAGGAGGCCGTTGTGCTGGTGGACGAACTGGATTTGCACCTGCACCCCAAGTGGCAGCGCGACATCGTGCCCACGCTCTCGAAAGTTTTCCCGCGGGTGCAGTTTATCGTCACGACCCACAGTCCGCATGTGCTGCAATCGATGGCAGATGTGAACCTCTATGTGCTGCGTCGCGACGAAACAAGCGGCGAAATTACGGTGGAGCGGTCGGACGTGACGGACTTCACAGGTTGGACGGTTGAGGAAATCTTGTCCGAAACCATGGAATTGAAGGACGGCGTGCGCTCGGTGGTGTACAACGAGAAGAAACGCGCTTTTGAAAACGCACTCAAAGCCAAAGACCGCCAAGCGGCCGAACAACTCTACGCGGAACTCGAACAGATGATGCGACCCGGCAACCCCATGCGCAGCATCTATAGAATTGAACTTGAGGAATTGGCCTAAAACCATGATACAACTCACGCTCCCACCCGAACCGCCCGAACTCGCAGCCAATCGGCAAAGGCTCACGGCCGCGTATGCCGAAAGTTGTCGAGCAGGAAAACCCAAAGCCGTGTGGAATACAGCATACATCCGCGACGCACTGCTCGAAATGACCCACGGCAAATGCGCCTACGCGGAGGTGAAACTGAAGGGACACGGGGCTTATTGGGACGTGGAGCACTTCAAATGCAAAAAACTCTACCCCGAACAAGTGGTGGAGTGGGGCAATCTGCTGCCGGCGTGCGAGTTTTGCAACCGCAGTGCCAAGGGCGATCACGATGTCGTGGCTGAACCCATCGTCGACCCGATTCACGACCGTCCGAGCGACCATCTGTATGTGCGTTGCGGACGCTTTTTCTCCAAAGACGAAAAGGGACGCAGCACCATCGAGGTGCTGAAGTTGAACGACGAGGTGAACCTTTTGTGTTCTCGCTTTGAAGTCTGTCGGCGTTGCGAGAAAAGCCTCCGGGAATGCGAATTTTGGATGAAGAGAAGCACGGCGCCGTCAGATCGGTGCGAGGTGAGGAACAAACTCCTGGCTTTGCTGCGCGGAGGTTTGCCCGATCGCGAATATGCAGCCACGGTGGCCACCTGTTTGTTGTGCGACAACGGCGAGTTGCTGCGCGAAGTGGAAGCCCAACTGCGCATCTGGCAACTCTGGGACGAGGAAATGGAGCGCACCAAGGAGGCATTGCGGCAAATCGCCTTGCCGAAATGACGCGAGTCACCGCCTGCACAGCACAACCAAGGCCCGGAAATGGCACGGCGCACGCTCGAAAAAGCTGTTTTTCTGGCGGACGAAGGGAATAAAAGGCTGATTTTTTGCCCGTTCGCCGAAAAAGTCGTACCTTTGCGCCCGTATAGAGTCCGACGAGGCCCAAGAAGTCGCGTCGCCCCGTGCGTGCCGCGCCGTTTCGAAAGGAAGGGAGCGGGCGAAGGAGCGAAGCGCGCCCCCCGGAAAAAACCGTTTTATCCAAATCAATCACACATCTCATGTACGCAATCGTAGAGATCAACGGTCATCAGTTTAAGGTCGAGCAAGGCCGCAAGCTTTTCGTAGACCGCGTCCGCAATGCCGAAAGCGGACAAACTGTTGAATTCGACAAAGTGCTCCTCATCGACGCCGACGGCGCGGTGAAAGTGGGCGCCCCCACCGTCGAAGGCGCAAAAGTAGTCGCTGAAGTCACCACTCCCCTCGTTAAGGGCGACAAGGTGCTCGTCTTCCACAAGAAGCGCCGCAAAGGACATCGTAAACTCAACGGCTATCGCCACCAGTTTACCGAAGTCACCATCAAAGAAGTTATCGCATAACCACTTAACACACACAACACAATGGCACACAAAAAAGGTGTAGGTAGTTCGAAGAACGGCCGTGAATCGGCATCACAACGTCTGGGTGTTAAGATCTGGGGCGGACAGGCTTGCGTAGCCGGCAACATCATCGTTCGCCAACGCGGCACCGCTCACTACCCCGGCAAGAACGTGGGTATGGGTTCCGATCACACCCTCTATGCGCTGGCCGACGGCACCGTCGTGTTCAAGCGCGGAGCACGCGACCGCAGCGTCGTGAGCGTAGAGCCCAAGGCTGAGGCCTAAGCCCCACGCCGACACGCCAACGCCCCGCAACGGCGGCGAACAGCGCGCGGCTCACCAACTCAAATGACCGACCGCAACGACGGTCGACCGAGACATTCGGCATCGCACATGTACTGTGCGGTGCCGTTTTTTTGTGCCCGAAGCGGAACAGAAGGGGAGGCAGCGTGGCGCTGCGGGGAATGAGTTGTGAGGTTGGCGGGCGTGCATCGCGCAGTCGGCGGGCGTGCGTCGGTGCTGCGGGGGCGAGCAGAAGTGCTCGGGAGGGGCGTGTCGCTGTGCGGGGGCGAGCGGAGGTCTTCGGTGGGGAAGGTGTTGTGAGGGCGGCGGGGAAGGCATCGCGCAGCCTGTGGGCGTGCGTCGGGACTGCGTGGGGGAGCGGAAATGCTCGGGAGGGTGTGTCGCTGTGCGGGGACGAGCGGAAGTCTTCGGCGGGGAATGGGTTGTGCGGTCGGCGGGGCGTGCATCGCACAGCCTGCGGGCGTGCGTCGGGGCTGCGTGGGGGAGCGGAAGTGCTCGGGGAGGGCGTGTCGCTGTGCGGGGGCGAGCGAAGGTCTTCGGCGGGAGTGGGTCGTGAGGTCGGCGGGTTTAACGCACATTCGCCGCAGCAGCACGCGCGCACGTGTATTATTATATATACGTCCGCCCTGTCCACGCCGTGAAATCGCAGCCATGGGGTCGAAAGACGCCCCCTGCGAGCACCCATCGCCCGCGAAGACTTCCGTACCCGCCCCGTCTGCGTTTGCACTTCCGCGCCCGCGTTCACACTTCCCCCGTCCGCGTTTGCACTTCCGTGTCCGCGTTTGCACTTCCCCCGCATCGCCTTCCGCGGCCCCCGCGGAGCAATCGGCCTCCCGCAGCAGTTATCCACAATGGGTTATCCACGGAAAAGTTATCCACATCGTTGCCCGCCGCCCTGTGCAAAACGTTCTCGCCCTCGCGCCTGCGCACGCGTATATATAATATATCGTTCGCCCGTCGGCCGCTCCCCGGGAGTGTCCGCGCCGCTCCAGGGAAGAGTCCGCGCCGTTGTGCCCCCGTGTCCCGCACCGCCGTGCGCAGGGTGGGGGAGGGCGAAGGCAAAGGCGGACGCCCCCTCGTGCAGTGCCGAATCATGCCGCTTGTTGTGCCGACCAATGCCGCTTGTGTGCCGAATCACTGTGCGCAAAGGCGGAGTGCACAAGGCAAACCCCGCCCCTGCCCGTGCGCTCTCCCCGCGGCAGCTTGTCTACGGCCGCGCCCCTGCCCGCTTATGGGCGAACTGTCGTGCGCAAAGTCGGGAGTGCACAAGGCAAACCCCGCCCCTGCCCGTGCGCTCTCCCCGCGGCAACTTGTCTACGGCCGCGCCCCCGCCCGCTGATGGGCGAAGCGCCGTGCGTTCTCCCCGCTACAGCTTGTCTACGGCCGCGCCCCTGCCCGCTGATGGGCGAAGCGCCGTGCGTTCTCCCCGCGACAGCTTGTCTACGGCCGCGCCCCCGCCCGTTGATGGGCGAACTGCCGTGCGCTCTCCCCGCAGCAGCCGGTCTACGGCCGCGCCCCCCGCCGCCTAAATGGGTCCCCCGGCTCCGCAGGCGGGAGGGAAAACGACCGAATGGCGCACCGCCGCACCACAACGCCCACATACCAAACGCCGAGAGGAAACGATACTTGCACAATTCGCGTACCAAGACGCAAAGGCGCACAAAGCGTTGTGCACAATTTGTATTTTTCGTCTTCACGCCCTGCAAGCTTTTGCACAACTTTTCCACAGTCTTGCACAGATCGCCCCGCAACGCGCCGAAAAGAGCACAAATCGTCGCTCGAAGGCCTGATCTTCCGTGTTTTACCGCCGCTTTCCGCTCCTTTTTCCCCGAAAGCCATCGTGCAAAACACCCCCGCTGCGCCCCCGTTCTTCCCCCGAAAAACGCCTCGCTTCGCGCCTACGCGAAACCGCGCCCGCACTCTCGCGTCCGCGGGACGCGACAACACGCTACGACCTGCGCATTCTTCACGTTTTCAGTGAGATACGAACGAATCGGCGGCCCGCTGAAAACTAATTTTTGCCCCGCCGAAGGCCGAAAATGGGGGCGTTTGCGGTCTTAAATGTTAAAAAACGGCCCCCAAACGAAGAAAAGCACGTTTTCATTTGGACGATTAGTAATTTAACCAATACCTTTGCACCATAATTTATCGGAGTCGACAGACCAAGCTCCGAAAAAACGCCCCGATCGAGCCCCTCGATCACCGACCGGAAGGGAAGCGGCGAGCACCACAGCGGTGCACCGCGACAACCCCACGGGACACGGGGACGCACACGATGAAACAATGAGCTGAAACGCCGAGACGAAAACCAGAACGCTCCGTCGCTCCACAACACATCCTGTGACCTCCGCAAGGAGAGAAGCCTGCAACTGACAACAGCTTGAGCAAACGAGATGCGAATCCGAACGCACTAGAGATGCCCAACCCGGCCACGGCGCCGCCGCCGACACAGCGGCAAGCGACGCCCGGCACGAACGAGAGACCGCGGATTTATCGCGCAGATGATCGGGCCCACCGCCCACGCCTCCCCCTCGCCACGTGCCACACCGACTGCCCCGCGCAGCACTTCCCTCACAGCAACTTCCAACCTGCCCGGGTTCAAACACGGCCCCCGAGGCCACGGCAAGCGCACGCCGCCTGCCCACACATTCCCTCACACGCCACCCGTTCACATCCCCGCCCGAGCACAGCAGGCCCTCCGGCCGCGGCAGGCACCCCGTCGCAGCGACGGCCCCCTACCGCAACCAGGCCCGCCCCTCCGCACCCCGCGAGGCAACGGCCGCCCGGCGCCGGGCGAAAAGACCCCGCACCGGCACACCCCCAACGCAAGCATCACCACATCCCACCCCGCCCACACAGGCAAGCATACAACAACCATTAGATATGAAGAAATTCTTCTTGCTACTCACCCTCATGGCAGCCGCCTTCATCGGGACAAGCGCACAGCAAGTCGTGATCAAGAACAATCTGCTCTACGACGCGACCACCACGCCCAACCTCAGCCTCGAGTTCGGCCTGAACAAGAAGCAGACCTTTGACGTGCAGGTGGGATTCAATCCCTTCGACCTCGACAAAGCCGCCAACAAAAAGTTCAAGCACATTGCCATCCAGCCCGAATGGCGCTACTGGACGTGCGAACGCTTCAACGGCCTCTTCTTCGGCATCCACGCCCACGCCGGCCGCTTCAACGTTTCGAACATGAAGTTCCCCGCCGGCATCTTCCACACCCTCGACAAGCACCGCTACGAAGGCTGGTTCGTCGGCGCCGGTGTCGGACTGGGCTACCAACTCGTGCTCAACCGCCGCTGGAGTCTCGAAGCCGAAGTGGGAGCAGGCTATGCCTATCTGGACTACGACAAATATCGCTGCAACACCTGCGGCAATCTCGAAGCCAGCAAAACCAAAGACTATTTCGGACTGACCAAGGCCGGCCTCTCCGTCGTCTACGTCATCCGCTAAACCCCACACACGTTAAGCCCCTAAGCCACATGATTTTCAAATCTCTCTCAGTCATCGCATTGCTCTCCGCCGCGCTGGCGCTCCCGGCCCACGCCGCAGGAGACGTTCGGGGAAACGTCGGGTTCACCCCCGCCAAGGTCAAAGCCGGACGCGACAGCATCCGCATCGCCTTCGACGTTATTCTCGACCGCATCGACCTCGGCTCCAACGCACAACTCAACCTTCGCCCCCGACTCGTCTCGCAAGACGGCACGCAGGTCTATGAGTTTGCCCCCATCTCCGTGGCCGGACGCACACGCCACATCATGTGGCAACGCGGCGATCGCACCACGCCCCAACCCCTCCGCGCTCGCGGCGAACGCATGGTCGTGCCCGTCAGCATCACCGCACCCGCCTTCGAGTGGACCCGCAGCGCCAAACTCAACGTCGAGGAGCAAATCACCGGCTGCGCCTCCTGCGAACTCGAACGCCACGAGTTCACCGTGGCCGAACGCCTCTCTCGCGAACCCTATCGCCCCACCTTCGCCGTCGCCTACCTCACCCCCGAGGTCGAAGCCGTCAAGGTGCGCTCCGAGAAGTTCGTCGCCCGCTTCAATTTCCGCGTCAATCGCACCGAACTCCTCCGCAATCTGGGCAACAACGCCGTCGAATTCGCCCGCGTCGACAGCGTGGCCAACGCCATCCTCGGCAACAAAGACGTGACCGTGCGCACCGTGAATATTGACGGTTACGCCTCGCCCGAAGGACAGGAAGCCAACAACATCCGCCTCGCCGACGGCCGTGCCAAATCGTTCGTCAAATACCTCGAACAAACCTACGGCCTCTCCACCCGCCTCTTCCACGTCGAAGGACACGGCGAAGACTGGGCCGGACTCCGCCAGTGGCTCACCGCCAACAACAACCAGTGGAGCGCACAACTCCTCGACATCATCGACGGACAGGCACGCAATAATAACGCGCGTAAGGAAGGCATGCGCAAACTCGACGGCGGCAACGCCTATCGTTTCCTCCTCGACAACGTCTTCCCGCAGCTCCGCCGCACCGAATACAAATTCACCTATGCGGTGCGCAGCTTCAACGCCGCCGAAGCCATCGAGCGCTACAGAACCAATCCGCGCCTCCTCAGCCTGGCCGAACTCTACCAGGTGGGCAACAGCTTCCCCGAGGGCAGCGCCGAGCGCCGCAGCGTGTTCGACACCGCTGAGCGCCTATTCCCCGATGCGCCCGTGAGCCGCTTCAACGCCATCGCCGGCAATTTGGCCGCAGGCAACAACGGAAACTACGCCGATTTCCTCGCAAAGTTCCCCACTTCGGCCGAACAACTCAACAACCTCGGCGTGCACTACGCCCTGGCCGGCAACTACAAGCAAGCCGCCGAGTGCTTCCGCCGCGCCGGCAACCTGCCCCAGGCCATCAAGAATCTCCAAGAATTGAGCAAGGTGGAGCGTTAAGACACCGCCGGCCTCGCTGCCTCGCGCACCATAGGCCCAAGGTTGTCCGTACACTTCCCCAATCAGATAATCCATTTTATAATCAACAATTTATTCGTTATGAAGAAACATCTTCTCCTCGCAGCAATGCTCCTCACGGCTACGGCCTCTGTAGGAACGTTCTCTGCCTGCTCGAATGACGATCCGGCACCCAACGTGCACCCCATCAATCCAGAGGGCACGACGATGATGTCGATCCAGTTCTCTCTTCAAATGCCCAAGCAGAAGCGTGCGGCAGATGACAAGCAGAACCTTTCTAACCCTGAGTTTAACTACGCCGGTAAGTGGATCGGTAACGACCTTATCAAGGGTGTAGACGTCTACATCTTCAAGGCCGACCCCGCTGCCCCCGGTGGTTACTCGCTCGAAACCAGCGACAACCTCGACGCCACGAAGATCGACTTCCAGCAGCCCGCGGTCGGTAACAACGACGTGGCTTACATTCGTCCGAAGAAGGGCTTCAAGGTAAATCCGGGTCAGAAGAAGGTATTCGTTGTGGTTAACCCCAACGCCGAAACCCAAGCTCTTCTCACGGGTGCTACCGACCTCACTGCCTTCGAAGCGAAGTACAACGGCGTGATGACCCTCCAGAAGGCTGGTGCTGCAGCTCCCACGGTCTACACCGATGCTACTGCCGCTACGGCCGCCGCGGACTTCACCACCAACGGTGATCCCTTCACCGTAGCCGATCACCTCGCCAAGGTAGAAGGCACCGCTGCCAACCAGAAGGACGTGATCGTCATGACCGGTCTCGCAGGTGAAATCAACGTTCAGGACAACGTGAACGAGGCACAGACCTTGAACACTGCTACTCCTGTGAACCGCGCTAAGGTAACCGTACAGCGTGCAGTTGCTCGTGTGCTCGTAACGTCCGACGCTACCAGCTACGACGTCAAGGGCGACGACCCCACGACTCCCGCTGTTGAATCGGAAGCTGACGGCAACGCAGTTGTCCTCGCTACGATCGACAACCTCACCTACGTAGTAGCTCAGGGTGAAAGCTCGCTCTACTTCAACCAGCAGGACAGCGACAACCCCACGAACTACCAGTACAAGACGCCCAACAGCACCTACATCCCCACCGGTACGGCTGACGACCCCGCTTCGGACTACGATGCAACGGTTTATCAGAAGTACGACTACACGGGTCTGTGGCGCAAGCACGACAACAAGCTCGGTGGTTACGACGTTCCCACGAACGCCGCTTACGACGCATCGCTGAACAACGTTGTGGGTCAGGTGCAGAACGCCGATGGTCTCCACGGTGAATTCTTCCTCCCCAACACGCACGCTTACCATGACACCGATCGTGGACAGAGCGGCTACCGCAAGGGTAACACCGCCTACGTTCTCATCCGTGGTAAGATCAATCCTAAGTTCGTCTACACCGGTGCAAACCAGGTTGACAACAACTGGACTGCAACGCACGCTGACGACGATCTCTTCCTCGGTGACGATGGCAAGTTCTACGCTAGCGCAGCGCTCGCTAACGATCCCACCACCAACGGCAACGCCACTGCTCCTGCCATGAAGGTGAAGAAGTTCGTCAAGGGTAAGGTGCTCTACTTCGTATGGGTGAACCCCGACCACACCAGTGGTAAGGAATGGATCAACTCGCCCGCGATCCGTAACAACATCTACCACATCCAGATCTCCGGTATCGCCAACTACGTGTACAACTGGAACCCGCTCATCCCGAACCCCAACGAACCCGTAGATCCCACGAAGCCGGTGAGCCCCGAGAATCCCCGTCGTCCGGACAACCCCAACAACCCGGATCCTCAACCCGGTGTGCCCGATCCTAACAACCCCGGCAAGAACATCCCCGATCCCAAGGAACCCCCTACGGACATCACGCCTAAGGATCCCCTCTCGTTGAAGGAAGCTTGGATGTCGGTTGACGTGACGATCCTCCCCTGGCAGGTTCACACCGCTAAGGTGATCCTCGGTAACTAAACCGCTGTCGAAACGCATCTGCACAGTGCGGCCTTGAGCTCACTGTGACGAACATACCGCGGCGAGGGAGAAATCCCTCTCCCTCGCCGCACTTTTTTCTCTTTCTCTTTTTCTCACATCACGATGAATTTACCTAACAAGCTTACCGGAGTGTTTTTCACCTTAGGATTGGGATTCCTCCTCTCCGGCTGTGAATCCATGTTCCACGATGATCTCGACAACTGCCCCCAGGCTGTGTATGTGAAACTCTACAACACGACTTGTAAGGCAGATTCCATCGGACTCAACACCCAGTCCAACGTTCACCTCCTGGCTTTCGACGAAGACAACAAGCTCGCCGCCAGCGCCGAACTCAAGGACATCGACCTCGGCAACAAGCAAAAAGGCTTCACCGAGATCAAACTCCCCATCAAAACCTCGACGCCCGACCAAGATCGCGTTTACAACATCTACGCCTGGACGGGACTCAACAGCAAATTCACTGTAAGCGATGCCCAAATCGGCAAGAGCAAAGACGAAGTCTTCGCCACACTCCGTACGGATGCCGACGCCTCTTACGTGAAACTCGACAACGACCGCGTGTTCTTCGGAAAGTCCGATCACTCCGTCGTGCTCAACAACCCTGCAAAAAACGGATCGCAGGATAAGCATATCGCCGTGGCGGTCGGCGAAAAAACCTACCGCGTCAATGTTTCCGTGGTGCTCGACAAAAGCATTCGCGAGCGCACGGAGAACGTGCCCAGCACCCGCGAGTTTGGCATCGTCATCTCGTCGGCCAACGCCACCTACAACTACGACGGCGCGCACAACGTCAACTCCAGCTCGGCGCCCTACAGAACCAACGGCCCCGTGCAGTACGGAGACACCGCGCTCACCGCTAAATATACGCTCCTCGACCTCCAGTCCGGACTCAAGAGTCAGGTGAAAATCACCTACCAGAAGAACGGAGAGACCAAGGACGTGACCATGCCCCCCGAGATCAAAAACGACCTCATCGGTGCCATCTTGACCTACGCCAGCAACGAGGACAACAAGTTCAGCTTCAACCTCAATTGCGAACACGACATCGACCTCAAATTCCTCATCAAAGACAAGTGTAGGGATTGTGGAGACTACATGTGTGCGGGCGTGTTTATCAACGACTGGCTGGTACATACCTTCAAAAAGAAACTCGGAGAATAATTGAATCAGCACGAGCGCGAAAGCAAGTCCTGTCTCCTTCCCACTCCCCTCGGGACAACACAAAACCCACTTTCCGCTCGACGAATCTATAACGCGTACGCTCCCGGGGCGGGCCTCCCGCTCGCCCCGCCGCGTCCCACTTTCCCACCGCGCCGCGGCACTCAGCACGACGCATCACCTATATGACTATGCTCCCTTTACACGACATCTTACACCGCACCGGACTCGCCTTCGGACTTGCCGCTCTGCTCGGCTTGACCGCGGGGTGCCATGAGTACATCGGCCCGGAAGAGCTCCCCAAGCCCGGGGAAGTGTATATGTCGGCTGCCGTAAGTATCAGAGGCGTGGCCGGCACCATCAACACCAGTGCCGACTTTGAGGACCGCGTCAAGACGGTGCGACTCATCATTTGCGACACCAACAGCGGAGCCGTCCTCTACAATCAGGTGCACCCCGTCGGGGATTTCACCGGTCAGCCCGAAGGCACCACCACCGTGTGGTCGAAACCTTTCAGACTCACCGAAGGGCAGCGCGACTTCTTCTTCATTGCCAACGAACACGACTGGAACCTCGACGTGCCCCTGGCCTCGGTGGTCAACCGCAGCCAACTCTTTGCGCTCCCCGCTCTCACCCACATCGCCTTCCCCGCCGGCTACCGCCCCTCGGAAGCCAAGCCCATGCTCATGACCCGCGTCTATCGCAACGTCACCGTCCAGGCTTTGCGCAACGGTAAGGGCTCCTCGCAAACCGACCCCCAGCACTTCGTGGCGGACGGAGACGAGCAGGTGGAACTCATCCGCACCCTCGCCAAAGTCAAGCTCACCCTCAAAGGAGTGGTCAATGTCGACGAAGTGGCCGGCACACCCACGCCCACGGACATCAAGTTCAAGCGCGTGGTGCCCTTCAAGGGCATGACACTCGTCAATGTCCCGAAGTATTTCTCCCTCTTTGTCAACCCCTACTT
>ERZ772779.1055-NODE-1055-length-11713-cov-14.331618_pt1 | contig 11713 bp, 8 predicted proteins | sample MGYA00511360_ERZ772779 | MGnify/ENA primary metagenome ERZ772779 (study PRJEB29015, sample SAMEA2738112) | human oral metagenome | biome: human oral; feature: human-associated habitat; material: saliva | place: China | collected 2231 ...
ATCTTGTTATCCACTATTTTTCCTCTCCATAAAACCATATAGCGAGAAGAGATTTACTCTTCTGGGTTTCATGATTACAGGAATGTGGAATAGTGTATGTTGTAATTACAACAAAACGATTCTGTTTGTGGAATTTTTGGAGCGTTGATGAACGTACAAGATATTAAACCTTCGTTTTTGCTCAGCACGGTGGTGTTTAAGGGTGTAAAGCCAGAGCAGCTTGAAGCTTTGCTGAAGCATCTACGTGCGACGGTGCATACCTATGAGCCTGGAGAGATTATCCTGTGCGCTGGTGATAAAGCTCATCAGTTTGGCATTGTTGTCTCTGGTGCTATCCACGTTGAGGGATCAGATGCTCAAGGTAACATTTCTGTGATGGGGGCCTTTCATACAGGAGAAACGTTTGGAGAGGCATATGCAGCTCTTGGAAACGTACCGCTCTTGACCTCGGTGGTTGCTACTGAGACGTCTGAGATTCTGTTGCTTGACGTGCGACAGATTACTACCAGAACGTGTGACATCTGCGGCGGCGTGGATATTATCACCAGAAACCTTATGGCTTCTATTGCGCAGAAAAACATCATGCTGAGCCGTCGTATTCAAGATGCTGCTCCAAAGAGTATACGTGGCAAATTGATGGCGTACTTGAACACTCGCTCGCAAGCTGCGGGTTCGTCGGAGTTTGATATCCCCTACAATCGCCAACAACTTGCTGATTATCTTGGTGTAGATAGAAGTGCCTTAAGCGCGGTAATATCTTCTTTGAGTAAAGAAGGTGTCTTTGAAGTAAAGCGAAGTCACTTCAAACTTTTATAACAGCAATTCGGCCTTAGGAGGCTTTTATGGCAGAGATTTATCTAGCAGGTGGATGTTTCTGGGGTCTTGAAGAGTACTTCTCCAGAATTAAGGGCGTTACTGCAACCACTGTTGGCTATGCAAATGGAAAGACCTTGGATACCAACTATCAGGAGGTCAAGGCTACAGATCATGCAGAAACAGTGCATGTAACCTATGATCAGAGTGTTGTAAGCCTCTATGACATCCTGCGCTATTACTTTAGGGTTATCGATCCCCTCTCGGTCAATAAACAGGGCAACGACGTTGGTAGGCAGTATCGCACCGGCATCTATTACACAAACGACGCTGACCTAGCTGTAATTGAGCGCATTATGTCTGAACAGGAGTCGCTGTTTGGTCAGAAGCTTGCCGTTGAGGTGGAGCCACTAGATAACTACGTGCTTGCTGAGGAATATCATCAGGACTACCTGAAGAAGAATCCTGGTGGCTATTGCCACATCAATGTTGATGATGCATATAAGCCACTTGCGTAAGCCGCTAGTTATATATTTACATTTAAAAAAGAGTTTACTAAAGCGAGACTTTACTTAGGGACTAAAAAAGACAGTTATTAAGAGACATCTTCAAGCGGAGACAAAAGAAATAACGACCATACAAGAGTAGAAATACTCCTGTATGGTCGTTTTCTTATACTCAAGTGGCAAAAAGGGTATGTGAGATTATTCGCTTTCTTGTTCTACAGACAAAATGAAGTCAGCCATAGCCATGGACGTGTTTACAAAAAGTCTAGCGTGATGCTCTTTAATAGGAATTCTATTTGCACCAACCCCATGGGCATCACTATCCTTATTTCTCATTTCTGCTATTGAAGATACAATATTATTTAATCCAGACAGTAGAGTATTAATCCTTCTATCGATGTTAGCATCCGTATGCATGTTATAGAGGGTCCTAACTTGCTTATACAGTTTATCAATGGCACCGCTATCCGAAGGTTTCTCATTTTTCTTTTCAATTACATAACAAAACGTTTCTTCTAATAAGGTTCTTGATTTTGTTATTGCGCTATCAAAATCATTTTGTTCGATATCTCTCATGGCTCGCGAAGAGATACTTTTGATATATTCTCTATCAATAGTTTTTATTGCTGGAACATCTATTTCGACTTTATTACTAATTGGATGAATCACATAGTTATTTCCGACAATAACGAGTTCATTTCCACCAAATAATAGTAAACCATTTATTTTATCGATAACTGTGGATACGATTACTTTATGTGCATCATTTATCTCATTCGCGCTATGTCCGTTCAATGTTTTTGAGAATTGGCTTAATGAAAACAGATGAGCTAATAGACTAGAACACTTATTATTTTTAATACAATATTCAAGTAAATTATCTAGGTATTGCCACCTGCTTAATGCTCCCCCATTCCAAGAATATGTTGTAGGAAGACCGAATAAAGTAGACAGAGCACACAAATCTGATCCGGATAGATAAGGCATTGATATTTTTATAGTTGTACAATCATCGAGTACATAATCACCATATTTAGTGTCACCATCAAGAATAGCGATAATTTCTTTGTTCCTTAATAAAGAAAAAAGGTTATTCATTATGTACCGACCCTCCTTATTAAGCAGCTGCTTTGTAACGAGTAAATACATACTCATAAATCTGCTGACGATACATAGAAACACTAACCTCATCGTAACATTCCGGCAATTCTGCCCAAAGGGTATCACGAATAAGATTATCAATAGCTGCTTTTGTTTCCCGCTTATCTGTCCAATGGTCAAATTCAGCAATTTTCATTTTTATTTTCTGTAGTAGTGATGTTGCAACTTCTTTAAGTTTCTTGATGTCCGTTTTGCTCAAATCATCACGGAACAACATATCATAAAGAGAAAGTTCTTCATCACTTGCAAAACTTTCACGGACATAGCGTTGTTCTTCTTGGCTCATTTGATTAGCCAAATCCATCAATTCCATGAATGTCTTTTCAATTGTGGCTCTGTCCTGCTCGCTGTTATAATCATCAATGATTTGCTGATAGCGTTCGTAGTAGTTAATTCGATTAGGATTAACAAAAAGCAAACTATCAAGTTTCTGCTGGATTACTTCCTCTAAATCCTTTAGAACAAGATTCTTTTTCTTAACCTTTGCGAACTCTCCACGAAGAAGGTCAAAGTCAATTGAACTGATGTCAAATCTGCGTGGTTCTTCACCCTCCATAGTTAGCGTATGATGAATCTCAACATATGTGCTAATAATTTCATTGACCTCAATCATAAGGTCAGTGGTATTGATGTGCTTACGCTTTTTCTGCAATTCAGCATAGATGGCAGCAATAGCTTCATACTGCTTACGAGTGTGGCTAGTGATATCATCTCTGTCAGTATATTTCATAAGGCGATTCAATTCAGATGCATATGTAGTATATGTTTTTTTATCCTCAATCGAACCACATACTGCATTAGCTGCTTCCTGTAGGTAAGACAGTTTCATGAAGTCATGGGCATTGATAAGCATTTCCAAATCAAAATTATTCTCACTCAAGAATGCATCTGCCTTACCTATAGTTTCAATAATACGAGCAATCAGTTCATCTTTATCTACTGTAGGGTCTGAACCAGCGTTACCACCTGAATTAACAGTATAATCCGCAAGAGCTTTTCTCAAAGCCTTTACGATTCCAATATAATCTATAATCAAACCATTGCTTTTGCCTTCACTTACACGGTTAGCGCGTGCTATAGTTTGCATAAGCGTATGAGCCTTTAATGGCTTATCAAGATATAGGCATGAAAGACATTTAACATCAAAGCCGGTAAGCCACATTGCACATACAAATACAACACGAAGCGTATTTTTTGAATCCTTAAATTCTTTATCTAACTCACGTTTTTCCATCTTAGTACGGTGAGTCTTTATGTCCAAATTCCACTTTTTGAACGTTTGGATTTCATTCTGTTCCTGACTGATTACAACAGCCATTTCAGTTTCTTCCATCCATTTGATCTTTCTTTCAAGTTCAAAAGTCTCTTGTTGACTAGCATCTTTTAAACTTGCTTTTAAGGTTTTGATTTCTGCTTTCCAATATTGTTGAACGTAATTATACATACGGACACAGGTAACTTTATTTAAGCAAACAAACATAGCTTTTCCGCTTGTCCACAAATCAGAGTAGTGACTCACAAAGTCACGAGCAATAGATTTCAATCTAGGTTCGGCTGTGAGTAGGTGTATCTCTTTTGCGAATTCAGCTTCAAGCTTATCCTGTTGGTCAACTTCAAGGTCAGCATTTTCAATAGCATCAAGAATTTGGTTCGTGATTTCAGGATTGTGTAAATCAACAATCTTTTCTCCACGGTTCTCATAGTAAAGTGGTACAGTAGCACCATCTTCAACGGCTCTCTTGAAGTCATATACCGATACATAGCCACCAAAAGTACGTGCAGTGATATTATCACTTGAAAGTAATGGTGTACCTGTAAATCCAATACGTGCAGCAGTAGGCAATAACTTCATCATATTATCAGCAAAGATACCATACTGGCTACGATGTGCTTCATCCGACATAATAATGATATCGTGATCAGGATATATAGGCTTTTCATTTGGCTTATTAAACTTCTGAATAAGAGTAAATATAAAACTTGGATTTCCTTGCAGTTTCTCAATAAGGTCATCACCGCTTGTAGTAATAAATTGAGACGCCTTTATATCTTTACCAAGAAGACCGCAGTTCTCGAAAGTATCACTAATCTGCGTATTAAGCTCATCACGGTCTGTAAGGATAACGAAGGTTGGTGTTCCTTCCATCTTTCTTCGTACCTTTTTCGCAAAGAATACCATTGAATAGCTCTTACCTGAGCCTTGTGTATGCCAGAACACACCAAGCTTACCATCATTAAGCTTTCTCGCTGCATAAGCTTTCACAGCTTCGTTTACACCAAGATACTGGTGGTTACGAGCAAGTATCTTTGCGGTGTGACCATCAGAATGGTCAAATAAGATAAAGTTCTCAAATAAATCAAGGAAGTTCTCTTTCTTGCAGATACCACGGAGCATTGTTTCAAGAGCAACACTTCCTTGGTCTTCTTCGGCAAGACGCTTCCATTCATGGAAGAATTCAAACTTACTGCCAAGTGTACCAACCTTAGCTTCTGTTCCATTCGAAAGCATAAGGAAGGCATTGTAATAGAACAAGTGCGGAATGGTATCCTGATAATCAGCGTAGTTATCTTCATAAGCATTCTGAACATCCACAGTATTTTTCTTAAGTTCTACAAAAAGAAGTGGAATACCATTTACGAAGCCTACAATGTCAGTTCTTCTGCGATATAAATCTCCGTGAATTTTTAGTTCCTTTATTGCAAGGAAGTAATTATTATTGGGATTCTGAAAATCAATAACTGCAGCTTTTTTAGTTTCAGTTTGTCCATTTGGCTTTTTTATTGTGACCGGAATACCATCACGAATCAAAAAGTATTTTTCTTCATTCACCTGTATTAGTGAAGAAGTGGATAATCTCTTTTCCAAAACCTGTTGTGCCTCAATAATCTGATTTTCGTTTATCCACGGATTGTACTTTTTAAGTGCCTCTTTAAAATAGCGAATAAGCAAAATATCCTTATAGCTTTCTCGACCGAAAGTGCTATTCTTACCTAGCACTTCCGTATTATAGGCAAATTGAACATCCCAGCCTAATTCGTTACGTAGTAAATTACCGGCACTTTCTTGAACAAGGATATTCTCTGAATAATCATAGCTCATTTATAGGCGCTTCCTTCTTAATAAGAATCCATCATTTCTTCCATGGAGTCAGCTAGTATCTCTAAATCCAATTCTGGCGTTTGATAAATAAAATCTAAAATTTTGAATATATAAACAGTTTGTTCCCTTAGTAATTGTAAATCAACCACTTCGTTTTCAAATTTTTCTATGTAAAAATGACCTTGTTTGTTCTTTGAAAGCGGATATCTCGCAAAAGTCATATCATCGGTTTTTTCATAAATATTAGATATAAACTTCTCTACAACTTTAATTCCTTCGAACATTTGAGAAGTAGTTATGTTTTTATTCGTCTGCTTATATTTAATGATTAAATTTCGTGCAGTACTGCAGAGTGCTTTTAAATCATGACCCCCTTCAGATATACTACGATTCTTTTTTAATACCACACTTAATGCGACATTAATTGCTTTTAAGTAAACCTCAATACCGTGGACAATATTAAACATGATAGGGAATATCCACGAATCTGCTTTCTTATCGCCATTATCTACTAAGCATTGTTGTAATAAATTATAAGCCGTAGAGAAAAAAGCTTCCCCTATGATGACAAATTGCCTTCTTGATGTGCGTGCAAATCCCGTTCTCCAGTTTAAATATGAAGTCTTGTTAATATCCTCATTATACCGAAAAATAGAATTTAGTTTCTTTCCCATGGAAGGAATTTTACTAGTATCGAAATCTTCAAAAATAATATTTTTTAATTCCATTGTTACACCTCGATTTCTCCACTCATAAGTTTTGGTAATAAGTAGTCACGAGTTTGTTTAGATATAAGGTTTGATTTTGATAATGCTAATATTTGAGCAAAAATCAGTTTACAAAATTCATTATATTTCATTACCAAATCTTCTGTAGGATACATAACTTTTATATTGCTAAATTTGGTTTTGTTTACATTTGTCATTGTTGCACCATTACTACCTACGCCATCAAGCAACGCCTTAATTCTTTTCATTGACTCATAAAAGAAATAAAGATCATTATCATCATGCAAAATGACAGAATTAATCTGCTGGTTCGTTTGACAAGACTTTACAGCTATATTAACTAAACCTACCGTTGCAATGCATGAAACTATAATAGAATTTGTAGGTATATACTTATTCTTCTGAGTATCCGCACCAGTTTTAGTTAAAGTCTTTTCTGTTACTAATGGAAACACGTTTCCATGCATATCTGGAATTGTAACAAACGGAATGCTTCCACCATAATATTCCATTTTTGATGTAGATGGTGTTTTCCCTGTTATGACCTCACCAAATTCTTCAACTTTTCTATATGTCCATCCCTCAGGTACACCCTCAATATTCTTCACATCTTCATATCCCGGAAAATGCAAATCAACAAACCATTCCTTATAAAGCCTCTGTGCAGCTTCTTCAAGAAGTGTAATTTGTTTCTGGTTGTTTTCGATGAGGTCATCATATGAGGAGAGGATGTCTGCTATGCGCACTTGTATTTCATAATCAGGAACCTTCACATCTATGCCACTAAGGTTATTCTTATTCAGTGTAGGAACTGCCGATCCACTTTTGGCTCTTCCTGTACCAAAGTTTTTCATAAAATAATATACAAACTTTGGATGATTGCCTTTAAAGTCTTTTACGTATAGAGATGTATTATGTGGCCAATAGTTTTCGGTTATATATTGTACTTCACCAATAGTGCCAGAGCGACCTGTGACTACACCTGGACCATTCGCTTTATACGTATTATGGTACCCCATAATTGATGTTGATGTTACTACTGGATAAATGCCTGGTATTATTTGTTCTTTTGTTAAATCGTGCCCTCTTTGCAGGAGTATAAAATCTATAAATTTTTTATTATGCCAACTCATAACCCCATCTCCTTTATATTTTGTGAGATGGTATCCATGAGGTCATTTGATTCTGCTTGTAAAGACAATAATTCCCGATGGATTTCAGTCATGCGTTCTTCAAAGTCCACGCCGTCATCTTCAATAGGCGCTACGCCTACATAGGCTCCGGGAGTAAGTGACCAACCCTTTTCTTCAATCTCAGCAATTGATGCCACCTTACAAAGACCAAGGACATCGGCATAGACGCCGTCACCGAATTTTTCGTAGAGCCAGTTTGCTTCCTTTGCTATTGTGAGCATATCGGTAAGGTCTGCAAGCTTTGCATCATAAGCTTCCTGTGTCTTTTTCTTTTCACGCTTTTCAGCCGATTCAACTGCTTTTCTCGCTTCTGAACGAAGTGCTTTTGCCTTTTCTGATAATTCATGTACCTGTTCTGCGAAAGGCTTATCGCTACCTAGAACAGTATGATACTCATCGAGAAGAGCAGAGTATTTATCAAGCTCTCCACGATAAAGCCATACAATGGCATTCATATTTTTAAGTTGCCATTCAGACCATTCGTTAAGTGTACGGTCAACCACAGTGTAGTAGTTTCGAGCATCAATAAACAATACTTTATCTTTAATAGCTTCGCTTTTACCTTTATCAAAGAACCACAAAGAACAAGGCAAGGGTTTTGTATAGAAGAAGTTGCTACCAACACTAATCATCGCGTCTACATGGCCAGTCTTTACAAGACTTTCACGAATATCCTTATCTTTTCCTTGACTATCAGTTGCGGAAGATGCCATAACGAAGCCGGCACGACCTGTTTCATTAAGGTAACTATAGAAGTAAGAAATCCAAAGATAATTACCGTTTCCAACTTCTTTATCTTTATTGATGCTTGGCATACCAAAAGGCAAGCGCTTTGCACTTTCACAGGATTCGGCTTTTACTTTATCTACATTGAAAGGTGGATTTGCCATTACATAATCGCAACAACCATCAAGGTTATGTGCATCGTGATAAAAGCTGTTAGCTTCATCGCCAGATTTAATAACACCCGTAAGTCCATGAACCGCCATATTCATAAGACAAAGCTGAGCGTTATATTCAACCTTTTCCTGACCATAAAAAGTCATAGTACTATTAGCATTCATTCCTGCAGCATTTACAAAATCCCCGGACTGAATGAACATACCTCCGGAACCGCAGGCAGGGTCTAGTAAAACCCCACTTTTAGGCTCGATAATATTAACAATCATCTTTACAAGAGACTTAGGTGTGAAGAAAACACCATCATCTGATGCGATATTTTTGGCAAATTTATTTAAAAAGTACTCGTAGATTCTTCCGATAATATCTCCGCCGACTTCATCAAGCGCAGAGTTATTAAATATACGAAGAAGCTCTGATAAAATTTCATCCGAGAAATCGGTATAGCTTTTAGGAAGCACGCCAACTAACTGTTCACTCTGATCTTCAATGAGCTGCATCGCGTTGTTAACCACTTCTCCTAAACTATTCATGCTATGACCGTCTTTGTTAATAAGTCCAGCAGAAGAAATATCTTCGGGAAGATTTAACAAATAATCATACTGTGCTTCTTTAGGAAGATATAACGCACTCTTAGCTGCAAAGTCACTTGCTTCAACAGGCATAACTCGACCACCACGAGACGGGCGTCCTTTTAAAATTTCCGTTTCTACCATCTTGTATCTGCTGTATGCGTAGCGTAGGAAAATTAGTCCAAGTACGGGCATGCAATATTGATTGGATGTTAGCTTGGAACCTGCACGTAATACATCCGCAGATTCCCATAATTCTGTTTCGAGTTTTCTTATATTAAACATTTCAGTTTTTCCTTCATCTTAAAGTCAAGCAATGCCTCTTCAACACCCGTATAGTCCACATCGTTCTTAAAACAGAACTCTTTTATATCCTTCATTGCAGTATGGTTAGGCTTTACTTTACATCAGATTCACAATGTGCAGGTAGGAGAAATCTTGCTAAAGGAACTAAACCGAATCACTGAATATGCTCGTGAACATGAAGGTCAATTCATCGAACTTGAGATTAAATAAAGCGAAAATGACCTTAATCTTAATCTTCGTGATAGCCACAAGAAACTGGAATATCAAAAAGTAGAGTTGTAAAGCTGGATACCATTGTTCAGAGGTATTAAAAAGATAATCTTGATGGTATAAATTCTTCTGATGAGCGTTTTATAAGAATGCCAGTAACAGATGACACCGCACAGAAACTGTTAAAACACAGGTTGATATTAAGGCAGTCAAAGAATTAAATGACATAACATATATTGTCATAAGTTATTTCGATTATTTCAGAGATTAAAAATCCCTAATTGAAGCCATCTGAAGCGATTTTCTTATTGTTTAATCTTTTTATACTTCCCACAGGAAGTGCTTCATATCTACCTTGCCGGTATCAAGAAACTGGACCCCTTCTGCTTCAAGAAGCGCTCTTTGAGCATCAGGCCCTCCAAAGGCAAAGCCTGGAGCAAGTGAGCCGTCTTTAAAGACCACTCGGTGACAAGGCACGCCACCGGCAACTCCCGGACTTTGGTGCATAGCAAATCCCACATACCTGGCTTTTCTTGGCTCCCCTATCATGCGAGCTATCTGGCCATACGTGCAGACTCTGCCCTCGGGAATCTGCTTAACCACCGAAAATGCACGTTGGAAGAAGTTGTCCATCTCAAACCTACTCTATCTTCACGGTTATCGGGAATTGCTTGCTCATTTTATGTTGGAATGCTATCGTATCAAAAGCAAACGGGTGGTGGCGCAGCTTGGTAGCGCACTTGACTGGGGGTCAAGGGGTCGCTGGTTCAAATCCAGTCCACCCGACCAGAATTTCTCGCCAGGAGTATTCCTGGCTTTTTTATTATCAAAACATGCCGAGAAACCCACTGTACGTGCAGTAAAAACAAAATGGTCGGCTGCTGTAAACAACCGACCATATGATTGATCTCTGAGACACGCTAAGCGTCTGTACCCTCAAACTGACTCTCATACAGCTTGGCGTAGAAGCCACCTTTGGCTATGAGCTCATCGTGAGTGCCGCGCTCAAGAATTGAGCCGTCCTTGAGGACAAGAATGCAATCGGCACCTTGGATGGTAGAGAGCCTGTGGGCAACAACCAGAGAAGTTCTACCGTTCATGATGGTGTCAAATGCCTTTTGTACCAGATGCTCTGTTCGCGTATCAATACTTGACGTTGCCTCGTCCAGAAGCAGGATAGGTGGATTGGCCAGCATAACGCGGGCAATGCACAGAAGCTGCTGCTGACCCTGGGACAAAGATCCGCCAGACTCTCCCACCATGGTGTCGTAACCCTGAGGAAGCTGCTGGATAAACTCGTGAGCCTGAGCCTTCTGAGCTGCGGCGATAATCTCTTCATCCGTGGCGTCTGGCTTTGCATAGCGGATGTTTTCTTTGATGGTTCCCTTAAAGAGCCACGTATCCTGCAACACCATGCCAAACTGCTCTCTGAGCGATGCTCTTGTGAGCTTTTGCGTGTTATGACCGTCTACATAAATTGCACCAGAATCAATGCTATAGAACCTCAGCAGCAGGTTAATAAGGGTAGTCTTTCCGCAGCCGGTTGGTCCAACAAGAGCAATCTTCTGACCAGGCTCTGCCTTGAATGAAATGTGACTGAGTAGCGGGTGCTTGGGATCGTAGGAGAACGCCACGTCGTCAAATTCAATGGAGCCTTGTGGGTCCTGGATGACTTCAGCGTCGGCTGGATCAGGCTTGATTTCTTTTGCGTCGAGAAGATCAAAGACTCGACGAGCACTTGCGAAAGCGGTCTGAACCTGCGTAACAACTGCAGAAATAGCGTTAAAAGGCTTCATGTACTGGTTTGCGTACGAGAGGAAGCTCTGCACCTGACCGATGGTAAGTGGAGAAGGAACTCCCGTTAGAACGCAAATGCAACCAAGAGCAGCTACCAGAGCGTAAATGAAGTTATTTACCAGACGCGTAGAGGGGTTGGAAAGCGATGATGCAAATTGTGCACGCTCTCCAACTACACGGAGTTTCTCGTTAATAGCTTTGAACTGCTCAATAATGGCATCCTTGTGGGCAAATGCGGTGATAAGCTCCTGGTTGGAGACCATCTCTTCTGCGTATCCGCCAAGCTGGCCCTGGTAGCCCTGTTGCTTGCCAAAAGACGAGCTAGCGTACTTGGTAATGGCGGATGCAACAATAATTGAGAGCGGAGTAGCCAGAGCAACTACAAGGCCCATAGGAACCGACATATAGAACATAAAGCACAAGGTTC
>ERZ772779.1057-NODE-1057-length-11708-cov-8.584141_pt1 | contig 11708 bp, 12 predicted proteins | sample MGYA00511360_ERZ772779 | MGnify/ENA primary metagenome ERZ772779 (study PRJEB29015, sample SAMEA2738112) | human oral metagenome | biome: human oral; feature: human-associated habitat; material: saliva | place: China | collected 2231 ...
CCGCGCCGCCCGCCGTCGAAATATCCATATCCAGCCAGTTGAGTTTAGTTAGCTCACTAAGTGAGGTCGGCACGGGCTGGTGTGGGGGCACTGCCAGCACCCAGGGGTCTGAGGTTAGCGGGATATCTTTGGTGGAGCGGGTGGGGGTGAAAGTAATTGATTCATCTGCCTCTAGCAGCATCATGTCTAGCTCACCGCTGCGCAGGCGCCGGCGAGAAACTGCATCATCAAGCTCGTAAATGCGTAGTTCAATACCTGGATGCAGCTGGCTGATTTGTTCACGTACCGGCAGTAGCAGCGCCAAAATACCGGTTTGGAATGAGCCCACCCGCACCATACCGGTCACGCTTTGGCCACTGGAGGCTAACAACTCACGCTGCGCCCCTGTGATTTCAGCCTCTATACGTTCTGCGGCGTCAGTTAACAGTCGGCCGGCACTGGTTAATTGTGCACCCCGGGGCGTGCGCTCTAGCAGCTGTACCCCGGCTTCTTTCTCTAATAGTCTGATCTGCTGCGAAATAGCACTGGGGGAAATACGCAAAGTATCGGAGGCGGCCACAATTCCACCGTTACGATATACAGCCAGCAGAATAGCCATGCGTCGCGGATCCAACTGCATGAAGTAATTCTACATACCCAATGCGTTTTTATTTAATTGATCTTCACTTTAAAAGCGCGTAAAAATATCTGCGTGACTTCCCTTGTTGACATCAGCGTCGCCGTTATCGGCTGGATCGGTTCCCTAGCTCTTGTAGCCGCCTACTTCCTAGTGGCGCGCGGCGTGTGGGCCGGCGATTCCCTAAAGTACAACGCTCTTAACATGTCGGGTGCGATTTTGCTGATTATCAACTGCGCCTACGTAAACGCTTGGCCTTCAGCTGTAGCCAACCTGTTCTTCCTGGCAGTGGGCGTATACACGGTTGTCACTGTTAAGCGTGCTTACATGAAGCAGCTAGCCAAGCGTCAGGCCGCCAAGTTGCGCCGTCGTCAAAGCGAGCTTGACCTGCCGGTAGCCGCCTAAAATCTATTCAAAACATCCGCTGATGCCTGCCCTGCCAAAATATTGGCAGGGCAGTTTTATTACTTAGCAAATAGCTCTGGCGACATATACCTATCTAAAGTTGGCCCCACCAGGGCAACTACTTCATCTCTTGGCATTGAGGCTAGAGGCTCAAATTTCATGATGTAGCGCACGCTTATTAGGCCTAAAAGCTGGGTGGTCATTAGATTCATACGCACTGGCACCTGATCTAAACCCAAACTGATAAATGTTGGCAGAGCTACGCGCGAGGTAATGCGGTCTAGAAACATTTGTCGCACTCGCTCTTCAGAAGACAGTGCGCGCACCATGGCCACATAAGCTGGCCCCGATTCATTAGTTTCTACAAATTCCAGTAGCTGGCGCAGTACCTGCGTTCCTCCACCCCCACCTTCCTTGGCTTGACTTATCCACCACTGGGCAATCTGCAGCGATTCCATTACCTGCGAGATAGCTTCAGCAAACAGCTCATCTTTGGAGCCAAAGTAGTAGTGAATCAGCTTGGCATCACACCCGGCCCGGCGCGCCACTGAGCGCATGGTGGTGCCTTTGTAGTCATGCAGCGCAAATTCTTCGCGTGCGGCAGCCAAAATTTGCTCTTTATCTACCCCACCCTTGCGCGGGCCACGTTTGGCTCCCCCGACGGCGTTAGCAGCTGAACTCACGTCTCTACCGTATATTGCGTCACATTAGAGAGCAAGTATTTCCACAGTCGATGAAATATCTTAATATTTTCATCAAGCGATGAAATACCGCGCCTGTTGCCCTACTGGACACCAGACACAATCAAAGGAACACACCATGAGGGCCTTATTCATCAAGGAATTTCAAGAACTCAAACGTGACCGGCGCACGCTAGCCATGATCATCATGCTGCCACTGCTATTACTGCTAGTGTTCGGCTACGCCGCCAACTTCTCCGTTGACCACATCAACGTCAAAGTCATCGGCCCCCAGGCCAGCTCAACTGTCAGCTATCTAAAATCCCTACCGGGAGCCGACAAATTCAACTTTGCGGCTGACACTTCAGCCCCTGCCACCCCCACCCAGGCCCAAAAGCTACTGCGCTCGCCCAGCGGCGACGTCGTCGTTATCCCCAAAGCCAACGCGGGCACCTTAAGCCAGCGGGTGGATGTCTACTTAAACGGCGCCAAACTCTTTACCGCCCAAAGCGCCAAAGCCGACCTGGTGCAAATGCAGGCCACCGACATGCGCGCCCAGTTAAAACAGCTTTCCAGCGCCGCCACCCAAGCCCAGCAAAGCGCGCAGGGGCTACGCACTAACCCCACCCAAGCCGCTAAAGCCGCCCAAGCCACTAAGGAGCAAGGTCAAAAGCTCCAGGCCCTAGCCAAGCAGGCTCAGGAAACTAACACCAACTGGATCAAGGTGGAGTTCAACCCTGATCTAAAAACCTCTTGGGTGATGATTCCTGGTCTAATCGGCCTGGTGATGGCGGTTATCGGCACACTGATCACCTCTATCGGCATGGTGCGTGAGCGCGAGGCCGGCACCCTGGAGCAGCTGGCGGTTATGCCGATTAAGGCCCGCTCAATTATTGCCGGCAAAATTTCGCCCTACTTTATGCTGGCGATTGTAGATATGAGCGCGGTGGCGCTGGCCGGCGTGTACCTGTTCGATATTCCCTTCAACGGACAGCTGTGGCTATTTGCGCTGGCCGGGCTGCTGTTCCTGGGCGTGGTGTTAGGGCTGGGAGTGCTGATCTCCACAGTTTCGCAGACCACGGCGCAGGCGGTGCAAATGGCGATTATGACCATCATTCCCCAAACACTGCTTTCAGGCCTGGTTTTCCCGCTGGAATCTATGGCCGCCTGGGTGCGCTGCATCGGTTATCTGCTGCCGCTGACCTGGTTTGTGGAGGTTTCGCGCGGGGTGATGCTTAACGGTTCTAACGCCGCGCAACTGTGGCTGCCGCTTAGCATTATGGCGCTGCAATGCGTACTACTTTTCGGGGCGGCCACGGCCCGCCTGGCTCGTTCGCTGCGCAGCATTTAAGGGGTTAGCCATGATTAGTTTTGAAAATGTGCGCTGCGCAGGCCTGGAGGGTACCTGCCTTACTTTTGCTCCCGCTAGCGTCAGCAGCATCATTGGCGACGGCGCTAGTGCTAAGGATGCGATCTTGGCGCTGCTTAACCGCCGCCGTCGCCCTACCCAAGGCAAGGTCAGCGCCCTGCCCGAGTCCACCCAGATTGGCTATATGCCTAGTGATTCGGGTACCTGGCCTAATTTGAGCGTGGCCGAGAACTTACGTTTTGTGGCAAAAATTTTTGGTCACTACGACGACGCCCGCGCCCAGCAGCTGTTAAAGGCAGCTGACCTGGATCGTTTCACTGACCGCCTGGCCCGTAACCTCTCTGGGGGAATGCGTAAAAAGTTGGGCGTGATTATGGCGGCCCTACCTGAGCCGAAGCTGCTGGTACTAGATGAGCCCACTACCGGGGTTGATCCTGACTCACGTACAGCTATTTTGGCTTTACTTAAGGCTGAAGCAGCCCGGGGCGCCACGGTGGTAGTGGCCACCACCTATATTGATGAGGCTGAAGACTCTAGCCAAATTATTTTGACTTTGGGCTCACGTGTGATGACCACTGGCACTAGTGAGCAGCTAATTGCCTGCGCTCCCCAGCTTGATGAACAAACCGTGGCCAACTTGGGCGAGCCTTGGCAGCGCAGCGCGCCGCTAGAGCGAGCCTGTATTGCCTGGCAGCTTTGCGCCCAAAGCGGCTCTGAATGGCAAGGTTTTAGCACAGAGCTTGGTCAATCAAGCCAAGCAGGGGCTAGCGACTCAGTCCCCGCACAGCCCGCCAGCTCAACCCACCCGCAGCCCGCCAGCCCAGTCTCCGCGCAGCCCGCCAGCTCAACCCAGGCAGGCAGCGGCAAGTCAGCAACGGCCCCCTCCCCCAAAGCGCAGGACTTGATTAGTGTGCAGGAACTGCGCAAACGCTTTGGCGATTTTGAGGCTCTTAAAGGCGTGTCTTTTGCTGTCTCGCCGGGTGAAATTGTGGGTTTAATTGGCGCTAATGGCGCCGGTAAATCCACCAGTATGCGCATTATTTTGGGTCTCGAAGCAGCCACTTCGGGCCAGGTTAGCGTGCTGGGCCAACGCCCCGGTAGCTTGCAGGCACGTAAACATTTAGGATACGTGCCCCAGTTTGTGGGTTTGGCGCCATCGTTGAGCGCAAGTGAAAACTTGATTTTCAATGCACGCCAGTATCAGTGCCAGGTCCCCACCCAGGTGGATCAGTGGGCCAGCAGTTTTGGCGCCAACCCAGTAGCTAACTTGCCACTGTCTACTAGGCGCATGTTGGCCTGTATGAACGCCACTATGCACGCTCCGCAGCTGCTGATTATGGATGAGCCTACCTCCGGCATGGATCCGCTAGCCCGACTGCGGCTTTGGCAGTATCTGCGTCAGTTGGCCTCCAGTGGGGTGGGGATTTTGATTTCCACCCACTACTCCGCTGAGGCGGCCCAGTGCGATCGGGTGGTACGTATGCGTGCCGGCCAGGTCATTTAGGGCCGGGCGCCGTCGAGCCTTACTGAAGCAAACTGAGGTGAGAAGAGGCGTTAGCGTGCAGGTTAAAGCCACTGGTAGGCAGCAACCCCCAAGGAATCAGGGCCGGGCTGGTACGGGCCGAAAGCTGCACCTGCACCTTGTCTCCCTGCACGCTTAAACCACTAAGACTAACTGAGCTAAGGCGCGAACCAGCCAAAGGGCCATTAGGGTCACTGCCTTGCTGTGCCACGCATGAGCTGGCTGTTTTTTGGGCGGCAAGCGCATCTAACTGCCCCTCACTGCCAACTTCACGGGCCGCTAAGGCCACGCAGTTGTCGGCCAGGTAGGTTAGGCGTTTAAGGTCAAGGTAAATCGCAGTGGCAGTAGCCAAAATCAGGATCAAAGCCAACACCACTGCCCCTACCCCAATTCCTAGCAGCATGGTGCTGCCGGACTGGCTCGCACAGGCCCGGCGCATTCGAGAGGGCACTTGACAGTGTAAGGTGCGCATTATTTAGCCCCTTTCCAGCCGCGTGTATCAGCTAGTTGCACCTGCCGAGTAGCACTTAAACTCACTGGAGCTAAGCCCTGACCTGCCCGACCAGTTCCCGGCAGGGCCACTTTGGCGCTAATCGAAATGCTCACGCGCCCATCGCTACAACCTGGGCTAAGGCAACTAATGTGCATGGCTTGGCGGGCATCAGCCTGCACATCTTGATCATCCAAGGCCAGTTGGGCGGCGGTGTAGGCCTGCGAAACCTGTTCCGGGGTGCGTGCGTGCATAGCCACCTGACCAGCTGCCTGCACCGCCGACTCTAAAGCCAGCGCCGTGGCCTGCAGATACGACAGGTAAATAATGAAATACACCAGTGGGATCACGATTATGGCGGTCCAACCAATAAATTCCACTGTGGCACTGCCGCGTTGAAAATCTAGCTTGCGCATGCGAGTCCCTAACGCTGATAGCTACGCTGGTCAACCGCATGGCCGCGCACCACCACGCTACCCGTGGGAGACCATAAGCCAATCACCGGTAAAGGGGCACTGACCTGCACCTGTACCAGCGATACTGAGCCGCGTTGCAGGTGAGAAACCTCAGATTTAGTCGGGTAGTTGGCACGCAAAGCCCCGTGGCACAACTGTTGTACGCGCGCATTGGCTTCAGCGTCACTGGCCCCCACCAACGCAGCGTGACGGGCGGCGTCGGAGGCGGCGTCGGCCAAAATATTGCGCACGTACAAGCTAAGCGTCAGCTGTAGCAAGGCCGCAGTTACCGCCATGACCAGCACCGCCACTAGCGACCATTCCACCAGCACCGAGCCTGCCTGGTTAGAGTGCACTACCCGGTTAGAGCCGCCCTGGTTAGCGCACACTACCCGGTTAGAGCCGCCCTGGTTAGTGCGCACTTGGCGCAGCCGGAAAGCCTGGCACGCCTGGGAAACCGGATGTAGCCCGAAAACCTGGCGCAGCCGGGCGCTAACCCATGCCAGCGACTTTAGAGATGGCATTGTTGAACACTTCCACAAGCACTTTGCCGGCAACAGTCCACAACGCCACCACCAAACCGGCGCTCATCAAGGTGACCAGCACCCATCCGGGCACATCACCGCGCTGGGAGCCAACGGCCCCACGCAGCGCGCGCAGCTTTGAGGCAGCCTTAACCACCATGTTTTTCATCAGTCATTCTCCTTTGAATTTCTTTATGGGTGCGCCCGCCCCGCCTTGAGACGGGCGTAAATTTCACAGCTTAAAGTGCAACACCGCCAATCCCGGGTAGAGCGCAAACACCACCGTTACCGGCAGCACTAGGAAAACCACCGGCACCATTTGGGCGATCTCTTTACGTCCGCCCTCCTCCATAAGGGCGCGGCGGGCAGCTTCACGCGCGTCATAGGCTTGGGCGCGTAACACCTCAGCCATAGGCGTGCCGCGTTCAATAGCCACAATCATGGCCTGGCAAAAGCGGCTCAGGGCCGGCAGCTGATTGCGTTCAGACAGATCCTCCAGGGCAACAGCCAAGCGGCTACCGGCACGCATCTGCGACAAGGTGGCTTGCAGCTGGTCATGCATAGGCCCGCTGGACTGCATACATACACGCTCAATCGCGTTTTGCGGACTCAGCCCCGCCCCCACCGCCAGGGCCAACAGCTCTACCGTGTCAGGCAACTGATCCACCAGCTGCTTTTGGTAGCGGCGTACTTTAACGCTCAGGTACCAGTCGCGTGCAGACAGTCCCACAACCGCTGCGATCAACGCCAACACCACTACCCCCAGCGGGGCCACATGGGTGAAACGGCTCGCCCCCACCCCAAAGGCGATGGTGGCTACCAGCGCGGCCACAGCGCAGGCCAGCTGTTGCAGGCGGAAATCCTCCACGCTCAGGGGGCTGTTAATGCGGTTTAGCCGACGACGCACCGAACCAGAGGAGGAACCAGTATTTTCTACCGCCCGCCCCAACTGCGCCACCAGGGCCCCCATAAAGGAACTGAAAGAACGCGAGTTTTCCGCGCTAGCACTACGTTTACGCAGATGCACATAGGGTTCCACGCGGCTAGCCAAGGTAGGTGGGGAAGGGAAAAGGGCGCGGTAAATCAGCCATACCCCGCTAGAACCCAAGGCACAGATAACAAAACCCAGTGCAGTTACTTGTCGCATCATCACCGCACCCGCTGTTCTTCATGCAAACGCCCCAGGCGCAGCATCAGCCAGTAGGCTCCCGCGCAGGTAAGCGCCCCAATCAGTAGCACCAGGGCACCTTGGCGGGTGGCGTAGGCACTGGCGGCACTAGGTTTAGTGGAAAGAAGCAGCAGCACAATCCAGGGCGCAGCCACGGCCACCTTAGCGCCGTTAACTGTCCAAGATTGGCGGGCTTCCAGCTCGCCGCGCGTGTGTAAATCAGCGCGCAGCATTTGCGAAAGTGACTGTAGTACCTGGTAAAGATCGTTGCCACCCACCTCATGAGCCAGCGCCAGGGCTTGGGCAATACGGTCAGCTACCGGGTCTGCGCTGCGACGCTTGAAAGCTTCCAGCGAGTTTTCAAAGCTGGAGGAAACCGCATAGTCCACTGCGAAGGCAGCAAATTCGCCGCGCAGCTGCACCGGGCCATGCTCAGCTAAGTTAGCTAGGGCTTCAGGCAGGCTTAACCCGGCCCGGATGGAAGAAACCAGGGTGTCAATTGCGTCTGGCCACAGCGTGCGCAGCTCAGTGCGGTGTTTGCGGGCCCTGGAGTTAATCCAAACCACCGGCATGATCAAGGTGATTAGCGCAAATGCTAAAGCAATCGGCCAAGCTCCACTGACACCTAAAAAGACCAGGCCCACCACCAGCGCCCCCACCAGGCAGCCTGCACTAAAAGCAGCTGGCGAGGTTTTACCTACCCCGGCTTGACGCAAGTTGCGTTCCATGGCTTCATTTAGGCGCGTTAGGCGTGGATTAGGTTCCGAAGTGCACGCGGCCAGAATGCTTAAACACCCCAGCGCAAATATCAGGCCTATGACTATCCCCATGGGCGCTCCTGTCGCAGTAGCTCGCTTAGGTCAAAACCGGCGCGACTAAAGCGCTGTGCATCAGGCGCCCCTAGCCCCCGACGCAGCACGCCGTCGCTATCGGTTTTATAGACACTGGCAAGCTCTATCACACCATTCTCAACGCGACCTGAAAGTGAAGCGATTTCTTCTACGCGCCGCCTGCCACTGCGATCCTGGTTTAAATGCACCACCAAATCCACGCAGCTAGCTACCGTGGGCACAACGAATGCGGCAGAGACGTTTTCGCCAGCCAGCAGCGGCAAAGTACATAGTTTCACCACGGCTTCACGCGCAGAATTAGCGTGAATTGTGGACATTGAGGGCAGCCCCGAGTTCATGGCGATCAGCAAATCCAGGGCTTCAGCTTCACGCACCTCGCCGATAAGCAGCCGGTTGGGGCGCATACGTAAAGATTCTTTAATTAGGCGCCGCAGTGGAATTTCACCGCGATCTTCAATATTGGCGCTGCGCGTTTGCATAGCTACACAGTCGCGGTTACGCAGCCCCAGCTCAAAGACTTCTTCGCAGGTCACCACCCGTTCTTGGGGTGGAATGGCGGCTGCCAGGGCCCGCACCATGGTGGTTTTTCCGGCTTGCGTGGCCCCTGAAACCACCACGTTTAAACCCACGGCCACGGCGGCGTCGAGAAAGCGGGCAGATGCGGCGGTTAAAGAACCCAAGCGCACCAGGTCAGCTGTGCGGGCTACTTTAGCTACGTGTTTGCGGATATTTACCGCCCATTTACCTGCGGTGATAGGTGGGATCACTACGTGCAGACGTTCGCCGCCGCGCAGTTGGGCGTCCACGAAGGGGCTAGACAGGTCTAGACGCCGTCCAGAGGCGCGCAGCAGACGCTCGATTATTTGCTCTAATTCCTGGCTTTCGAGGATGGTGGTGGTTAGTTCGCTGCGTCCACCGCGCGAAATAAACACCTGGCCGGGGCCGTTAACCCAAACTTCTTCAATGGAATCGTCGTCCAGGTAGCCTTGCAGCACCCCGGCGCCGGTCAGTTCGGCGCGGATTTGGCGGGAAAGCTGGTCTAAATCAACATCGCTGGGCACCAGCCCGGCATCTGCGCGCGCTACGTATTCTTCACGCACGTAGTTGATGATGTTATTGAGCTCGACGCTGTCTTTGAGCGGGTCAATTCCGGCCCGGCGCACAGCTTTGCGTACCTGCGTACCAAAAAAGTCTGTTGCCACCTTGGCCCCTAACTTCCCGCTCGATACCCCTATGAGCTGGGTAAATACCTTTCCAATTCCAGATTAACGCGCCCTTTAGTTTCCTGCATCACTTTTTTTGAACTTTGTCCGGTTGTGGCTTGATTGTGTCTTTCTTAAGGTAAAGCATGTGGGCATTACTTGGCACTAAAGTCCTATTTTGTTGCTGCTTGCTTCTTCGCCAACGACGACGGCGCCCACCTGGCACCCGCCCGGTCCGGCGCTCACCCATCCACCCAACCGGCAACCACCGGGCACCCAAGCGTGTCCCCCACGGCGGCCCACCCCGGCCCAGCGCTCGCCTACCCGGTACTAGCGACGGCGTCGAGCTTGGCCACCAGGCGCCGTCGAGACCAAACTGTGCCGGCGGCGTCGGCCCTAGGACCCAGCAAACCAGCCCACCAGCCACGCTAGCAACAGGCGTATCACGGGGGCTTATTCCCCAAGCGGCGGCGCGGCAAGGGTGCAACCACTAAGCCGTGTTTTACGCTATAGGCATGTCTCGTGAGCGTTCCTACCTGAACCTGGCTGCGCTGGCGGTTGTTGCCGCCCCCAATGTGATCCCCGCGCGGTTGGCCCTTCCCCAGCACCGAGACGCAGATCAGACCCTCACTGGACTGATTGACGTGCAAGGACGACACTGGGAAGTAATCCACACCACCAACCCCACCATTGGCGCCGCACTGATTGCGGAGTCGCGGGTGCTTAAACAGATTGGCCGGCGCGTAGACGGTGGCTACGTGGACTTTGACGTGCCGCGCCCTGAAGGTGGGGTGACTCTTCCAGACAAGTCGTATGTGCAGGTCCGTAGCCACATCCCCGGCCACCCGCTAGCGATTGAATCCCTGCGCCCTGGCCCCGGCCTGGCTGCCGGCCTGGGACGCGCGCTAGCTCAGCTGCATGAAATTCCCCCCGCCCTGATCGAAGAGGCCGGCCTGCCGGTGCTCACCGCCGCCGATGTACGCAGCAACTGGCAGTCTTTATTCGACGACGCTGCCATGACCGGCAAGGTTGATTCCAACCTGTTGGCACGCTGGGAGTCGGCGCTGGATGAGGATCTGTGGTGGCGCTTCCACCCCGTGGTAGTGCACGGTGACCTGGCCGAAGAGAACATCATTACCGGCGGCGGCTCGATTTTGGCTTTCAAAGGGCTAAGCCAAATGCGTGTAGGTGACCCGGCTGAGGATCTGGCTTGGGTTTATTCCAGCGCCCCGATTGACACTTTGGATGTGATCGAGGAAGCCTATGACCGTGGCCGCATTGAGGGCGTGGATAAATACCTGCGGTTGCGCGCGGAACTGGTCAGCGAGCTGAACCTGGCGCGTTGGCTGCTGCACGGGGTGCGTACCAAGGATGACGCAATCATTGATGAAGCTGTAGAAATGCTCGAAGACCTGGCCGAGCAGGTGGGCGACGAGCTATTTGTGGAGCGCTCAAGGCCCATGGCGGTGGTGGCTTCCAACGCTTCGCCAGATATTTCCCCTGATGACGACAGAGACGACAGTGCTTATAGTGACGACAGGGCTTATAGCAACGACGGCGATGACATGTCTGGCGACAGCGCTTACGGCACTGATTACGACTCTGATGCCAAGACAGTTGGTAAAGAAGCTAATTACGACGACGCCGGGAACTATGCGAGTGCTGACAGCGCAGATGAATACCACACTGCGGATGGCTACCACGCTAATGCTGGGGGCCAAGACGAGTCCGGCTCTGAGATTAGGGCCGCTGAAGACTACTACGACGATTTAGATTACGAGTCCTACTCTGGCAACTACGGTAGCTCTTCTGGCCATGACGAAGAAAAACAGCCGGAAGCTAAGAAGTCTGAGAAGCTCAGTGTTGGCGCCCTGGGTTCAAAACTTAGCGCTAGCTTTAGTTCGAGGTTCAGCGCTGGCACTTGGCGCGGGCGAGAACCCAGTACGCAAAGCAGCTCTACTTTGGATCTAAATACCGGGGACCGTAGCGCGCAAAGCACACAAGATACGGTGGAGCAAACCCCGGATGTTCACAGCCCCCTCATGGGGCTTAGCGCAGCTAGCCCAGATCTAGGTTTTGACACCTCAAGCCTGGGTATTGTGCGCAGCCCGTATAGTCCCTACAGCCCATACACGCCTGCAAGTGCGCAGATCGAAATCATCAGTGAAGAAAAGTTTACTGGCGGCGTCGATCTGCTGGCCCAGCGGGAGAAGAGCGCTAAAAACCAGGCCTGGGCGCGGCGTCATACGGCCACACCAGACACGGCCACGGAGATCTACCGCATGGACACAGCGCCGATTGAAACTGAGGAGCGCTGAGCTTTCCGGCTCAGCATTTGATAACTGTGGGTCACATTTTGAAATGCCGCCCACAAATACTGACATTTCATCCCTTCCCTATAAAACCCCATGGAATTTTTATAGGGA
>ERZ772779.1059-NODE-1059-length-11700-cov-8.530271_pt1 | contig 11700 bp, 8 predicted proteins | sample MGYA00511360_ERZ772779 | MGnify/ENA primary metagenome ERZ772779 (study PRJEB29015, sample SAMEA2738112) | human oral metagenome | biome: human oral; feature: human-associated habitat; material: saliva | place: China | collected 2231 ...
TACACCGATGACCGCTCAGTCGCCTGATACCACTGAGGTTGAACTTCCCAAGTTCTACGAATTCATTCCCTGCATTCTGACTTACCTGTCTGACCGCACCCCCCGCACCAATAAAGAGATTTATAGTGCAGTAGCGGAGCGCTACCCGCTTTCTGAAGACCAGTTGCGACCCAACCTGCCGAACAGCAAGCGACCCGTTTATGTGGACCGTATTAGTTGGGGTTTGACCTATCTCAAGATGTTCGGCGCGGTTGATTCCCCTCGCCGCGGTCAGCAGGTTATTTCTGACGAAGGCTTGAAGCTGATTGAAGCCCACCCTGAGGGTATCCCCGATGATGTCGTCGCACATATCGTTCGTTCCGCCCGCACGCGTGAGCGTTCCGAGTCTGATAGTTCCGAGCAGGACCCGCAGGAAACCCCGAAGACCGTTGCCGTCACGACTGCACCCGCTGAGGTCTCTGATAGCACCCCGCAGGAACTCATCGACGAAAGCATCACTCAGATTGAGTCCGCGCTGACGCACGACATTTTGGAACGCATCCGCGCAATGTCTCCGACTGCTTTTGAGCATCTGGTGGTGGATGTGCTGTTGGCGATGGGCTACGGTGGCCCGGCAGGACGCGGCACCGTTACTCCGGCTTCCAATGACGGCGGCGTGGACGGAATCATTGACCAGGATGCATTGGGTCTTTCAAAGATTTATGTCCAGGCTAAGCGTTACGCCAAGGACAATGTGGTGAGCCGCCCCGACCTTCAGAACTTTGTGGGCGCGATGCACGGCAAGGCAACGCAGGGCGTGTTCATCACGTCGAGCTCCTTTACGTCTGGCGCACGCGGCTACGCGGAGGAACTTGGTAGCGGAATTTCCCTCGTTCTGATTGATGGTGAGCACCTGGCGCGCCTCATGATCAAGTACGGTGATGGTGTGCAGGTGGCACGTACGTACACCATCATGAAGCTTGATGAGGACTTCTTCGACGAAGCCTAAACGTTACACAAGCGTGGGGTGGAAAGCCTGTAGCTTTCTGCCCCACGCTTTCTTTTGGGTTAGCCGCCTTTTTGGTTACCAGCTGGAATGTTACGGCCCTCGGCGGCCGCGCCTAAGAGCAGCCGCGGCATTCAGAGTGTGGTGGGTGCGCCTCCGCAAGCCCGGGCGTATTTCCCCCGGAAAACCAGCAAATACGCGGCAAAAACGCGCATCGGCACGGTGTATAACCTACCCCCTTTATAGTGACAAGTAGTCGCCAAGCTTAGCCATAGCTAACAGGAAAAGACGGTATTCAAGAGCACATACTAGGATAAGGACAGCATTCACACCCTTCACCAGTAAGGAAGCTCAGATCATGACCGTCGTGTCAAACACGTCCGAAGCACTCAAGTCCCCCTACGAGGACACCCTCAAGCGCCTACTCTCCGATGCACGCGCAGAAGCCGTCGAATCGAGCGTCTCCGAACTCGAACGCCTCGCTATTGCACACGACGCATCCCACTACCTGCTCGTGCCCGCCGGCCTGGTCCGCCCCGACTCCGCCGAAGACGTCGCAAACATCTTCCGCGCAGCCGGCGACCTCGGCCTGCCGCTCACCTTCCGCTCCGGCGGCACCTCCCTCTCCGGCCAGTCCAGCGGTGACGGCCTGATGGTCGACACCCGCCGCCACTTCAAGAAGATCGAGGTCCTTGAAGACGGCAAGAAGGTGCGCGTGCAGCCCGGCGCGACCATCATGATGGTCAACAACTACCTGGCACCCTACGGCTACAAGCTCGGCCCCGACCCGGCATCCTGGTCCGCATGCACCATCGGTGGTGTGGTTGCGAACAACTCCTCCGGTATGTCGTCGGGCACCAAGTACAACACGTACAACACCCTCGACTCCATGGTGTTCGTGCTCCCCAGCGGCACCATCATTGACACCGCCGAACCGGACGCTGACCAGAAGCTGCGCTCCCTCGAACCTGAACTTCACGAGGGCCTGCTGCGCCTGCGCAAGCGCGTGCTTGAGAACCCCGAGTCCATGGCGAAGATTCGCCAGCAGTACTCCATGAAGAACACCATGGGTTACGGCCTGAACTCCCTGGTCGACTTTGAAACCCCCGTGGACATTCTGCAGCACCTGCTGATTGGTTCGGAAGGCACCCTCGGTTTTGTTGCTTCGGCAACCTACCGCACCCTGCCGATTCTGAAGAACATTTCCACCGGCCTGCTCGTGTTCGACAACCTGATTGATGCTGCACGCTCCGTGCCCGAACTGGTTGCTAACAAGCTCGCTACCGTCGAGCTGATGGACGCCACCAGTATTCGTGTGGCTCAGCGTACCGGTCAGGCTGCGGAGGCGCTCGCCGCCATCGACGTGAAGGACCACGCCGCCCTGCTGGTTGAGTTCCAGGGCAACTCCGAGCAGGAGCTGAGCGACCTTGCCGCCGCAGCCGCACCCATGTTTAAGAGCCTGCCCGTGGCTTCGCCGGTGTCGATGACCAGCAAGCTGTCTGAGCGTAACGCACTGTGGGCTGCCCGCCGCGGCCTGTACACCACCGTTGCGGGTAACCGCCGCTCCGGCACTAACGCGCTGCTGGAAGACGTGGTTGTTCCTGTTGAGGTTCTGGGTAACACCTGTAGCGACCTGACCAAGCTGTTCGATTCGCACGGCTACCAGGATTCCGTGATCTTCGGTCACGCGAAGGACGGTAACATCCACTTCATGCTGAACGAGCAGTTCCGCGACCCGAAGCAGCTCGACCGCTACCGCGACTTCACTGAAGAAATGGTTCAGCTGATTCTCGGTAACGAAGGCTCGCTGAAGGCTGAGCACGGTACCGGCCGTATTATGGCTCCGTTCGTGAGCCGCCAGTTCGGTGAGGAGCTCTTCGACGTGATGCGCCAGATTAAGCGCCTCATTGATCCGAAGGGCTTCATGAACCCGGGCGTTCTGCTGGTTGAGCCGGGCACCGACTACGTGACCGATCTGAAGGTCGCTGAGACCGTTGAGGAAGAAGTCGACCGCTGTGTGGAGTGCGGCTACTGCGAGCCGGTCTGCCCCTCCCGCAACCTGACTTTGACCCCCCGTAAGCGTATTGTGCTGCGCCGTGAGATTGCTGCCGCTGAGGCGAACGGCGACCACGAGCTCGCTGAGCGCCTGCGTAAGGAGTACGAGTACTACGGCATTGAGACCTGTGCTGTGGACGGCATGTGCCAGACCCGCTGCCCCGTGAACATCAACACCGGTGACCTGATTCGCCGCCTGCGTTCTGAGAACCAGGACAAGCTGGCCGCCGCCGGCTGGAAGGTTGCCGCGCAGCAGTGGGGCGTCATGGACAAGGTCGCCGGCAAGGCCCTGACTGTGGCGAAGAAGCTGCCGTTCCCCGTGGTGCACGGCACCACCAACATTGCCCGCAAGGTCATGGGTGACGACATGGTTCCTTCCTACAAGAAGGACCTGCCGGTTGGTGGCCCGGCACGTAAGCCGCACAAGGACGCAACCGCTGAGATTGTGTTCTTCCCCGCCTGCGTGAACTCCATGTTCGGCGGCGTGGACGGCGACGGCAAGCACGACCCGATCAACGCAACTCAGGCGTTCATTCGCCTGTGTGAGCGTGCGGGCGTGAAGTACCGCATCCCGGACAATATTGGTGAGATGTGCTGCTCCACCCCGTGGAAGTCGAAGGGCTTCACCGACGGCTACTCGATCATGAGCGACCGCGTGCTGATGTCCCTGTGGGAGGCTACTGACGGTGGCCGCCTGCCGGTCGTGTGTGACGCTTCGTCCTGTACTGAGGGCCTTGAGGTGATGCGTGAGAAGGTTATTAAGGCGCTTGAGCACAAGATCGTGAACGGCCTGAAGCCGGGCGAGCCGGACTTCTCGCGTCTGCGCATGTACGATGCGGTGCAGTTCGCCGCCGACAACATGCTGGATAAGCTGACTGTGTCTGCTCCCCTGCCGTCGGTTGCACTGCACCCGACCTGTTCGATGACTCATCTGGGTACTCAGCCTGCGTTTGAGAAGATTGCGAACGCGATGAGTGACGACGTGTACGTGCCGAAGCACTGGGGTTGCTGTGGCTACGCGGGTGACCGCGGTATGCTGCACCCGGAGCTGACGGCGAGCGCTACCGAGGCGGAGGCTGCGGAGCTGAGCGAGCAGAAGCAGTTTGCCGCATATATTTCGGCGAACCGCACCTGTGAACAGGGCATGACCGAGGCGACCGGCCACAGCTACCAGAACGTGCTGCAGCTGCTGGAACGCACCACCCGCTAAAAGGCTGAGCGCATAGCGGCATAAAGAAGGGACCCGGCGGGCTATCTGATGGATAGCCTGCCGGGTCCCTTGCTAATCATTTATTTTTGAACGACCACATTCCGCTAAATATCGCAATAAATGCAAGTGGTATATACACTACATAAACCCCTATATACAATATCAACTCAAGCATGCTCTCCAATACTTCAGAACGCGACTTCTTATCCCGTAAACACGTCGGATTCTGCTCTGAAAAAGATAAAGCCGCCAGAAAAATTAAAGAAAAAATCCCCAGAAAATTAAATGCATGAAAATCCCACAGCACAAACACCCATAGAGTAAAGGCTACAATCTGCAGTCCTCCACTCCTAATCTGCTTCATGGAAATAGCACTAACAGACATACATATCCATCCCGCGATACAAATTATATTCTGCAACTCAGGCAAGGATTCTTGCTGAAGGAAAGTAGCAACATCGGCAACTGGCTTGGCTAGAGCGTCAAAATGAACCCAGTCAAGAAATTTTGAAATACCCATAAGGCCGCTCAGTCCTGTATGGTTCCAAAGAGAGTAAATTACCGACATAGAGTAAGCAGATACGAAAACGCAGAAAGCTTTCGAGAAAAGGTTTTTGTCTGCTATATATTTTGCTGTGGTTTCCACATTAATAGCCACCAAATTCTCCTCAATATACAGAATAATAGAAATTCTTGAACGATAGCGCAGATATTTATATATCTGTATTGAAAAGGCGGGCGCGAAGCTCCCCGTCAGCCTCAGTCACGATAATGACCGGACTACCGCCCGCAACCTTGCGGGTGCGGCGGAGCACGTCAGCCTCATCTTCACCGGGAGCAACAGGGATAACCTGACACTCCCCTCCCGCCTTCTGCGCAGCGAGCGCAACAAGTGCCCTATGTTCTGGATTGCGGCGGGCAGACAGGTTGAAGCGTCCCGCGATGCGAGCTCGTTCTTTCATCACTTCAATGCTTGCCATTCTTCAATCCTTTCAAATGCACCTTCTACGATAAAGGCTGTTGCTTCTTCGTAAGCGGCGTTGCTTTCCATAATACTATTCAGGGGTCGGTTCTCTTCGACTATGTAATAGCGAAGGCACAGGTATACCCGCGCAAGCACCGTGCTTGACCGCCGCCGTCGCGCAAAAAGATTGGGAACAACTAGGTGCGAGTACAGGATTTCAAACGAACCCTAGTGCGCTACCGTAGACACACCATATGGCACAGACACACAAAAAAGAGGTAGGGCTGACAATAGCCCTACCTCTAAGATGTTTTAAGATAGCACGGTTGACTAGTCATGATTCCTGAATGCAAAGAAGTACATGGTAGCCGATACCAAACCCATACCTAAGGAAATCATAAGAACGTTTGGTGAACAAAGATTTCCCATTCCCTGAATCACTGTCAAGAACAGACAGGAAAGAGAAAATACGAGGATAAAAGCACCGATGCTCTGAAAACTAATACTTTTCATAATATACCTCCTTGGTTGCTTATAATTCACCTCGGCAGCTCCATGCAGCTACTCCCAGCTGAGCGGCCAAACCGGGAAGACCCCCAGCCCCCTTTTCTCAGTTGCAGCACCTATTTTCGACTATTAGATAGTCCAATAATCAATACTGCTATCGAGATGCCGTAGAGAATTCCAAGCACCAGGTCGCTGACATTTGACACTACGTTCAAGATAATTGCCAGAATCAAGAACAGCATCCCAACAGGAACATACTTATTCGACTTCATACGCTCGTGCTCCCTCAATAATCAACAGCGATACATCATTTTCAGGACCATCCAGCTACCCATTTTCTGAATGACTATGGACGTTCGCCTTACTACCACGCTAGCACTCTGGAGCTAAAAACTAGCCCGCGACACAACTTTCTACGCCCATCCAACCGCACTCCCCTACTCTCGCCTCCTCAAAGCAAACAAAAAACCACCCCCTCCGCAGCTTGTCGCCGCAAAGGGGGTGGTTTTCTATATGGCTAGGCTAGAAGCCTAAACCCTTATTACTCAGCAGCCTCGGCGCTGGGCTTGGGGTCTTCGTTCACGCGGTTGCGGATATCTCATAACCTGAGAGATTGGTTTTCAATGTCAACATATGAGGTAACGGGAGGATGTGCCCAGATTTCAACGCAACCGAGAATAGATAGACTGTGAGAAAGCTACAAGTATTTTGGCAGAACCGTTAAATCTCATCACATCATTCATTGGATGCAGTCTTATAGCACTGTGAATACTTTCGGGTATAAACCATCTCTCTGTCTAACCCATATAAAAAGACTCAGTGGATACTAATTCCGTAGCAGTATCCACCGAGCCTTCTTATATATTTAAAAAACAGAATCTTTAATATGTCTTAATTATTTTAAAATTTAACAACATTACCCTTTCCAAAAATATTACAAGCAGTATTCAATACATTAGCACTTGGATTCATTGTAAAAACAGCAAGATTCTTGCGAGCTCTCGACAATGAAACATACAATATATTCAAGGACCTGGCATATATACTGTCTTTTTTGTTATTAGAGTTATGAGTTAGTGCCGATTCCAAATCGTAGTCACGCCAATTTCCATTATCTAAAACAACGATAACATCATCATACTCAGCTCCTTTAGTGCCATGCTGTGTAGAAAAAGGAGTCATCTCATTCCTATAATTCATCATCGAGCGAACCTCAGAATATTTACAGTCTTTCAGGCAAAGAAAACCACCATCTCTAGAAACTTTCGCTTTTACATGATTATTTCTTATTGCCTCAAGCACAGAATTTAAACCAGTATTTTTAGGGAAAATGGAGTTATGGGCGATGTAATTACCCACATCTTCAATTGTCCCTCCTGCAGACAATGTCTGGATTTCACTCAACGCAGTATTCAAATCATCCTTGAACCTAGATAAGTTATTTTTATATTTTTCCTGACTCAAAGATATTTTAAATATTCGATACAATTCACCGTAAGAGTTATTTTCAAAGGCTGAAATAATATTTTCTACATACTCATAGAATTCGCTATATGGATCATCCCCCGCCAAAAGATTATCAGTACTAAAAGCTTTATTTTCATTACTGTAACTACTATATATTGAAAAAAGGGTATCCCAACCTGCATTCAATGCTATTATCCTTTTTGTCAAAGCCAGGATTTTCAATTCTTGCCCCCAGTCATTTTTATTTTTTAACATCGACACTAAGTCATTTAGGGCATTCTTAACATCACCAGATTCCCTATAGTAAAACATTGCACTCCCTGGAATATCATATACCGCCACTTGCCTAATATCTTGCCTAACATGATTAATAACATCAACAATGTTCTTTGATGACCGATGATTCTCTTTTTTAACAATATGTTCTAGATTTTTCTTATCCGGATCAATGTACCCAACACCAGATCTATATATATTCTGCATCCAATCGCCAAAAAACCCAATAAGAATCTTATCCCCATGATGATAATTAATAACATCAAGGAGAATATGAACAACATTTTCATTGGTATCTTGATATTCATCAACAAATATCACAGGATACATATCAGCTACTATTTTCGACAGTTTTTCATATTTATCAAATAGAATCTTCGAAATAAAAATCACATCATCATGGCTTATTTTACCATCCTCTATATTTCTATATTCTACGTACTCTATCTTCTTACCAATCAGTTTCTCCTCCAGATTATCTGCCCGCGATTTATTTTTAGCCTTATTATTTATCAAAATAAGTGCCTCTTGTAACTCTTTCTGATATTTCCCAATAATAGACCATAGAAACCCATGAATCGTTGAAACATGCACACTGGTGTCGGACAAAATACGACTTTTAATCTCATCAACTGCAACATTCGTATAGGTTATGCAAGCAATCTTTTGACCGGTAGATTTGTACTGTTTTCCATTTTGATCTATTAGATAGTTAAGTGATTCTATCAGAGTATATGTTTTGCCTGACCCAGCGCCCGCGTCAAGTATAAAATTCCTCTTATCTTCTATACATTTAACAATATGTTCCATTACTGTTGATTCAGCCACTCTAAGCCCTCCTTAATATAGTTAGGAATATTCCAATCTTCAAGCATCAATATATCAAAAGCAAAATCTGTTTTATCGATAGAATTCGAAATTTCGTACGAATCTTCTGCTAATTTCTCTTGATTATTAATATTCTTTATTTTTGACTTAATATTCGATTCAAAGTTATTTTTCTCCGTGATTATGATTGGCAGATTAGCTTTAATAAATGCTTCCTCAAAGCTTCTTCCTGCAGGGTATTTTTCATTTTCAGGGATTTGATATGCAACCCTGATATTCTTGAATACCTTTTTCTCTGCTGCAAGCTCCTGCAAATATTTAACTGTCAGATTATCTTTACACTTTTCATTTTTCGCTGGAGGGTTTTCATTGATGAACATTCTAGTAAACAATCTATTCAGTGTTGAATTCGTTGTAATTGCACCATCCAAATCTGTTCTACATTTAGATCTATTTGTTTCAGGGTTTCCACTATCAATATCTGTAATAATAAGAGTCGGAACTCCAATAAATTCAAGCATCTCTTTAAATTTGAATGCATGGGCTCCGCCAGCTTCGATGATTGATATATATTCCCTATCAATTCGGGAGTTATCGCTCATCTTCTTAAGCATCAACGGCATTAGGAGGCGTTCTGTCGCGCCTTCAATCATAATTACTTTATCAGCAAAAAACATATCACAAGGACGCAACTGCATATACTTTTCTAAAAATTTTCTGTTAGATATATCTAGGTCTGAGAAACACACATTCATATCTTTAACTTCAGATTTCAGAGTACCCTCATGCGCATTTACCCTAAAATATCTAATTCCGCTAAATCCACTTTCTGCAATTATATGCGAAGAATGAGTTGTAATAACTATCTGAACAGATACATCCCTCAGGCCTTTGTCTTCAATAAACTGCGAAACATATTTTATAAATATTTCCTGCATCTGTGGATGCAAATGAGCCTCTGGTTCCTCTATGAAGATTAGATTAGTTCCCGCTACCGGCTCGGAATTTTTGATGTTTTCCAGAAAAAATGATAGTTGTAGCACAGTATAGATGAGCTTCGAGTATCCCAGTCCATTATGGTTTTCCGAAAATTCACCAAATTCATCACTATACATAACTTTAGCATTGCCATCCATGAAATTATCAAATCTTATAGAAGATACAACCTTTAGAGTTGGAAGAATATTACTATTGTATCCAAATTTTCCCAAATCACCGATGATTGAGCTAAATATATTTTTATATTGTTCATCATGAATCTTAGATATACTATTAATTCCCTGCTCTACACTATTTATGTCAAAATCATCATTTGAGACTACCGTCTTGTAGTATTTCTGAAAGCTCTTCGATAAACCATGTCCTATATCCTTTGCCGTATCATCAAATTTATTTTGAGCATATATAAAACTGCAGCTTACTGCTTTCTTAACGGCAGAGTATTCAACTTTCTCATACCCTAGACCGGAATAATTACCCTTCTTATAATAGTCAATTTCCTCACTATCCAGGGCTGCATACTCAAGCTTGAATAGACTATTACTCCTTCGCTGAAGAAATTTAAATATATCACAATCAAGGCTACCGTTTATATTATCACCGCTGTTTCTACTGGAAATATAATCAATATATTCATTGAATATTTTATCTTGCCTATCAATAAACACCCTACACGCTAAATGCGCATAATTATTATCTTTATCTAAGGTTCTAATTAAGTCCGCCAGAGGAAGTGAACTATCTCCATCATCATATGAGAACTTAATTTGCAAACTTATCTCGGGGAGAGACTTTAGGAACTCTTCCTTGTACTGCTCTTTCCCATTTGTATCTTGCTCGATTTTTTCAGCAACTATTTTTAATTTTTTTCTTTGATTGCTAGAAATATCGTCGAGGGTAAAATTGTTTCCCCTGTCTACACTAAGGAACTTATAAAAAATCTCCACAAAAGATGTTTTACCACTATTATTGGGTCCAACAACTATTGTTTCTTTATTATTCCCTTGAAATGAAATGCTGATATCATCAAGTAGTCGATATCCCCTAATTCTTGCAGACTCAATCCGCATGAAAACTCCTTCGTTCTTAGTTTTTAAAACTTTTAATAACGATATATATCTATCTATTTACGGTATGACTGAATTCCTCCTTGAATTAGTAGATAAAGCATCTAATAGAATTAAGCGCGTACAGAGTGTAAAACCCGCGCTCAGACGTCCTTATCCGAATCGTACAATTACCGGCACCTCCGAATGGCAACGAACGTTAGCGCCATCACTTACACTAGCACGAAGACACCCGCCCGGACTAGGGAAAACTCCCCCACAACACACTTTTCTGCACCCAACCGCACTCCCCCACCTTCGCCTCCTCAAAACACACAAAAACCACCCCCTCCGCAGCTTGTCGCCGCAAAGGGGGTGGTTTCTATATATGAGCTAGACCAGAAGGCCTAGTACTACTCAGCAGCCTCCGTGCTGGGCTTGGGGTCTTCGTTCACGCGGTTGCGGATATGCTCCACAATACGTGCCACAGCCTCATCCACGGGCACACCGTTCTCCTGCTTGTTACCGCGGAAACGGAACGAAACAGCGCCGTGCTCCGCATCCTCACCGCCAGCAATCAGAATGAACGGAACCTTCTCAGTAGACGCAGTACGGATCTTCTTCGTGAAGCGATCCGAGCCGTAATCCACCTCAACACGCACACCGTGCGCACGCAGCTTATCCGCGATCTCGGTCATGTAGTCGTTGAACGCCTCAGCCACCGGCACACCAATCACCTGAACCGGTGCCAGCCACGCCGGGAACGCACCCGCATAGTGCTCAGTCAGCACACCCAGGAAGCGCTCAATCGAGCCGAACTTCGCCGAGTGAATCATGACCGGCTCCTGCACGGTACCGTCCGCAGCCTGGTACTCCAGACCGAAACGGCTCGGCTGGTTAAAGTCATACTGCACGGTCGACATCTGCCAGGTACGGCCAATCGCATCCTTCGCCTGAACCGAAATCTTCGGGCCGTAGAACGCAGCACCACCAGGATCCGGGACGAGCTCCAGGCCGGTCTCCTTCGCAACCTGCTCCAGAACCGCGGTAGCCTCCTCCCACTGCTCATCGGTACCGATGAACTTATCCTTCTTATCACCCTCAGTGTCGCGGGTGGACAGCTCAAGGTAGAAGTCAGTCATGCCGAAGTCCTCAAGCAGGCTCAGCATGAACTTCAGCAGGTGACGCACCTCGTCCGGTGCCTGCTCCTTCGTCACATACGAGTGGGAGTCGTCCTGGGTGATCATGCGCACACGGGTCAGGCCCTGCAGCACGCCGGACTTCTCGTCACGGTACACGGTGCCGAACTCGAAGAAACGCAGCGGCAGCTCACGGTACGAACGGCCACGAGAACGGTAAATCT
>ERZ772779.1062-NODE-1062-length-11671-cov-28.015065_pt1 | contig 11671 bp, 8 predicted proteins | sample MGYA00511360_ERZ772779 | MGnify/ENA primary metagenome ERZ772779 (study PRJEB29015, sample SAMEA2738112) | human oral metagenome | biome: human oral; feature: human-associated habitat; material: saliva | place: China | collected 2231 ...
ACTTCTTAGTTGAGCATTTACTCCACCTTCAATACGATTATTTGTTGTAGGTACTGTAATATCAATACATTCCAAAAATGTAAATAAAGTTTGTTGCCTAATCAGATGCCATAATGATGATTCGGCTTTAAGCAAACGCTCATGTGTAAAGCGTTTGTCTCCGAATTCAGCAATCATCATTTCTCGTAAAAAATCAGAATATATCATTCGCCACGCTGAAAGTTTATTAAGCCATACAAAAACTTGATTCATTATTTTCACATTAAATAAAACTTTAGCAAGAGTATAAAAGTCCTTTTCTGCTAACGTTTTAGGTCTACTTGTCGTATATCGTCTAACCTGACCAAAAATGTGGAATAGGCATCTTTAGTGGTTACTGTGAGGCCAAACTTTCCGTAATGCTTTAGGTAAACCATTAGCACCATCAGATACAACAACTTTAGGTTCAGCAATCCGTTCCATTAAACACTGCCAAGCTCTAGCATGTTCATAAAGACAGACATACCGTCCTAGAACATGAGTATCATTGCAACAAATCAATACACATAAATTCCTAGATAAGTAACTTCCATCAAGATATACCACATCATATACTTCTTCCACTTTTGGTGGCAATAGCCATATGGACCAAAATTTAACGGTTTTACGCCTGAATTTACGACCTTTACTAGTTATATCAGCTTGAATATTGGTGCTGAACAACTAATTCAGGAATAGTTTAACACTTTACTTAGATTATTAATTTTAACGGTAAATACCACCTTACAATGCTTACAAAACCAACACTGAGAACCAGATTTTAAAACACCATGTTTAATACATTTTTCATTACAATCAGGACATTTTATTTGTCACATAAACTCTTCCATATTTGTTTATATATAGGAAGATATAACCTCATTTTAATCAGTAAATACGAGGGTTAATTGATGTTTTCACCCCCACTTTTTGTCCTATAAGCCGTGTTCTGGAATTTCAAGTTCTTTAGCAATTCTAAAGAGACTTAATTCTTTTTCAAAAAGACTAATGACTTTTTCTTTAATTTCTTTTAAGTATTTTGACATAAAAAACTTCTTTAATTGTTTAGGACATACCTGTATTTCACAACATTACACCCAAATAGATATTTTATTTATATAAGCTGTATCTAGCAAAATTATTTTATGATATTATATATAATCAATTCTTTTTATTAACTACTTCGTTCAATACAGCCAATTCTTCTTGATAATAATCTCTAAATACCGGCATATTAAATATTTTATGTTCTATCTTTTCATACACTCTTATGGCATTCACAATCCCACCACAATACCGTGGTTCAATAGCCACTGTTATCCCAACTAAGTTATTTGGGAATACAAGTTTCTTCTCTAAAAATGACTGTAATCGAGATTCATTCAAACAAAATAAATTAGTATCATCAGATTTATCAAAAAAATAGTCTAAATCAATATCAAGAATATAATCCTCTTTAGACATGATAGATATAATAGAATCAACAAGATCATCAAACACCCGTACTCTAGATTTATGAATACAATAATCTTCATCAGATAAATCATTCGAAATAACAAAAACATTCTTAAGTACACCTAAATTACAAGCCATATTGATATGTGTATCATTTCTTCTATCAAGCATTTCAAAAATACAAGGATCTAATGTTTTCATTGAAGAACTATCAATTTGTTTCATAATCCGCTTTAACTCGTTCTCTTCAGTTAAATCACGATGAGCATCAAATGTAATTAAATTAGGATGCTTATTTAAAACACGCTCCCATAAAAACCACGATGTAAGAGCTAATCTATGATCAAACGACATACTTACAGGTTTAGATTTTATTGCTATTTCTTTTAATGTATCTATAGAATCATAATTTGACAAACTCCCATAAAACATACTAAAAAACTCCTTCCTGTTTGAATTCATCAAAAGATAATATATGATACTTTTTATTAATAATACTCCGCTTATTAAATTGTACACATCCTTTAAGTAGCTCTAGACAATCCAATATATCATCGCCCTCAACATTTGGTGATTCTTTAACCTGTTTCTTTACTATCTCATAATCCCATATTGGTAATTTTTTATCATGCCATACTTCATTTAAATAAATAGAGTATTTCATTAATAATTCTATCTCATGCTTCTCTTGATTAGAAAAAGAGCAATCACTAAGCCAATCTCTAGCATAAATAATTTTAATATTATTAGGACATTTAAACTTTATAAAATCATCATCATCCAAAATTAAAAATGTAAATTCATCCGTAAAACCTATGTACTTTGATACGATAACACTATATTTTCTAAAATCAAATAAACCATCATCATCAATTAAACGGTCAGGAATAAAATATGATGATTTTTTACACTCCACGATCTTTTCGAAATAATTTCTATCTTGATATCTATTTATAGCAATATCCGCCACAGTATGTTCATCTAACTCAACTTGGTAACTAATATCATTATATTCTTTAGATAAAAGTTTAAGAACCAAACGTTCCCATAAAATCCCCGTATCTCTTTTAAACCAATTGATAATTCCTTTATTATCTTCAACTTTAAAGTATATAGCTATAAGTGAATAAATGCTATTATAGTCATACTCACTTAAAATAATATCGTGATTTTGCCTTGTAGATAATTCTAATAAACTATTTGTCAAATGTTCCAAAAATAATTTATTTTGATAATGAGCAAGACAATACAATCCCAAATAAGATTTTGTATACATCCAAGCTCCATATCCTTTTTCTCTAAACTTTGCATTTACTAATTCATTATGTAGATTTCTGGATAAAAATTTATTTATTTTATTAAAATGGTCATCATTTAAACATAGCTTAGCACTAGCTAAAAATGGAAAAAGTTCATTCTCATCCCAGGGCGCATTTACTTGGCTAAATGTTCTCTTCACAATGTCATCTAAATATTTTTCTTTCCAAATCTCATTATTATTACAGATATCAATTAAAAGACTATTAAAACTTTCAATTGATTTATTTGCTCCATTTTTACCGAGTTGATAAAAGATATATTCTATAATTGCTACATAATTAAGTTTTTTATAAGCATCAGTTACTATGATTAAGTCTTCAATTAGACTGATATAATCTGACTTATAAACTGATAATTCAACATTTCTACGACCTTCCGCTAATACTTTCTGATTCAACGTATATAATTCTCTTATAACTTCAAACTCTTCTCCATTTGCATTACCAGTTTTTCGAAGATTAGCTAGATACGGCTTAATTAATTCATAAAGCTTTATAAAATTCTTATCTGATATCTTTCCTTTTTTCTTAGCTAAACAAATTATTTGATACCAAAAAGAGTTTGGGGACTGATCATTAATTGTTAGTTGTCTAAAAAAATACTGCAAATAATATATATTTTTATTTCTAAAAATATATTTTAACAATGAATTAATAAAATAGCAGAAATCAGCACTATCCTTAATTCTGTCTTCTAACTTACTATCATTATTAAAATAAAGCATGTTATGTCCTAATTGTCTATCTATTTCTATCAACAATCTATAAATACTCTTCCAACTCATTTGTGAAGATATCTTTATAATACTTGTTAAAAATTCGATATTATATTTTACTAAATTCTGCCAAAACACCTCTTTTATCTCACTATTATTCAAGAGAAAAAGTGCTATACTCTGCTGTCTCTCTTGATAATCTTTACTTGATAAATCCTTAATGTTTATTTCTTTACACATACTTCACCATATACTGAATGTATTATTTAACAAACTAGAATAAAAACTCTACTATAATAAATATTTCCACCTTCTTCTATAAATTATTCAATTATAATAATCAAAAATAGTATTTGTATAAATTAAGATTTGTATTTTATTTTTAAATTCAAATATTAATTTAATTCTCTCTTTTAATAAGCTTAATATATCTGTATATTCTGTACTTCTTCCCCTGTTATATTTCTAGTTATATTACTATATATATTATTACAAAAAAGACTATCTATACCAATACTAAACTTAGCAAGCTAAGGATTACGTAGATATAGATAGTCTTATTATGTAAAATATTACAATATAACTAACTCTATTAAAATATAATGGAATGCTCTCTTATTCGAACATAGTCGCTAATAACAATTTCAAACGATTAGCTTGGTTTACCGCACTTGAACCTGGGTCATAATCGATGGCTGCAATGCGCACATCAGGATATGCCTCAGACAATGTTTTTACCATGCCTTTACCACTAACGTGGTTAGGTAAGCAGCCAAATGGTTGCAAGCAAACTACTTGTTTCGCACCTTTTTCGATAAGATCAATCATATCACCTGTAAGGAACCAACCTTCACCGCATTGATTACCAAGGTCAATATAATGAGCCGCTTCTTTTGCAACCTTCGTCATCCGTTGCAATGGATCAAAATGCTTAGATGCTGCAACGGCTTTTGCATATGGTAAGCGGTATAATTCTAACGCTTCGCGAGCCAAGGATCCAAAGAATCCGGAAAGCCATGTACCATCTAAGTGTTTAGCACGATATGTACTATCCATAGCACAGTACAAGAAAAAGTCTAGTAGACCAGAGGTTACAACCTCGCCACCTTCCTTCTCTATAAGTTCATTAATATGGTTGTTCGCACTTGGATGGAATTTAACGTAGATTTCACCTACCACGCCAACACGAGGTTTCGGCTTAGATTTATCGACTGGTAAATTGTCAAAGTCTTCAATGATGTTCTTAATATATTTACTATATTGGAATATATTAGCTTTTGTAATACGTTCCCGTAATTTTTTAACCCAATAATCGCACAATGCATCTGCAGATCCTGGATTAATTTCATAAGGGCGCGTAGCCAATACACATTGCATCAACGCATCGCCGTATACTACGGCTTGAATCATGCGATGTAAGAAGGATTTAGTCAATTTAAAGCCTGGTTGACGTTCCATATCACTCGCATTAAGTGACAAGATTGGAACTTGTTTCATACCTGCATCGATGAGGGCTTTACGCAAATAACCAATATAGTTGGTAGCACGACAACCGCCACCGGTTTGAGAGATAATAACAGCTGTCTTATTAACATCATATTTACCAGACAATAAGGCGCTCATCAATTGGCCTACAACGATGATAGCAGGATAACATGCATCATTATTGATATATTTTAGACCTATCTCTACATCTTCACGCGTAGGTGCTGGTAACATGTCAAAGTCATAACCTTCAGACTTAAGCACTGGCTCCAATAGTTGGAAATGAAGAGGTGACATTTGAGGCACCAAAATCTTATAGGTCTTACGCATTTCTTCAGTAAAGACAACACGTTCATAATCATATGCTGGTGTATCATCAATAACGGTCTCTATAGGAGCTTCTGGATTATGGTGTTTACGCATACTCCGTTCCATAACGGATTGCAAGGAACGTAAGCGAATAGTGACAGCGCCTAAGTTTGTACCTTCATCAATTTTAAGCAATGTATGAATCTTATGCTTTGCAGATAAGATATCCTTTACTTGGTCTGCCACAATGGAATCAAGACCACAACCGAAAGAGTTCAACTCAACAATTTGGAAGCCTTCCGTACGACTTACAAATTCGGCTGCATGATATAGACGACTATGGTATGACCATTGATCTACAACGCGAAGATGTTTAATATCCTTACCTAATGGTGCTACACCATCTTCGGTAAGAACCGCCATACCAAGAGAGGTAATGAGCTCAGGGATACCATGATTAATACCGGAGTCTAAATGATATGGACGACCAGCCAATACGATGGTAGGCACTTGTTCTGCTACGAGACGAGATACAGTTTTCTTTGTCATCTCGCGATAGTCAGCCTTACATTTTTCTTGTTCGGCCCAAGCGGTCTCAACGGCATTAGAAATTTCAGATTTAGAGAATGGTAACTCTTTTAAGGCTTTCACCAAAGCAGGCACCAATGATTTCTTATCTGCTAGTGGTAAGAATGGCGCATAAAATGGCGTTTTTCCCATCACATCTTGCATATTGTTTCGAATCAATTCTGGGTAAGAAATAACCATAGGGCAATGATAATTATTGTCATGGCTAAATTCCTTTGGACCATGTTGAATACATGGGTACCAGATTAAATCAACTTGGGCTTGGGCAAGATCACGAATATGACCATGAACGGCCTTAGCAGGATAACACGCTGTATCAGATGGGATGGTATCAATCGCCTTATTATATTGATCCTTTGTCGTATAATCGGACAATACCACTTCGCAACCTAATTGATTGAAGAATGTAAACCAGAATGGGAAATCTTCGTACATATTGAGGACGCGAGGAATACCTATACGCAATTTACCTTCAAACTCAGGAATATTTTTCTTGAGGAAGTAATCAAAATAACGGCGTAATTTTACGTCTACCATATTGGGAACAGGCTTATGTTTCTCTTGAATCATATCACCGGCACCACGATCGCAACGATTACCCGTTACATAGGTACGGCCATCGGAGAATGCATTGATGGTAAGCATACAATTATTAGAGCACAATCCGCAATTACGCATGGATGTAGATACTTGCAAGGATTTCAAACCGTCACTATCAAGCAATGTGCTATGTTGATTTTGTAACTCTTCTGCCGCTTCAGAAGCGAGCAATGCCATACCATAAGCACCCATCAAGCCGGATACATCAGGGCGAATTACTTCGACGCCCATTAATTTTTCAAAGGCACGAAGCACCGCTTCATTATAGAATGTACCGCCTTGTACGACGATGTGGTCACCTAATTCCTTAGGATCTTTTACCTTAAGCACCTTATACAATGCATTCTTGATAACAGAATATGCAAGGCCAGCGGCGATATCTGGTACAGTAGCCCCTTCTTTTTGCGCCTGTTTTACCTTGGAATTCATAAATACGGTACAGCGAGACCCCAAGTCGATTGGCATAGGTGCCAATAAACCTTCCTTGGCAAATTGCTCAATCGGCAAACGCAAGGATGTAGCAAAGGTATCAATAAAGGAACCACAACCAGAGGAGCAGGCTTCATTCAATACGATGTCTTCAATGTATCCATCGCGCACCTTTGTACATTTCATATCTTGACCGCCAATATCCAAGATGAAGGATACATCAGGGCAGAAGAATTGAGCAGCACGATAATGGGCAATTGTTTCTACTTCCCCAATATCGATACCAAGAGCTCGTTTCAAGAAGGCTTCGCCATATCCAGTTACACCAGAATGAGCGATGTAAGCCCCTTTTGGCAATAAGCTATAGATTTTCTCTATTAGTTCTTGGGATTTTTCTAATGGTTTACCATGATTTGGGCCATAGTGAGAGAAGATGATTTCATTCTTGCTATTGATCAAGACGACTTTCAACGTCGTAGAACCCGCATCGATACCGAGGTAACATGGACCTTCAGCATCTTTAATATCACCCTTCGGTGTTACCGCCTTAGCATGACGTGCACGGAATTCTTCTAGTTCCGCTTCATTTCTAAATAGCGGATCCACACGATCGGTTGCTTCCATTGGTACACCAATAAGCGCACCGATTTCCTTCGTCAATTCACCTACTGTAATATCACGACATTCATCATTCATGAGAGCTGCGCCTAGGGCAATAAACAACTCACCATTTTCAGGGATGATACGATGTGCTTCATCGAGTTCTAAGGTGTCACAGAAGCATTGACGTAATTCGGATAAGAATGTCAATGGACCACCGAGGAAGGCTACATTCCCTTCAATTTTATGACCACATGCAAGGCCTGCAATCGTTTGGTTAACGATGGCTTGAAATACGGACTTTGCAATATTTTCATGAGATGCGCCTTGATTTAGCAATGCTTGTACGTCTGTTTTCGCAAATACGCCACAACGAGCGGCAATTGGGTAAATAGTATCCGCATTCATCGCCAATTGATTAAGGCCGGATGCATCCGTTTGCAATAATGTTGCCATTTGATCTATGAAAGCACCTGTACCACCGGCACAAGAACCATTCATGCGATGTTCTGCAGTACGACCTAGATACGTAACCTTAGCATCTTCACCACCAAGTTCGATAATAACATCAGTTTGTGGGTACAACGCTTTTATCGCCTTTGTTTCGGCAATTACTTCTTGTACAAAAGGTATACGCACCTTATCAGCCATCGCCATACCACCAGAACCTGTAATTGCTACATGTACTTTTGCTTCTTCATAGCCCACTTGAGCCTCTTGTAGCAATGTATGAACAGTATCCAAAATATTGGCGTAATGTCGGATATATTTTTTATACAAATAATTATCTTGTTCGTCCAACAAAACGACCTTGACCGTTGTAGAGCCAACATCGATCCCCATACGTAAGGATTTTTGCATATATACCTCTCTTGAAAAAAATGAAGAATTGGTACGCTCGCACCATTTTTCTTCATACATTTAAGTGAAAGTTAAATAATAAAGCTTTTAACTACACATCTAAAAAATTAAATATTAAATATATTATACAACAAACAGAGATTAATTCTAGGTTTTGCCATATTCCAATGTGGTATATAGAACATGACTATTCCTAATAAAATATATATAACTCTACATGTCGTGTATTTTTTATTATACCACTTTAAAGTGAAAAATATTGTACGTAAAGATACATTCTAAAATTAATATGGTTAGTTATTACTTATTTATATATCTAAATATATCGAATTGCCTTTTTATTTATAAATAATTTTAGTCTATAATGTTATAATAACTATTAATGAGTCATATATTTCATTAACTGTAATTGATTTATCCATTAGTATGGATCATGTAGGAGACCTATGGAACTGACAGACATTCAAATTCCTAGCGATTTGCGCGACTGTTCTCTCACAGAACTCGAGGTCATCGCACAACATATACGTAATTTAATTATCCATAGAACATCACACATTGGCGGTCACATTGGTTCATCTTTAGGAGCCACTGATATTATTGTTGCCTTGCATCATGTGTTCAGCCCTGATGATGCTCAATTTATATTTGATATTTCCCATCAAAGTTATGCTCATAAAATTTTAACAGGCCGTTACGAAGGCTTTAAAAATAAGGACAAATTTCACACCGTATCCGGTTATAGCAATCCTGATGAAAGCACCTACGACGCATTTCACTTAGGCCATGCTTCCACAAGCCTCAGTTTAGCTTGTGGCCTCATGATTGGCCGCGATTTACAGCATAGAACACACCCAATTATAGCTATGATTGGTGATGGTGCGCTATCCGGCGGAGAAGCTTATGAAGCATTGAATCATTTGTCCACAATGTCATCTCAATGTTTAATTATCATCAACGATAATGACCAATCTATTGCAGAAAATCACGGCGGTTTGTATAGCCATCTTCAACAATTACGCGAAACTAATGGTGAAAGCCCTAATAATATCTTTAAAGCTCTAGGCTTTTCGTATCGTTACGTCGACGATGGCAATTCGTTGCCAACCGTAATAAAGGCTCTAAAAGAATGTAAAACAGAGACAACACCGATAGTGCTCCACATCCATACGACAAAAGGCTATGGTTACAACAAGGCTATTACCAATCCTGAAAGCTTTCATAATCCATCCGGATTTGATATTGACACAGGGGAAACAAAAAAACGCTATACCAACAGCTATGAATCTATCGTTGCAAAACAACTCATTGATGCACTGGAGCAAAACAAAGCTGCATGTATCGTTACAGCTGCTACGCCTGGCGGTTTCTGTTTAACCAAAGATATACGTGAAAAATTAGGTGCTCAATACATCGACGTAGGCATTGCAGAGGAACATGCTACAACATTACTTGCTGGCATTGCCCACAACGGTGGCACGCCGATTTTACCGATTTACAGTACATTTTTACAACGTGCCTATGATCAAATTATTAATGACCTATGTATTAATAATAGCAATGCACTGATCCTTGTATATCGCGCGTCCATTTATGGTAATAAGGATATGACACACCTTGGATTCAATGATATTACTATGCTCAGCAACATGCCCAATCTCATGTACCTAGCACCTACAACAGTAGAGGAATTAGAATCTTCCATTCGTTATGGAGTAGAACATCACAATCATCCTATCGCCATCCGTATTCCTGTAGGATCACCGATTTACGAAACTAGTCAATCCAATACAACAGGATGTCCTGTAACGTCGTGTAACATAACCCAATCAGGTAATACGATTGCCATCATAGGTGTCGGTAATTTCTACCATAAGGCGGTCGAACTTAGCCACGCAATACATGATGCCATTCATATCTCTCCGACGCTTGTCAAACCACTTTGTATTTCTAGTTTAGACACTGATACATTGAATGAATTAACAAAGAACCACAATATCGTCATCACCTTAGAGGACGGCGAACTCGAAGGTGGCTATGGTCAAAAAATTGCTAGCTATTATGGAAAAACGTCCATGAACGTCTTAAACTATGGCATTTCCAAACAATTCTACGACCGATACAACCCAGAAGATGTATTACAACAAAATCATTTTGATTTTAAACACATCTTAGATGATATACGAAACGTTCAACATTAATTCAATACATACAAGAAACGCCCAGTTTAAACTGGGCGTTTCTTGTATAATTAGGCACTTAGGTTGGAGAAATTTATTCGACTCTTTATCGAATGAAGTTATTTCATTATCTTTCATTTTTTATACTATTACCTTGTCGATATAAATCTAAGAAATTCTTAAGCACTCTGCCGGTTAAGCCCCATATCGTATATTGCTTATATGGATAAAAATAAACAGAATAATTTTGACGTATCTTCCAATCTATTTGATACCCTTCTAATAAATGAAATGGAAAATCACGTAATGGTTTTGTACCAATATCTAAATGTCCAACAATAGGCTTTATTTCAAGTAAATAAGGAAGCGGAACCGTAAAGACTTCCCCTACCTCATCAGGATTCGGACAAAATTCACGCGTATGTAAGCGCACTACTACAGCATGTAATTTAACACCAATAGCAGATACCAAACAATCTAACGAGCCTAATAATTCAATTTGATCTGCAACTACCCCTAATTCTTCCGAGCATTCACGAATAGCCGCATCAGCTCCAGTTTTATCAATGCTTTCACAATGGCCACCGGGAAAGCTAATTTCACCAGGCTGCCTACGTAAGGCCTGACTACGCACCGTAAATAGAACGTGATCCTCACCATCTATTTCAAGCAATGGCACTGCTACCGCCGCAGTTATAACATCAATATCTGTAGTCACTTGTGGTTCTCGTTCATTTAAATATGCGCTTAATTGTCTGTCCATAGCCATCCCCCTTTTCTTAATTATACCAATAATCGTTTTCCAGAAAATAGTAAATTCCGTTATTTATAGTTTTTATATATTAATATAACCTTAATCTATAGCAAGATAAGAGTAATCATATTTAACTATGCCAAGCACATAAAAACGGTACTAAGATGATTCCCCATACTAATAGGTAATATACCTATTAGCTAAAATCAAACTTAGTACCGTCATTAATGTCGCTCTATATAATAAACAAGCTAATCAAAATCAAAAAGAGTAAATTATAAAGTTGACTTTGTTTGCTCGATAGAAATAGTTACAGGTGCTGATAATTTAGCCTCTAACCAAGCTTTTATTCGTTCC
>ERZ772779.1073-NODE-1073-length-11599-cov-8.851871_pt1 | contig 11599 bp, 9 predicted proteins | sample MGYA00511360_ERZ772779 | MGnify/ENA primary metagenome ERZ772779 (study PRJEB29015, sample SAMEA2738112) | human oral metagenome | biome: human oral; feature: human-associated habitat; material: saliva | place: China | collected 2231 ...
GCGCGTTGGAAATAGTGCGCAAAGAATGCCGCATTTGAGTTTCGTCGCCCCCGGGTAGGTCAGTGCGCCCGACGCTGTCTTTAAACAGCACGTCTGCGCTCAGCGCCCACGGAACCGCTTCATCGGACGAGTAGAAGGACTGGTTGTTCACCCGTATATCGAGCGGGCTCTCCCCGAGGAAGACAGCCGATCCCTCGGTGTGGCCAGGTGCGGGAACCATGCGCAGCCACACGCCCGGAGTTACCTCGAACGAATCGGAGGGCATCTCACGCAGGTCGGCAGGCTTGACCCACTCACCCACGAAGTCGGGCAGCGGCATCGGCAGGAACGAGGCCGGGTCGTCCATGCGATACATGTCGGGTCCCGGCAGGTACACGGGAACGATCGCTCCGTCCGGTCCCCAGGCGGACACCGCTGCCGCGTCCCAGACGTGGTCGGGGTGTCCGTGCGTCAGAAGCACCGCACCCACGCTCACGCCCTCGAGCTCGAGGACCTCGCGGATCAGGTGCTGGATTCCCGCTGAAGGGTCGACGACAAGGGCAGTGCCCGCCCCGGAAGGGACGAGCACAAGCCCATTCGCCGCGTAGAAAGGCGACGGAATAACGTGAAGACGCATGTTACTCCATGGAGGAGGAGATCTGCGCGAGCCAGACGCGCTTGGTCTCGAGTGCCTCGCGCACGCTCCTGGCGGACTTCTCGTCGCCCTTGGCCTCGGCCTCAGACAGAGAACGCTCGAGCTGAGCGATCTGCTCCTCAAGCTGACCAACCATGCCGGCCGCGCGTGCGCGCGTCTCGGGGTTAGTGCGACGCCATTCCTTCTCTTCGGCCTCGCGAACGGCGGCCTCAACGGCGCGCAGGCGACCCTCGATACGGTGCAGGTCGGCGGAAGGCACGCGGCCCACCTCCTCCCAGCGGTCCTGGATGTGACGCAGCTGAGCCTTCGCACGATCAATGTCGGTCACCGGCAGGATCGCCTCGGCGTCAACGAGGATCGCTTCCTTCGCGACGAGGTTGTCGCGGTACTCCGCGTCGGTGGCCTCGTCCTTGGCGCGGCGAGCGTCAAAGAACACCTGCTGAGCGGCGCGGAAACGCGCCCACAGCGCGTCGTCTTCCTTACGCGAGGCGCGCGGCGCGGCCTTCCAGCGGTTCATGAGCTCACGGTAGGCACCGGAGGTACGCGACCAGTCGACGGACGAAGACAGAGCCTCGGCCTCAGCGATCAGGGCTTCCTTCACACGCTTCGCCTCGGACTGAGCCTGATCGAGCTGCGAGAAGAACTGGCGGCGGTGACGGTCAAACTGGGTGCGCGCGGAGGAGAAACGCTTCCACAGCTCATCCTCGACGGCCTTCTCCAGGCGCGGACCGCGGCGCTGCAGGTTCTTCCACTCGTCAAGGAGGTCGCGCAGGGTCTGCCCCGACTGCTTCCAGTGGGTCTTAGCGGGATCCTGGGCAACAATAGCCTCGGCGCGCTCAACGACCGAAGTACGCTCGGCGAGAGCGGCAGCCTTGGCGGCCTTGCGCTCCTCGCGGGCGATTTCCTTGCGCTCCTCGGCAGCCTTCGTGGCCGCCGCGACGCGCTCACGCAGCGCCGGGATATCGCCGATAACGTTCGGAGAGGCAACCTGCTCACGCAGCGTTGCGAGAGTCTGGTCGATGTCGCGCGGGCTCAGCGTGCCCAGGCGATCCTCAAAAAGCTTAATGGTGGCTTCGAGGTCTGCGTAGCGACGCTCGTACAGAGCGTAGGGAGAAGCAGGAATACCCTCGGGGAAGCCGCCAATGACGCGCTCCTCGTCTCCATCCTTGACATACACAGTGCCATCCTCGCCGATACGGGCGAAGGGGTGCTCGGGCACCTCAGAAGCAGCGATCGTCGCCGAGGCAACGACCTCCTCAGTTGTCGAGGTGGCAGCTTCGGGAGCGGTTTCATTATTCGGAATCGGCGTCGTGGTCACGATATTCCTTCTGAGACGAGGGCTTACGCCCGGCGCGAGTGTGTGCCGATGTGACACACACTGCTAGTGTGTCACATCTAACGAGCAGGGGAAAGCTCATCACCCAAAAGGGGACGGATGTAACACCCGTTTTGCCCAAATCGACGCAGGCCTCCCGCGCCTCGTCTATGAATCGGCGCCGATGCGCACCGCTTCAAAGACTCCGTCGACCCGACGAAGAGCGGACAGAACAGCGTTCAGGTGCCCGAGGTCGGCCAGCTCGAATGAGAAGTTTCCCGAGGCGACCTGATCTCCGTCGGTCTTGAGTGCGGCGGCGAGAATATTGACGCGATAGTCAGACAGGACGCGCGTCAGATCCGACAGCAATCCGCCACGGTCAAGAGCGCGCACCTCGATCTGCACGCGGAACGGAGCCCCCAGGCCCTCCTCGTTCCAAGACACGTCGACGAACCGCTCGGGCTGCAACTGCCCCAGCCGCACAGCGTTCGCGCACGTGCTGCGATGCACCGAGACGCCCTGGCCTCGGGTAATAAAGCCGACGATGTCATCTCCGGGCACCGGCGTGCAGCACTTCGCCAGCTTCACCCAGATCTCATTCGGGCTCAGACCCGCGACGGTGATCGCCGCATCGCCCGAGGCATCGGAGCGCGGCTTCTGAGAACCGGGGGTCACGCCCTCGGATAGCGTCTCTTCCGTTCCATCTCCCCCACCCAGGTTGTCGACCAGCTTGGAGACGACGTTTTGCGCGGAGATGTGCCCCTCACCGACAGCTGCGTACAGGCCGGACACATCCGGATAGCCGAAAGACGTCGCCACCGACAGGATCGACTCGTGGTTCATGAGACGCTGGAGCGGCAGGTTCTGCTTACGCATCGCGCGGGCGAGCGCCTCCTTGCCGGCCTCCACGGCTTCCTCGCGGCGCTCCTTCGAGAACCACGCCTTGATCTTCGAACGCGCACGTGGCGAGGCGACAAAAGCCAGCCAGTCGCGCGAAGGCCCAGCCTTGTCCGACTTAGAGGTCACGACCTCGACTGTCTCGCCCGACTCAAGGCGCGTATCCAGAGAGACGAGACGGCCGTTGACCTTCGCGCCCACCGTACGGTGGCCGACCTCCGTATGCACCGCGTACGCGAAGTCGACGGGCGTCGAACGCGCCGGCAGCACGATGACCTGGCCCTTCGGCGTAAACACGTACACCTCGTCGCCGGCGATCTCGTAGCGCAGCGCATCGAGGAACTCCTCAGGATCCCCCGTTTCGCGCTCCATCTCGACCAACGCGCGCAGCCAGTTCGCCTGCTCATCAGAACTCATGCGATCGGCGTCTCCGCTCGACGCGTTGGGGTTCTGCTTGTACTTCCAGTGCGCGGCGACACCGTGCTCGGCGCGCTCATGCATGTCAAAAGTACGGATCTGAATCTCCACCGGCTTGCCGCCGGGTCCGATGACCGTCGTATGCAGCGACTGGTAGAGATTAAACTTCGGCATCGCGATGTAGTCTTTGAAACGGCCGGGGATCGGGTTCCAGCGCCCGTGCAGCGCCCCAAGTACGCCGTAGCAATCCTTGATCGACTCCACTAGGACACGCACAGCCACCAGGTCGAAGACCTCATCGAAGGCCTTTCCGCGCACAATCATCTTCTGGTAGATCGAATAGTGGCTCTTCGGACGGCCGCTCACCGTCCCCTTCGTGCCCGAATGACGCAGATCCTCTTCGATCTGGTCAATGACATCTCGCAGGTATTCTTCGCGCTGGGGTGCCCGCTCTGCGACGAGGCGGTCGATCTCCTCGTAGATCTCCGGGTACAGCGTCTTAAACGACAGCTCCTCGAGCTCCCACTTCACCATATTCATGCCGAGGCGATGAGCGAGCGGAGCGTAGATCTCGAGCGTCTCCTTCGCCTTCTTTGCCGCCGACTTGGCGGGCACAAAACGCCACGTGCGAGCATTGTGCAGGCGGTCGCCGAGCTTGATGAGCAGCACACGAATGTCGCGACTCATCGCGACGAGCATCTTGCGCAGCGTCTCGGACTGGGCAGCAGCGCCGTAGTGCACCTTATCGAGCTTGGTCACGCCATCGACGAGGTTGGCGATCGCCTCGCCGTACTCAGCAGCAAGCTGCTCGAGGGTGTAGTCCGTGTCCTCGACCGTGTCGTGCAGCAGCGCTGCGACAAGCGTCGGGGTCGTCATGCCCATCTCCGCCAGAATGGTCGCAACGGCGACCGGATGGGTGATATAAGGTTCACCGGACTTGCGCATTTGCCCACGGTGGTGTTCCTCGGCAGTGCGGTAGGCCCGCTCGACGACGCTGATGTCCGCCTTCGGATGGTTCGCCCGCAGGGCGCGCACAAGCGGCTCAATCTCAGGGATTGTGGCGCGTCCACGTGAGCCAAACCAAACGAGGCCAGAGCGCACTCGGGAACCGGCCGCGGGAAGTGCGGATCCTGAAGTCATGTCGTCGCTGCTCATGGCCCCATGATAGCGACGAACGAGCGGGTCCGGGGATCGTGGCGATCCCCGGACCCGCTCGCTGTTAAGAAACGACGCTTAGAGGTGTAGCGCGCTCTCCACCGTCACATCCGTCAGCACCGAGCGTCCGCCCAGCGCATCGAGTTCGAGGAGAACGGCCACGGCCTCGACGGAGGCACCACACTGACGCAGCAGCTTCACCGCCGCATTCGCGGTGCCGCCCGTTGCAAGCACGTCGTCGATGATAAGGACGCGCTGTCCCTCGTGGACCGACTCGGGGTGCATTTCCATGCGCGCCGTACCGTACTCGAGTTCATAGTCGACGCCGATCACATGGCCGGGAAGCTTGCCGGCCTTGCGGATCGTCAGCATTCCGAGTCCAAGCTCGGCGGCCACGGGCGCGCCGAGGATGAAGCCTCGCGACTCAAGACCCGCGACGGCGTCGATGCGACCCGCGTAGCGAGCGCCGATCAGCTCAACCAGTTCCTTGAATGCCGGGCCATTCGCAAACAGCTCAGTGATATCGCGGAACAGGACGCCGGGTTCCGGAAAATCCGGGATCTCCAGCATGTTGCTGCGCACCAGAGTGGCGATCCGATCGCCAAGCTCACCGATCATCGATGATTCTTCTTCCTGTGGGGCTGGTTCTCGTTGCCCAGGCGCTTGCCAGGCTTGATGGGAGCCACCTTCACCGGCGCGGAAGCGCCCGGCGTGTCAGCGGCGTGGCGGCCCTGACGTGCCCGGTCGACGGCCGCGTTGTGCTCGCGGGTCTTATCCGACAGCTCCTGGAAGGTCACCAGGAGCGGCGACGCGATGAAGATCGACGAGTAGGTACCGGCGATCATACCGACGAACAAGGCCAGCGAGATATCCACCAGGGTACCCGGACCCAGGGCCACGGAACCGATGATCAGGATCGCACCGACAGGGAGAAGCGCCACAACCGAGGTGTTGATCGAACGAACCATCGTCTGGTTGACCGCGAGGTTCACGTACTCGGCGAAAGTGTAGTTCCTCTGCTCGTAGACGTCCGAGGTCAGCTCGCGCACCTTGTCGAACACGACGACAGTGTCATAGAGCGAGTAGCCCAGAATCGTCAAGAAACCGATCACGGTTGCGGGCGAGACCTCGACCTGCAGGATCGCGAACACGCCGATGGTCACGGCGATGTCGTGCACCAGCGCGAGCAGCGCAGACGCTGCCATGCGCCACGATCGGAAGTACACCGTCATGAGCAGGGCGACGAGCGCCATGAAGATGACGAGCGACTGGGCAGCCTTACTGGTGACCGACGAACCCCAGGAGGGGCCGATCGAGGAGGACTGCACCTCGGACGCATCCACGCCGTAGGCGCTGGCCAGCGCGTCGCGCATCTGCGCGGTCTGCGCGGAGTCGAGGGACGTGGTCTGGATGCGCACGGAGTCGGAACCCACGCGCGTGACCTTGGGGGCACCTTCAACGAGGCCGGTCGAGCTCACTGCACGCGACGCGAAGGATTCACTCTGGTCACTCACGTGAGCGACATCGAACTGCGAGCCTCCGGTGAACTCAATCGAGCGGTTCAGTCCCAGGATTGCGACGAGCGCGAAACCGATGACCAACACAGCAGCGGCGAGACCGACGAAGATCTTGCGCTTGGGAACGACGGGATAGGACTTGTCGCCCGAGTACAGGGCGTTACCCCACTGAGCAAAGCTCATCATGTCAGTTCTCCTCTTCCTCGGTCACGTCTGCGGCGTCATCCGTCGTTTGGACTGAAGCGTCGTCGACGGTTTCTTCCTCGGCTTTGGCAGCGGCGAGGCGGGCGGCGCGGCGGCGCTCGGCAATCGACAGACCGTCGCCGGCCTCGTCGTCCTTGTCCTTCGTCGTGGCGGATTCACCGCGCACGACCACGCGTCCGCGACCCGCGTACACGAGAGAGCTCTTCGCGCCCAGGTGCTCGGGGTCCAGACCCGACAGCTTGTGTCCTTCGCCGAAGAAACGGGTCCGGATCAGCAGCTCCATCATCGGGTGGGTGAACAGGAAGATCACCGCGATGTCGATGACTGTCGTGATACCGAGGGTGAAGGCGAAGCCCTGAACGCCACCAACGGCGAGCAGGTAGAGGACCACGGCCGCAACCAGGTTGACGGCGTCGGACACCAGGATGGTGCGCTTGGCGCGATCCCAGCCTTCCTCGACGGCGGCGCGGAGCGGACGTCCATCTCGGACCTCGTCTCGAACACGTTCGAAGTAGACGATGAACGAGTCGGTGGTCACGCCAATTGCCATAATCAGACCGGCGACACCTGCCAGCGAGAGGCGGTAGCCCATCGCCCACGACAGCAGCGTGATCACCAGGTAGGTGATGACCGAAGCAATGACCAGCGAACCGGCAGAGATAATCGCGAGGCCGCGGTACTGCCAGATCAGGTAGAGGATGACGAGCAGGAAGCCGATGAGGGCCGCCCACAGGCCAATGGTCAGGTGGTCCGTACCGATCGTTGCAGAAATCTGCTGCTCGGACTCGACCTCGAAGTTCAGGGGCAACGAGCCGAACTGCAGCTGGTTAGCCAGTGCGGTCGCAGACTGCGCGGTGAAGTTACCGCTGATCTGTGCCTCACCGTTCGCAATGATGGCCTGCATCGACGGAGCGGTAATGACTGTTCCGTCGAGGACGACCGCGAACGAGTTACGATCCGGGCTGCCTCGGTAGGACGATCCCTGGGGGTCCGAGTCGTGGTAGCCGTACAGGATCGTGGAGGTATCCTTGAACTTCTCGGCACCATCGTGGTTGAACTGCAGCGACACGATCCACTGGCCGGTCGACTGACCGTTATTGTTGCGCGCGATGGCCGCGGTCGCAGACGTCAGGTCCGAACCGGGAACGGCCACAGGGCCCAGGATGTACTTGATCTGGCCGGACTCGTCACAGGCGGCGTAGGGCTTGTCAGCGGCACCCTCGACGCGCTTCACATCGGCAGATGCCGAGCAATCGAGCGTCAGGAAGTCGTACATGACCTGCTCGGTTACCCAGGCGAGATCCGAAGCGTTCTCGGGAGTCGTCGCGGGGGTGTCGGATAGGACGCCGTCACCGTCCGCGTCCGCAGCGCCACGAGCGGTTGCCTCGTCCAAAGCGGTGGACTGAACGCCGGACTGAGCCGTGTCAGCCGCGCCAGCGCCGCTCTGTTCACCCGACTGAGCGCCATTCTGCTCGCCGGATTGCGCACCCGACTGAGCGCCGGACTTCTCACCCGACTGAGGGTTATCCACCTGAGGCTGCTGCTGATTCTGGAGAACGCCCTGCGCGGGCCCGATGCGCAGCACCGGGCGGAAGTTCATCTGCGAGGACGAACGGATCAGGTCCAGCTGCTCCTGGGAGGGGGTGCCGGGAATGGACACCATAATGTTCGAGCTACCAATCGAGGAGATCTCGGACTCGGACACGCCGGAGGCGTCAATACGATTACGAATAATCGAGATCGCCTGCGTGATGTCCTCCTCGGTGATCTCACGCTGTCCCTCTGACGTCGGGGTCGGAGTCAGGATCAGCTGAGTACCACCCTTGAGGTCAAGGGCCAGGTCGGGATACGGGGTCACGCCCTTCACGAAGTGCCCGATCGCAAGTGCCGCGCACGCCGCCAGGATGGCGACGGTCAGGGTCACGAGCGCGCGCACGGGGCGTCGCTTGTGTGATGCCACGGTTCTACTTTCCGTTCAGCCTTGAGTTACTTCTGCTGCTCGTCGGTGTCGCTCACGTCGAAAGACTGGGCGTCTTCCTGGTCGAGGCCGAGGACAGAAGCGTCCTCCTCCACCGTCTCTGCCTCGTCGGTGTCCGCGTCAGCCTGATCTGTGTCAGCGAGCGGCGGCTGTCCACCGATCTCGGCGATGAATTCGCGCTCCCAGTACATCTCGTGTCCGTCGGTGGTCTCCAGGACGACAATGTCGCCGTCGAGGTCGACAAAACGACCCCAGAAGCCCACGCGGGTACGCACCCATTCGCCGGGCGTGACGGCTGCGAGCTGGTCGCGCTTTTCCTGTTCCATCCTCTGCATCTGCTGCCTGCGGGAGCGCGAGCTCCACATCATGAAGACGATGAGGAAAGCTGCCATGATCAGGAGCAAGTAGTTGTTCATAAAGGCTGATTCACTTTCGATGACGGTCTAGCGCTTCGAGCGCACTTTGCCAGTCTAATGCCCGTGCAAGGTTTTAGCCTAAGTGATCAAGGTGTGGCGCGGCGCAAGACGCCGCCGAGGCCGTTTTGACACCGCGCGTCACCCGCAGCCAGCACAGACCGAGACGAAGCCCACTCCCCTAGTCGAAGAGAGCGCCGTCCGGCGCGGGCGGAGTGAGGCCGAGGTGAGCCCACGCCTTGGGGGTTGCCATTCGTCCGCGATTGGTGCGCACGAGGAAGCCTTCGCGCACAAGGTAGGGTTCTGCAACCGTCTCAACCGTTTCTGCTTCCTCACCGATCGTCACGGACAGGGTCGTCAGGCCCACCGGGCCACCCGCGAAACGACGGCAGATGGCATCGAGAACCGCGCGGTCCAGGCGATCCAGGCCGGAGGGGTCGACCTCGAAGAGCTCGAGCGCGCCGCGCGCGGCTTCGAGGGTCAGCTGCCCGTCGCCATGCACCTGGGCGTAGTCGACGACGCGACGCAGGAGGCGGTTCGCGATTCGGGGAGTGCCGCGCGAACGCGAGGCGATTTCATGCGCGGCCTGCGCGTCGATGGGTGAACCCAACAGCGAGGCGGAACGGGTGACAACGGACTGCAGTTCATCGGTCTCGTAGAACTCGAGATGGGCGGTGAAACCGAAGCGGTCGCGTAGTGGTGCGGGGAGCAGGCCTGAACGCGTGGTTGCCCCCACGACCGTGAAGGGCGGAAGGGTCAGCGGGATCGATGTGGCACCGGGTCCCTTGCCCACGACGACGTCGACGCGGAAGTCCTCCATGGCGAGGTAGAGCATTTCCTCGGCGGTTCGTGCGAGGCGGTGAATCTCGTCGATGAAGAGGATGTCGCCTTCTTGGAGCCCTGAAAGAATCGCGGCAAGGTCGCCAGCATGCTGGATCGCGGGACCTGAGGTCAGGCGCAGGGACGTGCCCATCTCCGCAGCGATAATCATCGCGAGCGTCGTCTTGCCGAGTCCCGGAGGGCCCGCGAGGAGAACATGATCGGGGCTCGCCGAGCGCATGCGCGCGGCGTCGAGGACGAGCTGCAGCTGGCCGCGCACGACGCGCTGGCCCACGAACTCCGACAGTTTCTTCGGGCGCAGCGCGGCCTCGGCAGCGCGCTCAAGCTCCCCGGCGTCGGGAGCGACGATGCGCATCGCATCGACGTCGAACCCCGAATCCATCTGATCAGCCACGTCCGCCTCCCAGCGTCACGAGAGCAGCGCGCAGCATGTCGGAAGCACCGAGTCCGCTGCCCGCAAGCTTCTCGATGGCCTTGGCCGCCTGGGCCTCGGACCATCCGAGGCCGACCAACGCGGCGCTGACCTCCGAGGCCACGGCGTCCTCGGTGGGCGCGGGAGCGGCCGTGGTTTCGCCGCCCGGCAGGGCTGCTGGAGTACCCAGCTTGTCGCCGATTTCGAGCGCCATGCGCTGGGCTGACTTCTTACCCACACCCGGGATGCGCTGGAGCGCCGTCAGATCCTGGTCGCGCACCGCACGGCGTAGGTCGTCGGGACGCAGGACAGCCAGTGCGGCGAGCGCGATCTTCGGGCCGATGCCCGACACCGACAGCAGCTTCGTGAACACGTCACGCTCATCCGCGGACTCAAAGCCGTAGAGCGTCATCGAGTCTTCGCGCACGATCATCGACGTGAACACCGTCATCTCTTGATCACGCGACGCACCCTGCGCGAAGGCGGGCGTCACGTGCACGCGAAAGCCGATGTCCCCCACCACGATGTCGATGTGGTCAAGGCCGACGCTCGCGACTGTACCGCGCAGAATGGAGATCACTGCGTTCCTTTCGTTCACGGGTCACCCGCGCGCGCGGGCGAACATATGTACGATTCTAGCCGCGCCTGCGCCTCGGATCGACGGCACCCGTTCGGCGTTGCGCAGCCTGGGCCTCGGCCCACGCCTTTTGCGCGGGGGTCATCGAGCCGCGCGCGGTGAGGCGGCCCGAGATCGAGACGGCCACCGAGGAGTCCTCGGGGGCACCGAGCAAGCCGGTCCCCCGCCACGCGTGCGTGATCGCGATGGCCAGCGCGTCGGCGGCGTCCGCGGGCTTGGGGGCTTTGACGAGGCCGAGGATGCGTGCGACCATCGCCTGCACCTGAGCCTTGTCCGCGTTGCCGTTGCCGGAGACGGCGGACTTGACCTCGGAGGGCGTATGAACGGCCATCGGCAGGCCGGCGCGCCCAACACACGTCATCGCGGCACCCATGACCTGCATCGTGGTCGTCACCGACTGCAGGTTGTCCTGCGCGAAGACGCGTTCGATGGCGACGACCTCGGGCTCGTAGCGCTCGATGACGCTATCGATTGCATCCGCGATCGTTCGCAACCGGAAGTGCGTCGCCAGGTCCTTATCCGTGCGAGCCACACCGACGTACATGAGCGAGGCGCGCCGCGACGCATCGACGTCAACCACGCCGAGGCCGCAGCGCGTCAGGCCCGGGTCGATGCCCATGACGCGCATCAGGAGCGCGCCACCATATCGACGAACAGTGCGTGAACACGGTCGTCTCCGCCCACCTCGGGATGGAAGGACGTCGCCATGACGTTGCCACGGCGCACCGCGACGATCGGGCCGTCGGCGCTATTACCGGCGCGCGCGATAACCTCGACGCCCTCGCCCACCGACTCGACCCACGGAGCGCGGATAAACACGGCGTGGAAAGGGCCGCCCTGAAGACCCTCGATATCCAGGTCCTCCTCGTAGGAGTCGACCTGGCGACCGAAAGCGTTACGGCGCACGACCATGTCGAGCGCGCCGAAGGAACGCTGGTCCTCGCGGCCGTCCAGGATCGACGAGGCAAGCATGATCATGCCCGCGCACGTCCCGTACACGGGCATGCCGGACGCTATGCGTTCATTGAGCGTGTCAAACATGCCGAAAGACAGGAGGAGATTCGACATGGTCGTCGACTCGCCACCCGGGATAACCAGGCCATCGACCTGGTCGAGCTCAGAAAGCCTACGCACAAGCAGCGCGCGGGCGCCGGAGTTTTCCAGCGCCCGCACGTGCTCT
>ERZ772779.1078-NODE-1078-length-11569-cov-11.059145_pt1 | contig 11569 bp, 8 predicted proteins | sample MGYA00511360_ERZ772779 | MGnify/ENA primary metagenome ERZ772779 (study PRJEB29015, sample SAMEA2738112) | human oral metagenome | biome: human oral; feature: human-associated habitat; material: saliva | place: China | collected 2231 ...
CCGCCACTAGCGTCTTTCTCATGACCGTGGAGCACGTTCCCCTGGGCCCAGAGCCCGCCACCCCAGCCTTGGGCACCTCTCCTGCGACCGCCTCGGCGTCGCCGCCCAGCGCCGTCGCCCCGACCCGGCCGTCCGCGGCGCCGTCGGCCCGCTCCCTGATCCTGACCGCCGCGCACCTCGCCGTCCTGGGCCTGGGAGGCCGCCGAGAGCAGCCCCATGCGGAAGCCGGCCGGGTTCTTGACCAGGGACAGCTGGACGGGGCGGCCGTCCAGGGTGAGGACCTCGCCGCGGCCGAAGGCGGCCTGCACGGTGCCCAGGGTGGTCAGCAGTCCGGGCAGGTCGGCGTCCTCGCCCAGCACCTCCAGCACCACCCCGAGGGCGGCGCAGGCGTTGAGCAGATTGTGGACGCCGGGGATGGCGAAGCTGACCTCGTGGGAGACCCCGTCCACGCGCACGGTGGCGCGCTGGCCGTCAATGGCCTCCAGGGTGACGCGCGGGCCGGGGGCCTGGCCGGCCTGACGGGGGCTGACCAGGCCGGTGCGCAGGTCGTCGTCGGACAGGAACAGGGAGCGCAGGTCCTCCCCGGCGCCGAAGGAGACGACGCGGGCGCTGACGCCCTCCAGGAAGGCGGGGGCGGCCAGGCGCGGGTCGTCACCGTTGAGCACGACGACGTCGCTGGTGGCCTGGGCGATCGAGTGCAGCAGGGAGGCGGTGTAGTCGATCTCGCCGAAGCGGTCGAGCTGGTCGCGCATGACGTTGAGCAGGAGGCAGGCGCGCGGGCGGACCCGGGCCACGAAGTGCACGGCGTGGGCCTCGTCGAGCTCGAGGACGGCGATGTCGGCGTCCAGGTTGCCGGCGGCGTCGACCTCGGTGAGCAGGGAGGCGAGCACGCCGCGCACGAAGTTCGAGCCGGTCCGGTTGGTGAAGACCTTGAGGCCCTGCTCGCGCAGGAGCTGGACGACCATCTTGGTGGTCGTGGTCTTGCCGTTGGTGCCCGAGACCACGATAACGCCGCGGGGCAGACGGCCAAGGGTGCGCTCCAGGAAACCGGGGTCGGTGCGCTCCATGACCAGGCCGGGGAAGGCGGTGCCGCCGCTGCCGCCGCCGCGCACGCGGGCGGCCAGGCGCGCTGTGCGGCCGAGGGCGACCGTAAGACGAGAACGCATGGAACTCCTGCTGGCTGAAGAGGGGCGCACCGACGATGCGATCGGGGCGCTGGTGCCCATATGGGCGCTGTCGGTGTCCATATGGGCACCGACTGGGCGTCAGTCTAGGGCAGCGGGGCCGGTCACGGATGCGTCACGATGCTCACGTGGCCGGCCGGGTTCGCGAAAGCTGGGGGCGCTCTCGGGGCGACTTACTGGGGGACGACGATGTGCAGGGCGCCGTCCTCGACCTCGGCGCGCAGGGTGCGGGTGGAGCCGGCCGTGTCGCCGTCGAGCTCGAAGGGGACGGGACGGTCGGCCTCGATGAGGACCTTCCGGGCCCGGGTGAGCGTGAAGCCCTCCATCTCCTGGCCAGTGAGGATCTGCGCCCCCAGGCGCGCCCAGTCCACGACCTTGCCGGGGCTGGCCAGGAGCAGGTCGACCAGGCCGTCGGAGGGGGTGGCCCGCGGGAAGAGCGTCATGCCGCCGGTGATGGTGCCGACATTGCCCATGAGGGCCATGACCATCCGACGGCGCACCGGGGGAGCGTCGTCGAGCGTGATGGTGGCGGTGAAGGGGTCGGGGACCGCGTTCTGGACGGCGGCCACCGCGTAGGCGCCCGAGCGGATGACCTTCTTCAGGCCCGAGTCGGTGGACTCCATGATCTGGGCGTCCAGGCCCATGCCGGCCATGACGACGAAGCGCTCCTGGCCGTCGTCGAAGGTGCAGGTGACCATGTCGATGGCCTGGAGGCGGCCGTGCAGGGCCAGGCGGATGGCGGCGTCGGTGTCCAGGGGGATGGACAGGTTGCGGGCCAGGAGGTTGCCGGTGCCGGCGGGGATGAGGGCCATCGGCATCTCGGTGCCGGCCAGCTCGGAGGAGACGGCGCGCACGGTGCCGTCGCCGCCGGCCACCATGACCAGGTCGACGCCGGCCTCCAGGGCGCGGTGGGCCATGGAGTGGCCGGGGTCGTCGGGGGTGGTCTCCAGCCAGACGGTGGGCAGCCAGCCGGCGGCGCGCACCTCGGCGGCGACCCGACGGCGCAGGAGCGAGAGGTCGTCGAACTTGGTGGGGTTGTAGATGACGGCGGCGCGCTTCTCGCTGCTGGCGCGCGACAGGCGACGGTTGACCCAGCTGGTGAGGATCGCGTCGATGCCACCGACCCACAGGGCCAGGTTCGCGAAGGCGGCGCCCAGGAGGAAGCCGCCGACGAGGTCGCTGAGCGCAGCCAGGCCCATGTACCACTGGCTGACGGCGGTGACGGCGACGGCTGTGTAGCCCAGGACGGTGCCGGCGGCGACCATGGTGCTGCGGTGGTGGGCGCGCGCGAGGGTCACCAGGACCCAGGAGGCCAGGGTCATCGCCGTGATGTGCGCGTTGGGGTAGGAGTACTCGAAGGCGGCGATGGAGTCGGCGAAGGTGGAGCCCGGGGCGGGGCGGGCCAGGTACAGGGCGATGAGGTACTGCGTGGGGATGCCGGCGGCGGCGATGGCCAGCGAGACGCTCAGGCGGCGCATGCGGGCCGTGTAGGCGTAGGCGACCCCGGCCACGATGAGCCCGAGGATGAGGAAGGGGTGGGTGAGGGTCGCGAAGGCCTCGGCGAGCTGGCCGGCGGCCGACCGCAGCTGGGCGTCGGGGGTCGGCAGGAGGGCGTCAATGGCGGGGGAGTGATGCGTGGCGTGGGGGGCAAGCGGTCCCGGGGCGCTCAGGTAGGTCCACACGAGGAAGGCCAGGGCGAAGCCGATGCACAAGACGGCCTCGACGTACTTCAGGCGTCGTGGGGCTCGGGGGGAGGAGGCGGCGGTGGGGGCGGCGGAGTCGCATGGAGGCTCGGTCACGCTCGCTCGTCCTTTCCCCGGGGTGAATATCCGGGAGTCAGCCTAGCCGGTGCGCCTGTGGGCGGCATATGTCCCGGCTGTGGGTGGCCAGGAGGGCGGGCGGCGTGAGTGCATCGACGTCGAGCATCCCGGGCGCCTGGAGCAACGTGGCTACGCGTTGTGGCCTTGGGTGTCTGAGCGGCCTGTGAGTGCCTGGTGGCCCTCGCACCCCAGGCCGCGGGCGCGGTGGGCCTCGAGTGCCTGCGCGCCGAGGCGTTCACTTCCCAGGACCTCTCCGACGATGCGGACGGCCTTGTCGCCGTCGATCGGTTCGGGCAGGTAGGCCTTGGCCAGGGCGGGATAGTCCTCCGCCAGCTCAGTGCGGGCGCCTTGGCCCAGGGAGAGGACCTCACCCCGGGCCCGGGAGAGCACCCCATTGATGACCCCGTTCAGCGCGAGCCGCCGTCGGCCGGCGATGCCGTGCTCTGCCAGGAAGGCCAGGTAGGGCTCCTCCTGCCGGTACTGGACCGCGAGCGACAGTGTGTGGAGGGCGTCTTGGAGCTCATCGATTCGTTGGGACTGCTCCTCAACCCGGCGATGCAGTTCCTCGAGCTCGGTGCTGGGATCCGGCATACGTGGCCTCCTTCCCGGTGGTTTCCTGCGTGGCGATCTCATCGCGGGACGGCAAAGCCGCGTACACGTGCTCGGGACCGACCTCGGTGAGGACCGGACGAATATCCAGGCCGTAATCGGGGTGCGAGGACCTGGGGGCGAAGCGGTCGCCGACCGGGAAGTCACGAGGCGAGGGCACCGTGCCGGGGACCTGGTGCAGTCGCCCGGAGCCGGCCTCGATGGACAGGACCGCGCCCAGCAGGCCGCGCGTGTACTCGTGGGTCGGATGCGTGAGCAGTTCCTTCGTGGGGGCCTGCTCGATGACCTGACCGGCGTACATGACCGTAATGTGGTGGGCTACCTCGGCGACGAGCGCCAGGTCGTGGGACACGAAGATCATGGCGAAGCCGAGCTTCTCGCGCAGCTCGTTGAGCAGTGCGATGACCTGCTTCTGGACGGTGACGTCCAGGGCGGTGGTCGGCTCGTCCGCGATGATGAGCTTCGGGTCGCGGGTCAGGGCCATGGCGATGAGGACGCGCTGGCGCTGGCCGCCGGAGAGCTCGTGCGGGTAGGACTCGAGGGTGCGCTTGGGATCCAGGCCTACCAGCGTGAGGAGTTCCTCGGCGCTGCGCGTGCCACCGCGGCTGGTCAGCTGCTTCATCTGAGCCTTGATCAGCATGGCAGGGTTGAGCGAGGAGAGCGCGTCCTGGTAGATCATGGCCATCTCGTGGCCGAGGAGGGCGCGGCGTTCCTCGATGGACTTGTCCAGCAGGTTCTCGCCCTGGTAGAGGATTTCGCCCGTGATCTGCGCCTTGGGGTCGATGAGGCCCATGATGGTCAGGGCGGTGATCGACTTGCCGCAGCCGGACTCGCCCACGAGGCCCATGGTCTCGCCGGGGCGCACCTTGAAGGACACGTGGTCGACGACGTTGACGTCGCCGTGACGCTCGAACTTGATGCACAGGTCATTGACCTCGAGCAGCGGGGTGGCCTCGAAGGAAGCGATGAATCGGTCGTGGCGCTGCCCTTCGACGGCCTTGAGGTCGTCGAGGCGAGCCTGCAGGGACTCGGCCTGCTCGGCGTAGGCCAGGCGGGGGTCGAGCAGGAGGCGGTCGGCCTCGCGGTCGGTGTCCTTGTCGACCTGGGCGACAGCGGCCGAGGAGGGCGCGGCGACCATCGCGTCCGTGATGCCCTCGGACAGGAGGTTCAGGCACAGGACGGTGATCATGATGAACAGGCCGGGGAAGAAGGCCGTCCACCACTTACCCTGCAGGACCGACAGGTTCGACGAGGCCTCGGACAGGACGTTGCCCCACGTGGGGACCTCGGTCGCCTGGAGGCCCGACCCGATGAAGGTCAGGGAGGCCTCGAGGATGATCGCGTCGGCGACGAGGACCGTGGCGAAGACCAGCACCGGGGCCGCGGTGTTGCGCATGACGTGCTTGACGAGGATCCACGGGGCGCGGGCGCCCGACACGATGACCGCGCGCACGTAGTCCTCGCCGTAGGCGGCCATGACGTTGGCGCGGACGATGCGCGCCAGCTGCGGGATGTAGACGAAGGCGATCGAGCACACGATGACGAGGAGGAGGCCAATCGTGTTGCCTTCCTTCGACAGGGCGCTACCGAAGACGAGAACCGTGACGGCCGCCATGGCGATGCCGGGCACCGCCATGATGACGTCGAGGATGCGCATGATCGTCTCGGACAGGCTCTTGCGCACGACCGCGGCGACGGAGCCGATGATCGCGCCGAAGAACAGGGCGACCAGGGTCGACAGGAGGCCGATCATCAGCGAGTAGCGGCCGCCGTACAGCACGCGCGCCAGGACGTCGCGACCCACGTGGTCCGTTCCGAAGAGGTGCTCACCGGAGGGAGCCTGCCACTTGCCGGCAATGGCCTCGGGGGTGTAGGGGGAGATGTAGGGCGCCAGGAAGGATATGACAACGACGAGCGCCAGGACGACGATCGCGATCTTGGCTCCCACGGACATCGCGCCGATGCGCGAGAAGCGGACGCCCTTCTTGGTGACCTTTGCGAGCTTTTCTTTCTGATTCATAACTCACACCGACCTAATACGCGGGTTGATGAGCAGGTAGAGCACATCGACGATGATGTTGACGATGATGAAGGCGATCGCGACGACGAGAGCGCCTCCCTGCACCAGGGTCACCCAGTTCTCCTGAATGCCCTTGAGCAGCACCGCCTTGCCCATGCCGTTGATGGAGAAAATGATTTCGATGACGACCGCGCCACCCATCAGGTACCCGACGCGCAGGCCGAGGACGGTGACGGGGGTGATGAGCGCGTTACGCAGGACGTTGCGGGCCACGACGATGCTCTTGGGGATGCCCGCGCCGACGGCGGTGCGGACGTAGTCGCGGTCCAGCTCCTCGACCATCGAGGTGCGCACGACGCGGGTCATCTGACCGATGACCGGGACCGCCAGGGCGATGGCGGGCAGAAGCATGCGCAGGAACCAGCCAGTCGGGTTGACGGCCAATGCTGGCACTTCGCCGGAGACCTTCAGGGGCGAGTGCAGGAACGCAAGAACCAGCAGGGCCGCGAGCCAGAAGGACGGGGTGCCGATGCCGATGACCGAGAAGACGCGGATGACCTGGTCGGGCCAGCGGTCGCGGTAGAGCGCGGCGAGAACGCCGAGCGGGAAGGAGATGAGAACGGCGATGAACAGACCGAGGAAGGTCAGTTGCAGGGTCAGGGGCAGGGCCTTGGACACCAGGTCCGACACGCTGGACGAGCCAGCGCCGTAGGTGCCGAGGTCACCGTGGATCATGTTCCACAGGTAGCGGCCGTACTGGATGAAGAACGGGTCGTTGAGACCGTGTTGTGCCCGATACGCCTCGAGGGCTTGGGGGGTTGCCGACTCACCGAGCGCCGAGTAGGCGGGATCCACGGGAGACAGCCACATGATTGAGAAGACGAGGAAGGACACGCCGACCACCATGATCGGCAAGGCCACCAGTCGTCGTCCGATGAGACGCAGAAGGTTATTCACTGCTAGACCTCCATTTCAACGGATTTTGGTTACGAAAAAGGAGGGGTGGCGCCCGGCTGCGGCGTCTGCCTCAGGGCGGGCGTTCCACCCCTCCTTTCGATGTGCCCCCGAGGGGGCCTACTGAACGTTCACGCCGACCAACTGCAGGCCGGTCGTGGGAATCGCATGGAAGCCCTGAACCTTGGCCGGGTTGGAACCGGTGAGCACGTTGCGGAACACGAGCGGGTACAGGACGGTCTTTTCGGCGAGAAGATCCTGCGCTTCGCCCCACTTCGCGTTGGCTGCATCGCCCTCGAGCTGGCCGGCCTCCTCGATGATGGTCTGAAGCTGGTTGAAGGACTCAGGATCCGAGACCTGCCAGCCGTCACGCTGTTTGGTCCAGTTATTGTTGCCGTTCCACCAGGAGATGATGATGCCGGGATCGTTGCCGAAGACCGAAGGGTCTCCGGGGGCGATAATGACGTCGTAGCTGGGCACAGCATCCTTGACGTCAGTCACGTTGCTGTACAGGTCGCCGGTCGCCTGGCTGGTGTGGTTAACGGTCAGGCCAAGGGCCTCGAGGTCAGCCGTGATCTGGGGGACCATGGCCACGATCCACGGGTGATCCGTGGTGAGCAGGTTGACTTTCATACCGGAGACGCCCGCATCGTTCAGGAGCTGCGCGGCGGCATCCTTGTCATAGGACAGGTCGGTCGTCGGCTTCTTGTAAGCGGAACTGACCTCGGGCAGGAAGGAGGTGGCCTCAACGGCCTCGCCGTCCAACGCGGTCTCGATAATGGCCTTCTTGTTGATGGCCTTCAGGAACGCGCGACGAACCTCGGGCTGGTCGAAGGGCGCCTTCTGCGTGTTGAACATCATGAAGGCGTTACCGTAGCCGGGTTTGGATTCGACGGTCCAACCGGCGTCCGTCAGGTCCTTCTGCGAGGACGCCGGGACGGACTCAACGACGTCGATCGTGCCATCGAGGGCGGCGGTCAGACGCGCAGCGTCATCCTTCAGGGGGTTCCAGTTGATCGTGTCAACGGTCGCGGGGGTGTTGCCGTTGTAGTGTTCGTTGGGAACCGCGACGATCTTCTGCTCGCCGACCTCGGTGTACTTGTAGGGACCCGAGCCGATCGGCTTGGCCTTCATGGCGTCCGCGTCAGCCGAGGCGGGGGTCACCATGAGGATCGCGAAGCGCTCCTTCAGGGCAGCGAAGGGGTACTTCAGGTGGATGGTGACGGTCTTGTCATCCTTGGCTTCGACTGAGTCGACGAAGGTGTAGAACTGCGCGAAGAGCGAGCCTTCCGCAGTGGCCTTTTCATAGGCTGCAACGACGTCGGCGGCGCTCACATCGGTACCGTCGGAGAACTTGGCGCCTTCACGCAGCGTGACCTCATATTCGGTGTCGGACACCTTCACGGGATCGCCGGAGGCCAGGGCGGGGGTGACGCTGTAGTCAGTCCGGTCCAGGCGGTACAGGCCCTCCAGGACCTGCCAGTTGCTGCCCATGGCCAGCGCTGAGCTGGTCAGAGGGCCGTAGTCGGTCGTGGTGTAGGCCGGGCCAACGTTGAGTTGAGTACCGGTGTCGACCGTTCCGGTGCCGCCGCAAGCGGTCAGGGCCATCGCGGCTGCTGCTGCCAGCGCAGCGCCGGTTGCGAAGTGTTTGCGCATTCGCATGCTCTCGCTCCTCATCTTTGAGAAATGGAACGTGCGGATCTTTTGTTCCGCTCGCTATACTAATCCTATGTTGTCAGACAAATCCGTGCAAGAGATTACAGCACAAGTACCCGACACCACCAACACACAACGCCCAGCAGCAGCGCAGACTGATATGCGCTCCACGGTCACAATGGACGCAATCAAGTCCTATATCCTGAGCCACGGGCTACGACCCGGCGACCGCCTACCCACCGAGTCAGCACTGTGCGCCGACCTCGGAGTCTCCCGCTCCTCCGTACGCGAAGCACTACGTAAGCTCCAAGCCCTCGACATCGTCACCGTACGACAAGGATCAGGCTCCTACGTCGGCAACATGTCCATGCAGCCCCTCGTCGAAACACTCGTGCTGCGCGCAGCCCTCGACGACATCAACGGCGTCCAATCCCTGCACTCGATCATCGAAACACGCCGCGCCCTCGACCTCGGAATCGCCCTACCCCTCACGCGCGCCATGACAGGCACCTCCAACCCACAGCTGTGGAAACTCGTGCACACGATGACAAAACACGCACACGCCGGCATCTCCTACCTCGACGAGGACATCGCATTCCACTCCCGCCTGCTCGCCTACCTCAACAACCCACTCATGCACCAACTCGTCGCAGCCATGTGGCTGGTCCACCAAAGCGTCACCCCACAACTGGCCACGGCCTCGCGCCAAGAAATGGTCGACACCGCCGCCGCACACGCCGCCATCCTGCGAGCATGCGAAGCCGGAGATACAGACGCCTACACTGCAGCAGTCGACGCTCACTACGCGCCTCTCCTCGCCATCATCGAAGGCCGCTGACAAGAAGTCACGGCGCACAGTTCACAAGTTCAGCCCGGCGCCGGGACCGCCATTTCCCATTGCTCCGGGAAACACGAAACCTCCCACAGACCGCGCCCACGCTCGAAGACCACCACGGCCTCGCCCCCACCAATGAGAGCATCCGAATAACCAAAAGCGCCCCGACCCAACGACGCGACCACCCGCGCGCGCACCGGCCCCCGCCACGGCGGACTCACTCGAACGATCTGGCCCAACGCCCGGGCGCCTCGCCCACCGGGATGCACAAAGACATCACCGATCTGACACGCATTACACCCCGGGTCGTCCAGCTCCCACAGGCACCCACCCTCCCAGCACTGACCATCACCCCACGCCAGATAGCGCGCACCCGAACCACGCCCCTCGAAGCCCTGCAGACGACAGTTCGCGACGACGCGGCCACCCCACACCGTCACCGACGTCTCATCCAGGAGGATACCCTCCGGCCCCACAAGGCAGTCAGCAAGGCGCACAATGCACCCACCCCGCGCATAGACGACCTGCACGCAGGTTCGCTCCCCCACACGCACCACGTAGGGCATGGCGACGTCGCCGTCGACGCTCGCGGTCGCACCCGACGTCGCGAACAGGGCGTCCGCACCCGTGCACTCATACAGCGCATCGGTCATGTCAGCGTAGGTCAGGTCCTCAGGCCCGCTCCCCCACGCCCACCAAGCCCGCAGCCGCTCACCGTGCGCACGCGAATCCATGTAGCCGACTGCACCCTCGCTCGACGCAAACGCCAGGTGCATGACACCGTCGGCGTCAACGCCGACGCACGCGTCCGAAGACACGGGAGGCGCACCCTCCGGCAAAGAACGCGGGTCCGACCACTCACCGCGCGCGTCGCACTCCATCCAGCGGATCCGGTTCGGGTTCGGCAGGTCCGAGGCCATGGTCAGCCCGTTGAAGTCAGATCCCGTGCCCGAGGCCGGGGCAGGGCGCTCATCATAGAAGAGCAGGATGCGCGCATCGGGTAGCCTCACCAGGGCTGGGATGCGCGCCTCGCCCGCGCCGATCGGTGCGACGATCTGACGAACACCCACCCGAACAGGTGTGTCATACCTCTCACTCATTTGTCCAGCATACACGAGCACCCACACCACGCGTGAAGGGGCTTATAGGCCAAAACGTGTTGGTTTCGGTTTAGTAGGTTTCGTGCCAGGTTCCGCTGTGGTGGAAGTCGGTCCAGTTAACTGCGGTTCCCCACCTGTCGATCTCGGCTTGTGCTTGGGCGCGGTGGCTGGCCTTGTCGAATTGGTCAATGATCTGTTGGTCGGTGAGCGTGGTTTTAAGGATGTGTGCTGGGGTGGCAGGGAACTCGGTGTGCAGGTAGCACCACCACAACACGGTCTTGACCTGGTGATTAAGACTCATGCCACGGTGGGCTCGTAGCACGCAGCGTAGTTGGGTATTAATCCCGCCCTCGATCAGGTTCGACGTCCTGGCAATGGGGTCACCTTCAAGGTCAAGGGCGGGATCGAGGTAGGTAAACAGCGTGCCTTGTTTGACCAGCGTGTTGAGGGAGTTCTTGGCCTGGATCAGCCGGGCATGGGTGGCAACCCAACGTCCGTCTGGTAGCCGGGTGCGCTGGGCTAGGAATTCCTTGTAGGTGGTGTTCCAGGTGGCGAGTTTGCTCATCCATGCCACTGCCTGGTCAAAGGTAGTGACCTCGAGCAAGGCCTGAGCAAGACTGTAGAGATCAACACCTGCCTGAGTGCGTGGCCGGGTGGTGGTCTTACGCTTGACCGCGCTATAGGCGTGAAAGACACAGCGTTGGATCCGGGTGGTAGGCCAGGTGGTCTTCACCGCGCTGGCGATGCCTTGCCCACCATCGCACACGACAACATCTGGGGGCGCGATCCTAGACATCAGTGCTTGCCAGGCGCGGGTGGTCTCACCCTTGGCCACGTACCAGCCAAGCACATGGGTCTTGGTGCAGGCAATAAGAACCACCAGCTTGTGGGACAGGTAGATTCCGTCAACAAAGACCACATGGTTAACCTCGTCAACCAATGGAGAAACTGGCCATAGATGCCAAAATGGTTCGTTACGCCGTCGTATGGTGCGTCCCTTGGGCCCGTAATCGGCCAGGGTGTATTTGCCGGTGACGAAGTCTAAAAACGCACTGAAATGCCGGGCACGGGTATCGTTACGCCGAGACTGGCTTGCCCTACACGCAAGACAGCGGAACCTTGGCCTACCTGCTCGAGTTGAGCCCCATTTTTGCGTCGTGCCACCACAGATTTTGCATCGAGGATTTCCCATCCCCCAATCCAAGCCGATTCAAACCCCGACCTTACCGCGGAATATCAATCAAAAACCGGGATAAAACCAACACGACCTGGCCAACCAAGAACTCAAGTCACAACGAGTCCAACCCCCACCTTTCGGCTTTGTAGCAACGAAAGAGGGTTAAGGGTCAAAAAGTGTGTCCGGAATCGCGGATTTTCACGGATTGACCTGT
>ERZ772779.1085-NODE-1085-length-11521-cov-10.675824_pt1 | contig 11521 bp, 12 predicted proteins | sample MGYA00511360_ERZ772779 | MGnify/ENA primary metagenome ERZ772779 (study PRJEB29015, sample SAMEA2738112) | human oral metagenome | biome: human oral; feature: human-associated habitat; material: saliva | place: China | collected 2231 ...
GTCAGATCACCTGTGCGCTTTCGGGTGCGAAGGAGATGTTGCCCTCGAAGGGCTGATCCTTGGTGGATGCCAGGATCTCGGCGAGGTGCATCGGGCGGATGCCCGAGTTGAGGCGCGAGAGGCCGCCGCCGACGTGCATGAGGCAGGAGTAGTCGCCCATGACGAGGACCTCAGCGCGCGTAGACATGACGTTGGTGACCTTGTCCGCGAGCATCGAGGTGGAGGTCTCGGAATTCTTCATGGCGAAGGTGCCGCCGAAACCGCAGCAGACCTCGGCGTCGAGCAGGTCGACGAGGGTCAGGCCCTCGACGGCGCGCAGGAGGCGGTAGGGGCGATCGCCGACCTTGGCGATACGCAGCGAGTGGCAGGTCGGGTGGTAGGTGACCGTGTGGGGGAAGTAGGCGCCCACGTCCTCGAGGCCCAGAACGTCGGTGATGAGCTCGGTGAGGTCGTAGGTGTGCTCAGCGATGCGCTGGGACTGCTTCGCGAGCTCCTTGTCGCCCACGTGCTCGGCGACGACCTTCTGCTCGTGGCGCGCTGCACCGGTGCAGGAGCCGGAGGGGACGACGATGGCGTCCCACTCGCCGTCGAGCACGGGCTCGAAGGTCTTGACGTGGTTGCGGGTGATCTTCGCGGCGTCTTCGAAGTAGCCGGTGTTGGCGTGCATCTGGCCGCAGCAGACCTGGTCTTCAGGGAAGACGACCTCGTGCCCGAGGCGTTCGAGCAGGGTCACTGTGGCTTGGGCAGCCTGGGGGAACATGACGTCTGCCAGGCAGGTGGAAAAGAGAGCGATGCGCACTGGGGGATCCTTCCTCGTGGGTGCTGTCCAGTCCAGGTTATGGCTGGGTCCGAGGTCCCAGCGACCGTTTTTGTCAAGACAACGTGGGCGAGGGTGATGTTTTCGCTATATGTTGCGAAAAAGTCAACCTGACTGATTAACGAAAAATGGTCTTTCGTCGGGCGTTTTAGGACCTTCGGGGCGTGACTTAGCTCAGGGTGAGTTTTCGTTTTTCAGTTTTGCGATGGTTGTGTGCGCAAGAGGTCGCCCCGGCCTCGTTCCTGATTGAACTATCTTCCTTTTGATGGTGGTATCGGCACCGATGCGGGGAATGGGCGGCTTGCTGGAGAGGCGTCGGGCCGGACCTAGCCGCGCGTGAGCTTGTAGCTCGGGGGCAGTGCGCCATTTGGCGCAGCACTGCACTAGATAGTAGGCAGTGCATTGCTGTCGTAACTAGTGCATTGCTGCCCGGGCATTGCGCCAGGCGGAGGGACGAGGCCGGGGCGGGCTCGAGCAGAGGAGCGGGAGAGTCGCGGGGCTCAGGAGTGGCCGAGTGCGGTGAATACGAGAAGGTGGCAGTCCTCGGACACGGCGAGCGCTTGTATGTCCATGGGGCCGAAATCGTGTGGAATCTTCTCCTTATCCGGTGCGAGCGTCTTGTCCGCGAAGGACGGGGTAATGGTGGTGAACTCGCACTCCTGGGGGACGTACTCGTAGAGATGAGGATAGATGCCGGGCAGGAGTGTGTCGGTGACTGCCCCCTCCGTGAGGAGCTGGATCGTCTCGTCGGGGACGGTGGCAACAGCGGTGAGCCAGAACTCGGGGTCCTGTGCGGGGATAAAGGCAAGCGCCGGGGAAGCCTCGACGACGACGTGCGCCTCGCTCGCCTTTGCGTTCGGCCATCGAATATTGACGGAGTCGGTCCGATCTTTGACCGTCGGAGTCTCGTCGCTCTTGTAGACAAATTCGGCGAAGCGCGGGTCTTGCGGATATCGAGTCGGCGTGGCCGCCGGCGTGTTCCTGGGTGTGAACGGGTTGCACGCGGTGGCGAGCGCCGCGACGGCGAGCATGGAAAGGGACAGTCGAAAGAGCGACTTCATCGATCAAGCTCCAAAATACATCGAGATGTACACGTAGTTCCCGCAGAGTGCCACGTCGGTCGCCGGGAAGCTGATGCCTAGATAGGTTGGTAGGTCCGGTCCCGTCAACCACGTTTCGCCTGCGAGGCGCGTGAGAGCGTGAGGAAGGTGGAGCTCCTCGGTGTATTCACCGGTGCAGTGCTCGGCGAACAAAGCACTCCACTCGTCGGTTGCCTCCGCGCAGATGATCAGAAACCTATTCGAAGGTCCGATGAGGAGTTCGCCTGGGCGCAGGACAACACTGCGGTCCAGGATCTGGAACAGAGTGTGGGCCGGAAAAACGGTCAAGTGACTCATCTGATAGTAGCTGTTGTGAACTCATCGTGGCTTGTACTTTTCGTAGTCGTGCGTCTTACGGTCTTCGTTGCTCTCGGTGGTGTGCGTATCCAGAAGGGGTGGCTGTTCGCCGACCTTCCAGGTGTAGGTGCGGGTTAAGCTACCGCTGGAATGAAAGCTCTTTCCCCACCCGAGCTCCTCAAAACGTCCATTAACAGCATCCGGTGTCCCTGAACCCTGGTCGGCCTTGCCGCGGTCAAAATTCCACTTATCCCGAGCTTAGACGGTAACGGTGGCGGTCACCGTGTCTCCCTCGACCTTGATATCCGTGTCGGTGTACATCGTGTGGCCGCCAATCGTTCTCTGCCAGTTTTCGGTGGCCGGATTGCCGACTGCGTGCTTGGGGGAATAGAGCGTCACGTCTGTCTGGCCGGCCATCACTGCCTCATTTGCAGCCTGCAGTGACGCATTGAGGTCTGTGTTGACGTAGTTTCGGATGATGGCGTCGTCCATGTAAGCCTTTTCGTAGTTGAAGGTCTTGGGAGTACCTGTATTTTCCCGAAAGTGTCCGTAGAAATCATATGAGTCGGAGTGTTGCAAGACCCAGCCTGCTCCTTGACGGTACAGCTCCCACTTGTACCAGTTGTCCCAGTCTTCCGGAGTGTCTTGGCCTGCTTTAGAACCGTGGGGAAAGTCGTCGTCCCACTCGATGGTTCGGTCGGGTTCGATAGTCGAGAACCCGCCTGACGTTGTATAGGGTTTGACATCTGAGCCAGAATGGAGAGCGGCTTGAAGATCGTATCGCACAAATGTTTCTACAAGCGCTACGAGTCGTTGTTGCATGATGCCTGCTGCAATGAACTTTCCGCCAATGCAGAGTGGGGAAGCGCGGCGAGCATCGTGTCGGAGGGGAGGATTACCCGGACATTGGACACGGAAAAACCATCGAGTTCGACACTATCAACGTAGTCGATGACCTCACGTTGGAGCTGCTGCTTGTTGGTGCGGTAGGTGGTGATGGCCGCCTGTGTCTCTTGGATCGACGTGATGTGATCGTTGATCTTCTGCTCGAGCGCATCCAGCTTGGCGATCATCGCCTGGGCGCTCTGTCCCTGCATGCCTGACGCGATTGTTTCCTTCGTGTGGGCGATGTCGTCTAGCTTCTCCTGATTCGCTCGCAGCTGCGCGCCAAGTTGCTCGATGGTGGCGGTAAAAGATCTTAAATCGAGCGCGTAGAGCTTGGTTTTCGTCATCATCTGTGTCATCCCCCGGCAACTGTGCTGAAGGAACCGACAAGCGCGTTCTCCATCGCCTCGAACTCCCGAAGCGTCTCCAGCATGTCGGAGTGCGTTGCCTTGAGCTCGTCCTGGATCGCGGCCTCTGCATTGTTGAGGTTGCTGATCGGCCCGCTGATCCTCTGCGCGTAGACGCTACTGCAGGGATCTCCCGTTGGGGGTGTGACCTTTGTGCAGGTTGCCGCTTCGTCGGCGTATTGCGCGGCCGTGCGTAATGCGTCGCTTGAAAAACTCAAGTCAGGCGCTGGCGTCTCCTTTGTCCGTACTTCTGATGGGAGCCTACAAGGGGGAGGTCCCGGGAAGCAACTCGCTTCCCGGGACCTCCCACGCGCTTGCAGCAATGATCAGTGCGGCATGTAGGCACCGAGCCAGCCTTGGGATGCGATGAACACCAGGGCGCACAGCACCAGGAGCAGGCCGAGCGAGTAGGGAGCAGCCTTCCTGAGGATCTCCGCGTCGGAACCCTCCGAATCGACGGAGGAGGCGGCGATCGCGAGGTTCTGCGGGGACACGATCTTGCCGATGCCGCCGCCGATGGTGTTGGCGGCCAGCAGGATGGATGGGTCGAGGCCCGCACCGGCCGCGGCGGTCGACTGCAGGTTCGCGAACAGAGCGCCCGCCGAGGTCGCGGAACCGGCGACGGCCGTACCGATCCAGCCCAGGATGGGGGAGAGGAATGCGAAGGCCGCGCCCGTCGTCGCCAGGGCGGCGCCGATCGAGGTGGTCTGGCCCGAGAAGTTCATGACGAAGGCGAGGGCCATGACGGAGGCGATCGTCAGGATGGCCATGCGCAGCGAGTAGATGGTGCGCGGCAGGACCGCGAACATCTCACCCACGGAGGTCTGGAAGCGGCCGTTCGAGGAGTTCGTGCCGTACACGATGGCGACGATGATGCCGGTCAGGAAAATCCACGTGCCGGGGTTAGAGAGAGTCGACAGCGTGTAGGACGCAGCCCCGGAGGGGGAGCCGTCCGCGGTCAGCAGGTTGCCATAGACGCCGGGCCACGGGATCTTCACGTCAGTCGAGGAGAAGAAAGCGGCGATCGGCTTGGCCAGCTTCGTGATTGCGATGATGACGACGACGAGGACGTAGGGCAGCAGGGCCAGGCCGATGCGCGAGCCGGTGGGCTTGTCGGCCTCGTCGGAGCTGGTCGTGCACTCCTCGGGGGTCGTGGGACCCCAGACCAGCAGGAAGGCGTAGCAGGCGGCGAATCCGAGCAGCGAGGCGACGACCGCGGTCAGCTCGTACGAGATGGAGGGGGTGAAGAAGTGGCCGACGCCGGCCGCAGCGCCCGCAACGAGGGCGAGGGGCCACAGCTGGCGTACGCCTCGTCCGCCGTCGAGGATGAACAGCATCAGGACCGGGATGAACAGACAGAAGATCCAGGTCAGGTGGCCCATGTCGCCGGCGACGACGACGGGATCCGCGCCACCAAGCCTGCCGGCGGTGGTCGTGGGGATGGCCATGGCGCCGAAGCCGACGTTGATAGCGTTACCGACGACGGCAACGACGGCGGCCTTGATCTTGGGGACGCCCAGGGTCACGAGCATGGCGCAGGTGATGGCCACGGGCGCGCCGAAGCCAGCCAGGCCCTCGAGCAGGCCACAGAAGCACCATGCGACGATGAGGGCCTGGGCGCGCTGGTCACCGCGGCCGATCGTATTAAAGACGGCCTTCAGGTCGGAAGATCGTCCGGACTTCTCGGTGAGGTTGTACAGCCACACGGCCGCGATGATGATGAAGATGATCGGCATGAAGCCCATCGCTATACCCTGCGTGCCGGACAGGAGGGCCATGCCGACGGGCATCTCGAAGGCGACGACCGCGATGCCCAAGGACAGCACCAGGGAGATGATTGAACACCAGTGGGTGGCGACCTTGAAGACGCCCATGAGGACGAAGAAGGCGACGAGCGGGAGAAGCCCGACGACGGCTGTCAGGAAGACATTCCCCGCGACTGCCGTCGTCGACGGGGTAAAGGATTGGGCTAACAAGAGAGAAGTCATGGCTGCTCCGCGCGTCAGTGAGTGGGACATTGGACCCAATTATCATGACATATGAAGGCAGTGGCGTACACATTTTTGCGTATTTTTCTTTGTCAATGTTGGATGGGGGCGCGCCGCATCTCACGTCCAGTATGCGCAGCGTCTGCTCACGGGTGGAGCCTCGTCGATAGACTACGAAGCGTGAAGACTACATCCGCTGTTCCCGTCCCTTCCGGCTCGCGCATGCCGATTCGTAAGTATCGGGCGTTCCTCGACACGAATCCTGTGGACCTGCCGGATCGCCAGTGGCCCTCCAAGCGCATCACGAAGGCACCGCGCTGGATGTCCACCGACCTGCGCGATGGCAACCAGGCCCTCATTGAGCCGATGGACCCGGCACGCAAGCGTCGCATGTTCGACCTGCTGATTAAGCTGGGTTATAAGGAGATCGAGATCGGTTTCCCCGCGGCCTCGCAGACCGACTACGACTTCGTGCGTTCCCTCATTGAGGACGACGCGGTTCCCGAGGACGTGACGATCTCGGTTCTCACCCAGTCGCGCCCCGAGCTGATCGAGCGCACGGTCGAGGCCATGGTCGGCTTCCCGCGCGCGACGGTGCACCTCTACAACGCGACGGCCCCCGTGTTTCGCGAGGTCGTGTTCCACGCGGATAAGGCGCAGACGATTGAGCTGGCGCAGTTCGGTACGCGTGAGGTGATCGCGCAGGCTGAGAAGCGCCTGGGCGATGAGACGATTGTCGGCTTCGAGTACTCGCCCGAGATCTTCGTCGATACTGAGCTCGATTTCGCTCTCGAGGTGTGCGAGTCCGTCATGGACGTGTGGGAGCCGGGCGAGGGGCGCGAGATCGTCCTGAACCTGCCCTCCACGGTGGAGCGTTCGACCCCGAACGTGTTCGCGGATCAGATCGAGTGGATGAGTCGCAACCTGAGCCGCCGCGAGTACGTGGCGCTGTCCGTGCACCCCCACAACGACCGTGGCACGGGCGTGGCGACGGCCGAGCTGGCGCTCTTGGCCGGCGCGGACCGCATCGAGGGCTGCCTGCTCGGTCAGGGTGAGCGCACCGGCAACGTCGACCTGGTGACGCTGGGTCTGAACCTGTTCAGCCAGGGCATCGATCCGGGCATCGACTTCTCGGACGTGGACGCGATTCGCCGCACGGTCGAGCACTGTACGCAGATGGAGACCTCGCCGCGTGCTCCCTACGTCGGCGACCTCGTGTATACGAGTTTCTCGGGTTCGCACCAGGACGCGATCAAGAAGGGCTTCACCGCCCGCAAGGCCAAGGTGGACGCGGCTGGCGGCGACGAGGAAGCGGTCGTGTGGGAGCTGCCCTACCTGCCGATCGACCCGCACGACGTGGGACGCTCGTACGAGGCCGTGGTGCGCGTGAACTCGCAGTCCGGCAAGGGTGGCGTCGCCTACCTCATGTCGACGGCGCACGCCCTGGAGCTGCCGCGCCGCCTGCAGGTGGAGTTCTCCCGCATCGTCCAGCGCCACACCGACACCTACGGCGGCGAGATCAATGCGGCCACGCTGTGGCAGATCTTCGCGGACGAGTACCTGCCCACGAGCGCCGCTCCCGGCCTGGAGTCGTGGGGCCGCTTCGAGATGCGCTCCTCGCAGGTTTCTTCGATCGACGATGAGCATGTCGAGCTCAACGCGGTGCTTACGGACGGCGGCGAGACCGCGAAGGTGCAGGCCACGGGTACCGGCCCGATCGACGCCTTCGTCTCGGCGCTGCACGAGTTCGATCTGGATGTGCGCATCCTCGACTACTCCGAGCACGCGATGAGCCAGGGCCGCGACGCCCGCGCCGCCGCCTACGTGGAGGCGGCCGTGGATGGCCAGATCGTGTGGGGCGTCGGTATTGACTCCTCGATCACGCGCGCGTCCTACAAGGCCGTCATCTCGGCGGTGAATCGCGCCCTGCGCTAAGCGCTCGCAGGCAGATACGGCGAACCCCGGCCTCGTTCATGGAGAAACGAGGTCGGGGTTCACCTGTGTCTTCAGGCGCGCTGCGCGGATGGGATCGGGCTCGCCGCGAGGGCCTCAAGGGATCGGCGCACCTGGCCGTCGAGCACGCGGGCGATGCGCTCGGTGAGGATGTAGGGGTCGGTGCTCATGCCGGTTGCGAGCCATAGGGAGATATGGCCGAGGATGGCGAGGGTGAAGTGGTCGGTGACGAACACGCGGTCGTCTTCGGTGACGGGCAGGTCGGCACTGTGCTGATCGACGATGGATTCCATGACGGCATGCAGCTGCTTGTGGAGGAAGATCAGCAGATCCTCCATGCCGAGGGAGGAGACGACGCAACGGGTCTCTTCGGGGTGTTTTTGCATCCACACGAACATGGCGAGCAGGCCATCGGACCAGTCCTCGTAGGTGGCGTGGGCGATGATCTGGTCGGCGACCTCGCGCTTGAAGACCCACACGGTCAGGTCGCGGATGTCAGAAAAGTGGTAGTAGAAGGCTTGGCGTGTCACGCCGGCAGTGCGCGTGATTCCGGAAACCGTCACCTTCGACAGGGGGACGGTCGTGAGGGCGTCGCGCAGCGCGCGTGCGAGCCGCTCTTTCGCATCGGGGTGAGGCATCAGTGATCCTCGGCGACAAGAAACAATGAGGTTACGTGCGAACTATACATGTAAATTCGCGGAGCTGCCTAATGCCTGTCTAGGCAGAACTGACCAATCGTACAGCGAGGCCCTGGTCACGCGTCTAGGGATTGGTTGTCACGATTATGTTGCGGATATGCGCCAGGCCCCGGTCTCGTTGGTGGAACGAGGTCGGGGCCTGGGGTGAGCTGTGTCTGCCCTCGTGCGGTTGGCGGAAATTACCGCATTACTTGGCGAGACGGCCCAGAGCCGGAGTGGTCTGGTCGGTCATGAGCACTCGCATGCGAGCAATCGCGAGCGAGGGGTTGACCTCCAGGCCGGAGAGCATCCACTGAGCCATGTGGGCGGTGGTCGCCAGCGCGAAGTGCTGGGCGACGACGTCGCGCGCCGTGGCCGAGGCGGAGCCGGGGAGACGGGACTCGATGAGCTCCTGAATGTGGGAGGCCAGGAACGTCCACAGGTCGTTGGGCTCAATGGTCTTCATGGCGGCGGCGGTCTCGTCGTGATGGGCGTGCATCCACGTCATGGTCGCTTCGATGGCGTCGAGCCATTCTCCCGAACTGGCGGTCAGGCGAGATGTGACTTCCTCGCGGAAAACCCACGCATTGAGGTCGTTGAGGGAGTTGAAGTGGTAGTAGAACGCTTGTCGGGTGACTCCTGCGGCGCGTGTCAGTGCGCTGACAGAGATCTTTGACAGCGGGGTCTGCGTCAGGGCCTGGCGCAGTGCAGTGCCAAGCTTTTCGCGGGCATCAATCGGCGGAGCCATTTGTTTCCTTCCTTCGACGGTTATGGGTAAACCATATCCGGTTACGAAGAAACTATCTATTCGAAAACCGTTTGCCGGCTGTGTAACCGACCACGCTGTCAGTTTCTCATATATTGTTGACAGTGCAAGCGGAGGCGCTTGTCGATCGATGTGACAGCTCACTTCACAACAGATTTCGCGCCGTGCGATGCGGGGCGGGCCTTCTCTCCCAAGTCGCGCGGTCGTGACACAATGTCCGTGTGATGAAGTCCTATCGAGACGAGGCGATCGTCCTACGCACCCACAAGCTGGGTGAAGCGGATCGCATCATCACGCTTCTCACCGCCGAGCACGGGCAGGTACGTGCCGTGGCCAAGGGAGTGCGCAAGACGACCTCGAAGTTCGGTGCCCGCGTTGAACCCTTCTCCGTCATCGATGCCCAGCTGCGCCGTGGCCGCACCCTCGACACCCTCACCCAGGTTGCCTCGATCGCCCAATACGGCGACCCCATCGCCGCTAACTACGACCTGTACCTTGCGGCCACCGTCGTCGTCGAAACGGCCGAGCGCCTCACCGCGGACGCGCACGACGGCACCCACTCCCAATACCTGCTCCTGCTGGGTGCTCTCAACGCCCTGGCACGAGGCCGCCACGACCCGACCCTCATCCGCACGTCTTACACGCTGCGCGCCCTCGCCCTGGCCGGCTGGGCCCCCTCGTGCTTCGACTGTGCCGTGTGCGGAACTCAGGGACCCCACTCCTCGTTCTCTATCCCTGACGGCGGCACCGTCTGCGATACCTGCCGTCCGCCCGGTGCCTCCTCTCCTGCGCCCGACACGGTGGCCCTCCTCGGCCAGCTGCTCAGCGGTGACTGGGAGCGGGCCGACCGATGTGAACCCTATGCGCGCACCGAGGCCTCGGGCCTTATCTCCTCGTACACTCAATGGCATCTGGAACGTCGCCTGCGCTCGCTGAGCGTCATCGATAGGAGTCACCCATGACGGACCTGCGACCCACCCCCATGGACCGCGCACCGAAAGACCCCGCCGCGCCGCTGGTCGGGCCAGGCCAGTGGCACTGCGAGGCACCGGTCTTTCGAAAGGGGGAAGTGCCTGCGCACGTCGCCCTCATCATGGATGGGAACGGACGCTGGGCCAATAGTCGGGGACTGGCACGCACCGAGGGGCATCGGGCGGGGGAGTACGCCCTCATGGACACGATCGCCGGCGCCATCGATGCTGGTGTGCGCTACCTGAGCGTCTACACCTTCTCCACGGAGAACTGGAAGCGCTCGCCCGCCGAGGTCTCGTTCATCATGAACTACGCCTCCGACGTGCTCGCGCGGCGCACTGACCAGCTCGCCCAGTGGGGCGTGCACGTGCGGTGGAGTGGGCGGCGACCCAAGCTATGGAAGAGCGTCATCAACGCGCTGGAGAAGGCCGATCGGGCAACCTCGCATTGCAAGACCCTCGACCTCATCATGTGCGTGAACTACGGCGGTCGGGCCGAACTGGCGGATGCTGCCCGATCCATCGCCGAGGATGTCGCGGCCGGGCGCCTGAGCCCGCGCGGCGTCACCGAAAAGACGCTGTCTCGCCACCTCTACCTGCCCGACGTGCCCGACGTCGACCTCATGATCCGCACGTCGGGAGAGCAGCGCCTGTCCAATTACCTGCTGTGGCAGATGGCGTATGCGGAGATGATGTTCGTCGACACGCCCTGGCCTGCGTTCGACCGCGAGGAGCTGTGGGGGTGCCTGGAGGAGTTCGCCGGCCGCGACCGCCGTTTTGGCGGTGCGATCGACCGGGTCGCTCAGTCCTAGCTGTTGTCGGGGGCCAGTGCGGCGTCGACTGCGCGGCGCTTGCGGCGACCCCACGCAATCTTCGCGGCGATCAGCGTGACGATGAGAGCGAGGCCTGCCCAGCCCCAAGGGGAGCCGGCGACGGCTCGGATCGCCGCGGCGAAGACTGCGAGCGTGCCGAGGCCGTAGAGCAGCGCCCACAGGACGCACCCCGGGATCATCGCGATCGTGTAGGTGCTCCAGCGCATGCGTACCAGGCCAGCGCCCGCATTGACCGCCGTCTGGATGCCCACGGTCAGAAAGCACAGGGGAATGACGATGAGGCCCCACTTGTCGAGCATGGCCGCACCCTTGCGGGGGATCGGGCCGTCGAACCAGCGGGCCATAGCGCCCAGGAATCCCTGACGTCCCGTCGCCCGGACGGCGCCCGACGCCGCGCCGCGAGCCAGCCAGTAGGTCGCTTGCGCGCGCAAGAGGACGACCACGAACAGGAAAACGAAGAGCCAGATGCCCTCGCGTGCAAAGGCGGGGACCACGGAATCGATTCCGGCGGTGAACATGACACTCCCAGAGCGAGGTTAACCAAACAAAGCCTATCCTAACCTACGTAAGAGGCCTGGGAAAGCGTCATCCGCCTCCCAGGCCTCGTCGCGGCCGATGCGGCCTTACCAGGTCATTTCTTCGACTGGCACGATGCGCATACCCCGAAGAGCTCCAGGGAATGCTCGACATCTGCAAATCCGTGCGCCGCCGCGACCGAATCCACCCACGACTCGATCTGAGACTGCTCGATTTCCTTGGTGAAGCCGCACGCGCGGCACACCAGGTGATGATGGTGGTGGTGCGTCGTGCACGAGCGGTACAGGGCC
>ERZ772779.1087-NODE-1087-length-11515-cov-4.982286_pt1 | contig 11515 bp, 4 predicted proteins | sample MGYA00511360_ERZ772779 | MGnify/ENA primary metagenome ERZ772779 (study PRJEB29015, sample SAMEA2738112) | human oral metagenome | biome: human oral; feature: human-associated habitat; material: saliva | place: China | collected 2231 ...
CGCGCCCGGTCAGCCCTTCGGCCAGGTGGTCATGGTAGCGCTTGTCACCCACGTTGCGGACGGCCAGCCGCACCGACTGCTGAGGGGCAAACTGCCAGGTGGCCCCCACATCCACCAGCGCATAGCCGGGGGTGGGATCCTCGCCACCACGCGTGAAGCGCGTGGCCACCCGTTTCTGGCGCTTGACCAGGGTCCAGTCGGCATCCAGCATCCACTGACCGTTCAGACGCCAGTCCCAGCCCAGCGCCAGGCGGTCGGCCGGCATCTGGAAGAGCGGCTCGTTCAGGTCGTCATTCTCGCCACGCACCATCGACCAGCTCGCCCGCAGCCAGTGGTCGGCCAGTGCCTGCCAGCGCAGGCCGGCGTCGGCCCCCGTCAGCGTCACGTGGCCCAGGTTGAGGTTCTGCTTGCAGGCGGCAGCATTGACCTGGCCGCAGGCCGCCACGGCAGCCTGACCGGTCAGCTCCATGCCGGTGATGTAGTCGTTGATGCGGCTGCGATAGACCGAGACCGTGTACTCCAGCCGTTCGTCACGTCCCTTGAGACCCAGCTCGATCTGGGTGGCCGTCTCGGGCGAGATCTTCGGGCTGCCAGCATAGTAGAAGCCGTCACTGCGCGGGCCCGACTGGTAGCGCTCGCGCAGGTCCGCCGCACGGAAGGCGCGCGAGACATTCACATAGGGACGCAGCAGCGGGCTGATCTCGTAGACCGCCCCCAGACTGGCCGAGGTGGCACCATCGCTGCGATCCAGCCCGGTGGTGACGCGGCCGTTGTTCATGGAAGCCGCCTTGCCTTTCACCCGGTCATGGCGCAGGCCGGCCAGCACATTGAGTGCGCCAAAGCGCATGTCGTCCTGCACATAGACACCCAGTGCCTGCACCTGACCATCCCGGAACGGATTGGTGGGGGTGTACTGGGCAAAGGTGGGGGGCGTGGCCTGACGGCTGTCGGGGTTGGCCCGCATCCGCCACAGGTTCACACCTGCGGACAGCAGGTGCTCCGGATGCACCTCCCAGTCGGTCTTCACGTCCAGACCATCGGTGGCAAAGGTCACGTCAGTGAGGGCCAGGTCACGACCCAGGCCATTGGCGTGACCGTAGATGGAGCGCTTCATTTCCTGGCGGTAGACGCGCACATCCAGGTTCATCGGCACGCTGCCCGAACCCTGCAGGCTGTAGCCCACCTCATAGAGGCGCCGATACTGACGCGGCGAATGGAAGGTGACGCTGCCCACCCGCGGATTGGCGTGTGGACGTGTGCCGGCCGGATACCAGAGATCCTTGTCTTCCTGGTTCTGCACCGAAGCCCGCAGCTGCTGGCTGCCGTCGATGCGGAAGCGGTACTGGCCAATGACACCTTGCGACTTGTAACTGGTGCGGGCCACCTTGCCGTCGGGCGAGTGGTAGTCGTTGTGATGCGCCAGCGAAGCACCCAGCATCAGCGCATGGTCCTCGGTGGCGGCGTTGAGCACGGCGGCACCATTCCAGCCACGGCTGGCAGAATCGAAGCCCACGGTGCCGCGCGCCTGCAGGCCGGGCTTGAAGCGTGCCTGCGGCAGTTGCACATCAATGACACCGCCCAGGGCGCCCGTGCCGTACAGCACCGAGGACGGCCCCTTGACCACCTCGACACGCTCGGCCAGGCCCAGCGACATGAACGAGGCCACGGCGCCCATCGGCTGCGCCGAGTTGAAGCGCATGCCATCGACCAGCAGCACGATGGAATCGCGCTTCAGGCCGCGAATGACCGGGTTCTGCCCCTGGGCGCTGTCGCTGTTGACCGAAAGGCCCGGCTCGTTCCGTAGCGCCTCACCCACGTTCTGCGCCTGGCGGCGCGACAGCTCGTCACGTCCCACCACGGACGTGGCCATCGGCGTACTCTCCCGCTCGGCCGCGTAGCCCTTGGCGGTGACGGTGACTCCAGGCAGAGTGGCATCAGGTCGTGCGCGCGTCTGGGCGGCTGCAACTGGCTGCACTTCTTCCTGGGCCAGGCCCGCCCCATGCCATCCAGCCAGGGCAGGGCCCAGCGCCAGCATCACGGCACGCCATGCCCAGCGCCTGCCCGCAGCCGGAGCCACGCAAGACCCTCGTGCCGCGACGCACATCGGGTTCTCGGTTGTACTCATCCTGTATCTCCTTGTAACGATCATCATGAAACCGTTGTGCGGATGTCCACCGAGCCTGCATCCGTCCGGAAGGCCATCAGCCATGCGCCGAACCTCGCCACCCTGTGTTGCCTGGGCGATCGACAGCCTTCCGTCGAAGTCGCGCCCCGATGCGCGCCCTCCCGGACGCGGCCCAACCGTGGACGGCCACCGGGAAGGCCGCCGTGTGGCGACGACAGCGTCTCCTGGACAGGGAAGGGCGCTTCATGAACGCCAAGGCATCCGCATCTCATTCCCATTATCAGGCAAGAAAAAAGCAAGTAAATTGACAATTGGCAAATCTCTGAAATATGGTCGCTCCGTCGTTGCCTTTAGCCTCCCGGGTTCGCACGGCCGCACAGCACAGGCTCTTTCCGGGCCAGGAAAGCAGCCTTCGTCATCACGTCGTTTCGCCGAATGTCGCAGCGACAATTGCGGGAATCTGCAGGACAAATTCTGTGTACTGGTGCATCATTCGGTTTTTCCGGGTTTCATCGTGTTCCGAAAATATCTCGCACCGATAAGCCCTGAATTTCGGGAGAATTGACATTTTTGGCAATAGTCATTGCTACTGCCGATAAATCTCTTTTTCTACAGCAATTCATCAGAAAACAAACTGCACCCACAGGCCTTTCAGAATATTTCCGCGCGGCGCCCGGCCCACGCTTTCCTTCCGTCCTGCGAGAAATCGGCATCGATCGATCCGCAGCGGCATTACCGTGACGGCCGGCTTGTCAACGAAGTCTCGATGAGGAGCAACATGAATCAGGGGGAAATGGACTACCAGTCGGCAGCGGACCAGTCGCGCGCCGGTCTGGCCATTTTGCTGCTCTTGGGCCGGGCCATGCCCTGGCTCGTCTTTTTTGCCGTCGCCACGCTGGGCTCGACCCTGCCGGAGCAGCTCAATCCCACGCCGGCCCGGCTGGGCTGGCTGGCGGCCAGTTACTTCCTGCCGGCGGCACTGCTGTCGGCCCAGGCCGTTCACTTCGTGCAGAAGCGCGGCACGCGCCAGGGCCTGATCGTCGTGTTCCTGATCACGGCGGCCGCGCTGCTGGTGACCTCGGCCCTGCCGGGGCTGGGCGGTGCCTGCGTGGGCATGGCCCTGGGGGGCGTGGCCCTGTCACTGGCGCAGCCCGCCACCCGGCTGGCCGCCATGGCGCATGCCGACGTCGCGGCACGCCCGCTGGTGATGTTCATGGCCCAGGCCGGACTGCCGATGGCCGCCATTCTGGGCGGCGTCGTGCTGCCGCCGCAGGCCGGCTACCACGGCTGGCAGGCCGCGTTGCCCACCTGGGTGCCGGTGGCCCTCTTTCTGGTACTGCTGGTCCGCGTCTGGATTCCGGCCGACGACCGCAACGACAGCGTGCAGCCCCGACAGAACCCGAACGAGGCCAGCCAGCAGCCCCCCTGGCTGCTGGCTGCCGTCGATGCCCTGGTCGGGCTGGTGTTCTCGTGCTGCGCGCTCTGGCTGGGCATGTATGCCCATCTGCTGGCCATGCCGGCCAACGGCATCACGGCACTGATGGTCAGCCTGGGCGGGGCAGGGCTGGTGGCCCTGGGACTGGCCGCCAGCATGGAAGGACGGGTCGAACGCCCGGAATGGCTTCCCGGCGCATTGCTGCTGGGCGCTGCCGCGGCGGTGCTTCTGCTGCCTCTGGCCAGCCAGGAGCAGCGCTGGCCCCTGTGGCTGGCGGCAGCCGGCATCGGCTTCACGCTGTTTGCCTGTCATGAATTGCTGGTGGCCCGTCTGCTGGCCCCGGAAGCGCCCATGACGTCCGAGCTGTTGGTCGGTATTGGCGAAGCAGCCATGACCAGCGCCCATCCGACCTCCGCCTTTTCCGCCACACAGGTTCCTCCCCTGACCACCAGTCAGCCGGACGCCCCATCCACCGGGACTGACACCTTTACGCCCACCGAGGATCCCGGACCGTTTCCCTCCACGCTGGGCGGGCCGATGCCGAACGACACGGCCAGCACCACGGTGACGGCAGACACATCGACCTTCCCGTCCACCGCCACCTTCGCCGCCACCTCGGCCTTCCCGACCTCGACGATGCAGCTCTCACCCGAGGCTGCGCAGCCCGAGGCACCGGCCGCACAGTCCCCCGAGCCCGACAGCCGGTTCTTCTCGCCCATCACGGGCGGAACCCGGGTCAAGCACAACCCACCGGGATACGCGCGCGCGCCCAGCCCGGCCCCCGAGGTCCTGCAGGACCCGCCCGAGGCCGTGGCGCCCGCCAGTGCCCCGCCATCAGGCCCCACGATCAGCGCGGCGACTGCGCCGGATGATGCACTGGAAGACGGGATCGAGGAGCCCGGATTCGAGTCCGAAGATGGCGAGATTCCGCTGCCGGAAGGGACGGTGCCGCCTGCGCTGCTGGCCGAGAACACCAACCGTCTCACCTCGGTCACGCCCAATCCGGCCATCACGCAGCTCATCACGGCCCATTTTCTGGGTGGGGCAGCCGGTCCGCTAGTCCTGGGCTTCATGACGGGCAGCCTGTCCGGGTTCGGCTTTCTCTGGTACCTGCTGGCCGTCCTGCTGGTCCTGGCCGGTGCGCTTTACCTGGTGCCGAAGCATCACCGCGGCGTATAGCGCCAAAAAAAGGCCTAACATTGCGACTGTCTGCTTTCATCCCGATGAGGACGGCTCGCCATGAAAAACCTTCCTGCCTCCGAAGGACAGCCTCTCTTCTACGATGCCATGAAGCCACTGTCCTTCGACGTGGTTTCGGTCCAGTCCCAGGTGGTCTACGGGCGGGTGGGCAACAACGTGGCCACCCCCGTGCTGCTGCGTGCCGGCCTGGAAGTGGCCATCGTGCCCACCGTGGTGTTCAGCAACACGCCCCACTATCCCACCATCCACGGCGGCTGCATTCCTGACGACTGGTTTGCCGGCTACCTGTCCGATCTGAAGGCCCGGCGCGCGCTGTCCCAGCTGCGTGCCGTGCTGGTGGGCTATCTGGGCGGTCCCAGCCAGACCGCCATGCTGGCCCAATGGCTGCAGCCACTGCGCGAACAGTACCCCGGCCTGCTGGTCGTCGCGGATCCGGTGATGGGTGACGAGGACAGCGGCATCTACGTGGCCAAGGGCATGGTGGACGGCCACCTCCAGCACCTGATCCCGCAGTCCACAGGGCTCACCCCCAACGGCTTCGAGCTGCGCTATCTGACCAGCATGCCCGTGGACACCATCGACCAGGTGATTGCAGCGGCCCGCACGCTCATCCGGGGGAACACCCGCTGGATCGTCGTCACCAGCGCGGCGCCCCAGGACTGTCCCGAGGACGAGATCCAGCTGATTGTCGTCACGGCCGACGGGGCCGAGCGCATCCGGCACCGCCGCGTCGACAGCGTGGTCAAGGGCACGGGAGACCTGTTCAGCGCCACACTGACGGCCTGCCTGCTGGCCGACCAGTCACTGAACGAAGCGGCCAGTTTCTCGGCCAACGTGGTGATGCAGGCCCTGCAGTACACGCGTGACGCCGAAAGCGGCGAGCTGCTGCTGCCCCGGGAATGGGGTGTGCCCAGCTTCCAGAAGTAGGCCGTCATACGGCAGCTCAGCGGTAGTCCCGCGAGGCACCGGTAGCCAGCTGCCCCAGCAGGGGGCTCAGGTCGTGCAGCCGGCGTGCAATCAGGTGGCGCACGCCGTCGACCACTTCCCAGCGTCCATCGATGGCCAGTAGCCGGCTGCCCACCAGCACCCGTCGGCTGCGCACCGCCAGGTCCTGCCAGACCACCACGTTCACCGTCCCCCATTCGTCCTCCAGCGTCACGAAGGTGACGCCGCTGGCCGTGGGCGGCCGCTGCCGCATGATCACCAATCCGGCCGCCCGCACGCCGCGCCCATGGGGAAGGCTCTGCAGGGCGCGGCTTTCCAGACAGCGTCTTTCCTGAAGTTGTGGCCGCAAGAGCGCCAGCGGGTGTGTCCTCAGGCTGAAACCCTGCGAACGATAGTCGGCCAGCAGCTCCTGGGCGACCGAGGGAGCGGGCAGGGCCACGGGCTGCTCCTGCGGTGACTGTGCAAACAGCGGCGTAGGCTCCTCCACGCCGGCCACCGCCCAGTGCGCGGCGTGACGGTGGGCCGTCAAGGCTCTCAGCGCACCGGCTTCGGCCAGCAGGCCGGCCTCGCGCGCATCCAGCCCGGCCCGGTGGCAGAGATCGGCCACATCCCAAAAGGCACGCCAGGGCCCTTCAGTACCCCCCCGCGCCAGCCGGGCCGCCACGATGCGCCGCGCAGCGGCCTCGCTCAGCCCATGCACCTGCCGGAAGCCCAGCCGCAGGGCCGGTTGGGTACCGCCCGGCTCACCCCCTTCCAGCGTGTTGTCCCAGTGGCTGTGGAACACATCCACCGGCCGCACGGTCACACCGTGGCGACGGGCATCCTGCAGCAGGCTGCTGGCCGAATAGAAGCCCATCGGCTGGGAGGCCAGGATCGCGGCATAAAAGTGCTCAGGGGCGTGCACTTTCAGCCAGGACGAGGCGTACACGATGTGGGCAAACGAAAATGAATGAGACTCCGGGAATCCGAAGTCTGCAAAGCCCTTGAGCTGTTCGAAGATGCGCTCGCGCGTGGGCGCGTCGATCCCTCGCTCTTTCATGCCGGCCATCAGGTCCCCCTTCAGGGCCTCCATGCGCTCGGGGCTGCGCTTAGCCCCCATCGCGCGACGCAGCTGATCGGCATGCGCTCCCGACAAGCCCGCCGCGTCTGTCGCGATGCGCATGAGCTGCTCCTGAAAGAGGGGGACGCCGAGCGTCTGGCGCAGAGCGGGCTCGAGAAGCGGATGCAGATAGGTGACCTCCTCGCGTCCCGAGCGTCGCCGCAGATAGGGATTGACTGAGCGCCCCTGGATCGGCCCTGGTCGGATCAGAGCGACCTCCACGACAATGTCGTAGAAGCAGCGCGGTTTGAGTCTGGGAAGTGTGTTCATTTGCGCGCGCGACTCCACCTGAAAGACGCCAACCGTGTCGGCCGCGCACAGCAGGTCGTAGACCCTCGGATCCTCCTCCGGCAGTGTGTGCAGCCCCAGGGGTTGCCCCTCGCGTCCCCGTACTACTCGAGGTGCCCAGCCGCGTAGCTGATTCGAGGCATGACCCGCACGTTCACCGCACGCCTGGAGCTCATCGAAAGCGACGCGCAACGCCGTCAGCATGCCGAGCGACAGTAGGTCAAACTTTACGAGGCCGGCGTCCGCGCAGTCTTCCTTATCCCACTGGAGGACCGTGCGTCCTGGCATCGCGGCCCAGCCGACCGGGCAGATGCGTGACACCGGCTGATCGGTGAGCACCATGCCTCCCGAGTGAATCCCCATGTGACGGGGAAGACGCGAAAGTGCGCGGGCCGCATCCCCAACGAGGGGTGGCACCTCTCCCCTGCCCTGGGACCAGGCTGTGGCCGTGCCGATCGGGTATCCGAGGGCACGCGCGACGTCTCGGATCGCTGAGCGCGGGCGGTACGTGATGACGTTCGCGACCTGGGCCGCGCGATCCCTCCCAAACGTGTCGTAGACGTACTGGATGACCTCTTCGCGGCGGCAGGCTTCGATGTCGACGTCGATATCCGGCGGTCCCGAGCGCGCATCGGATAAAAATCGCTCGAACAGCAGGTTGTGGCGCACCGCGTCCACCGCCGTGATTCCCAGGCAATAGCACACCGCTGAGTTGGCGGCGCTCCCCCTGCCCTGGCAGAGGATTCCGTTGCGGGCGCAAAAGTCGACGATCTCCTTGACGATCAGGAAGTAGCCCGCGAAGCCGAGTCGCTCGATGACCCCTAGCTCGTGATCGATCGTCTCCCATGCCCGGGGGTGGTGCGCGCGTGATCCGTAACGCGCACTCGCCCCCTCGAAGGTGCAGTGCGCAAGCCAGCTGTCCGGGGTATGCCCGTCGGGAACCTGGGTACGCGGCAGGCGCGGGGCAACGAGGCGCAGGTCGAAAGCGCACGAGGCCGCGACCTCGCACGCGTTGTCAAGAGCCTGCGGGTGCGCCCCATGCAGTTGCACCATCTCGGCGGGCGACAGCAAAAACGAACGGTGCGCGCCCAGGTGAGCCTCCGCCTCGTCCAAGGAGGAGCCCAAGCGGTTCGCCGCCAGAATGTCGCCGAGCGCCTGCTTCGAGGGCGACGACATGCGCGCTCCACTCGTTGCCACCAGGCGAGTTCCGCTCGCGCGCGCGAGCTCCGCGAGCACTTCCCCGACCTCGTCTTCGTCCCCGCGGGCCCCCTGCCATTCGACGAGCACATGGTCGCGGCCAAACGCGTCCACGAGCACGTCCAGTACTCGGCGTGCGGACAGTGCGCCCCCCGCTCGCAGCGCGCGCATGAGCGGGCCCCGCCTGCCGCCGGTGAGGGCGACAAGGCCACCGCCGGCCTCGCTCAGATTGACGAGGTCGTGGCGGGGTTTGCGCTGCCCGGGTTCGCTCAGCGCTCGCTCGCTCATGGCCCCCACGAGATTGGCGTAGCCGCTGGGGCTGGCCGCCAGGATGGGAAGACGCATCCCCGGATCTTCCGCCCCGGGAGCGAGTCCCCACCCCGGCGCAGACGAACCCGCAACGATGCCCCTCAGGGCATCCAACGCGAGCGTCAACTCAGCGCCGTACACGATCGGCAGGCCGGCCGCTCGGGCGGCCACGGTCGTCTGAACCGTCGAGTACATGCCATCAACGTCGAGAATTGCGAGGGCGTCGAGCCCGAGGCGCGCAGCCTCCTCCACCATGCGTGCGGGTTCGTCGGTCCCGTCGAGAAATGTGAAGGCGCTGTGTGCGTGCAGTTCTGCGTAGCGTCGTTCCATGGTCACCTACCCATTATATAGAACATATGTTCGATAGCGATGATGTGCATGTTCGATCGCGCGTACAGATAGAACGAACGGTGCCCATCCCCCGATAGGCACAAGCCCTATGCTGGGAGTATGGACTCCATGCTTGCAGCGTCGCTTCACTCCCCCGGTGCCCTGGTGCTCGAGAAACGCCCCATCCCAGCACTTCGCCCGCGCGACGTTCTCCTGGCCGTCGAAGCAACAACGCTGTGTGGGACGGACCTGCGCATCGCGACGGGACAAAAGACGAACGGCGTCGCCCCGGGCGTGGTCCTCGGGCACGAAATCGCAGCACGCGTGTGGCGCATCGGAAGCGACCTCACCGCGGGAGTCGACGTTCCCGCCCCGGGCACGCAGGTCGGACTCGCTCCGGAGATTGCCTGCGGGCACTGCGTTCCCTGCACGAGCGGGCGCGCCAACGTGTGCGCGAATATGCGCCTGTTTGGAACGGGAGTAGACGGAGGCCTCGCGGACCTCATTGTCGTCCCTGAAGAAGCCCTCGCGTGCATCACCCCCGTCGCTCGCGACATCGCCCCGCCTCACCTCGCGCTCGCGGAGCCGCTGTCCTGCTGCCTGCGCGCAACGTCGCGCCTGCCCGTCGAAGCCGGCTCCCGCGTTCTCGTTGCGGGTACGGGCCCGATCGGGCTCATCCACTGCGCGCTCGCGGTATCCGCCGGCGCACGCGTCATGGCGTGCGGACGACAGGCACGACTAGAACCCGCGCGGGCAATGGGAGCTGAGGTGACGACCGCTGCCCAGGGCGAGGAGCTTGTGCGTGAGGTCCTTGCTTGGACTGATGGCCTCGGAGCAGACGTCGTCATCATCGCAGTCGGCGACCCGGGCCTCGTCCTCATTGCCGCTCAGTGCGCCCGCATTGGCGGCCACGTTTCCTTCTTCGCAGGCTTCCCCGCGGGGACAATGGCTCAGATCGACCCAAACCTCGTGCACTACCGCGAACTAACCGTCAGCGGCAGCGCCAACGCGACCCTTGATGACTACGCGGCGGCCGTTGATGCGCTCTCAAGCGGACGCATCGACCTGTCGCCACTCGTCACACACGAGTATGAGCTGTCCGACGTGCACGACGCCCTCGAGGCTGTTCGGACTCGCGCCGGCCTGAAGGTGGCCGTGCGCCCGAGGGGCGTGAGCACCCCTTAGTCGAGGAGCCCACGTAGGTCCGCCTCGCTGAGCCGAGCGCCTGTCCCGGTCCCGTTCATCACCGAGGAAATGAGCTGGCGCTTACGATCCTGGAGTTCCACGACCTTCGCTTCGATCGTATCCGTCGCGACCATTCGATAGACGTTGACTTTCTTCGTCTGACCGATGCGGTGTGCGCGATCGATTGCCTGCTCCTCGGCGGCAGGATTCCACCAGGGATCCATGACGTAGACGTAGTCCGCCTCGGTGAGGGTCAATCCGGAGCCGCCAGCCTTCAGGGAGATGAGGAAAACCTGGGCCTGACCCGAGCGGAACTTCTCGATGACCTCAGCGCGACCGCGTGTGGACCCGTCTAGCTGCACGACGGATAATCCACGGCGCTCCAGCATGTGTCGGATACGCTCCAGGAACGAGGTGAACTGGCTAAACACCAGCGCCTGATGTCCGAGTGGCACGATCTCATCCAGGCGATCCGCCAGGTACTCGATTTTTGCCGATCCCACGTGCGCATACGATTCTTCGACAAGAGCCGGATCGAGAGCCAGCTGCCGAAGCCTCGTGATCGACGCGAGCACGCTCATCCGGTTCGCATCCACATCGCGCAGCAGATCGAGAATCCGCGCACGCTCGCGCGCCAGGTACTGGTCGTAGATATGGCGGTGTTCCTTACCCAAATCGACGCGCACGATGTCGACGATCTTATCGGGCAGATCCGGAGCGACCTCCTCCTTCGTGCGACGCAGGACAAAGGGGGCAACATAGGCCGTCAAACGCCCGAGCATTGCCGGATCCGTGCCGTTTTCAATCGGCCTGCGCACCTGCTGCTGGAACGTCTCCCACGGGGGCAGGAGGCCGGGGCACGTCAAGGACAGCAACGACCACAGGTCTCCCAGCGAGTTTTCGATGGGGGTACCGGACACCGCCAACTTCCAGGGTGACTCAAGATCGCGAAGCGCGCGGTACGTCGCAGTGCGAGGGTTTTTCACTACCTGCGCTTCGTCGATGACAACTCCACCGAGGCGCACCTGGCTCCACTGCTCCGCCTCCAGGCGGACGAGCGTGTAGGAGGTGACGACGATATCCGCGTCGGCAACCTCTTGCGCAATCGTTGTGCCGCGTCGGGTCGCCGTTTCGGTCACTCCTCGTACACGCAGATGCGGCGTGAATTGTCGGGACTGTTCGGTCCACACGCCTACGACGGATGTCGGCGCGACGACGAGAACCGGCGTACCTCTTTCTTCGGACTTGTAGGAGCGCAATGCCGCCACCGCCGACAGGATCTGAACGGTCTTACCCAGGCCCATGTCGTCAGCCAGAATTCCACCGATGCCACCGGACAGGCGAGCTGTCAACCATGCGTGCCCGCGCTGCTGGTACGGGCGCAGGATCGAACTCAACGACG
>ERZ772779.1088-NODE-1088-length-11511-cov-9.586418_pt1 | contig 11511 bp, 8 predicted proteins | sample MGYA00511360_ERZ772779 | MGnify/ENA primary metagenome ERZ772779 (study PRJEB29015, sample SAMEA2738112) | human oral metagenome | biome: human oral; feature: human-associated habitat; material: saliva | place: China | collected 2231 ...
GTTGTCGATGACGCCGTTCTGGTCGGTGACGTTCTGGATGTTGAAGGCGACGATCAGGAGGCCCATCTCCTCCAGGTCCTGCTTGGCGTTCTCCTGGACGCGCTCGGAGAAGGCGGCGCGGTCGGTGATGATGTCGGTGAGCTTCATCTGGCCGATGATGGCGCGCAGGTGCCCCTCAAGGGTGTCGCGTACCTCCTCGGAGATCTCGGAAGTCGTCTTGTAGAGGAAGTTACGCGTCGCTGCCTTGAACAGCGTGTCATCATCGGTCGCGATGCGGACCTTGACGGCTGCGTCGACGCGCACGTTGATGTAGTCGTTGGTGGGAACGAAGTCCGTGGTCTGAGCGTCGACGGAGATCATCGAGGCGGTCATGGTGTCCACGCGCTCGAGGAGGGGAATCTTCCACCCCGTCTTGCCGTGGAGGACGCGCTGGCCGCGCGGGCCGGAAATGACCTTGACTTCGCCCGGGGAAGCGGACACGAAGCTTGCCCACAGGAAGAGGGAGATGAGGACGAATGCAGCGACGATGAGTGCCGCGATGGTTACGAAAGGCATGATTGGTGCTTTCAGGTGAGGGGTGCGACGCGCTCGTGGGTGGCGCCGCGCAACTGGTCAGAATAGCAGCGTCGGGCGTGTGACTCAATGCATCGTCTCATTCTCGGGTGACGAGGCCGTGGCTGGGTGCCGCTGGAAGGTAGGAACGTTGAAAGCGCTGGAAGGGGTTGCTTATGATGGTGCCACGCGGGCCGACTGCCGCGACTGAGTGAGCGCCCACCGCTGGGCCGCACAGGAAGGACACGGGTGTCATGAGGAAAGCGCTGATCATCATTGTGTCGGTCATCGTTGGAGCGATTATTGGCACTGTTGTTCTCGTATTCGGGGTGCTTCCCGCATGTGAAGACGAGTGCGCGGGGGACGAGTGCACGCAGACGGACGGCCCCACTCTCGTTCCTGTTCCGCTTCCGACGAGGATGCCCACACGGGAAGTGGCTTATAAGCCGGTCCTGTACCTGTATCCGCAGGAGGAGCGGCAGCTGGCGGTGACACTGGACGTTGAGGGTGAGCTGGGGACGGTGTATCCCGCCCCGGAGCGTCAGATGCAGACGGAGGAGGGGACCCGGGCCTCGTGGACCATCAGTGCCGCGCCCGACGGCACGCTCACCGACGCGAGTGGGCGCACCTATCCCTCCCTGTTCTGGGACGGGCCGGTCTCCTTGACGTCTCCCGAGCAGGGCTTCGTCGTTGCGCGTGAGGATGCGGTGCCGTTCCTGGAGGAGAAGCTGGGACAGTTGGGGCTGAGCGACAAGGAGGCAGCTGACTTCATCACCTACTGGGCACCGCGCATCCGCGCGAACGAGTACACGTTCGTGTCCTTCGACGCCTCCTCCTACGTGGGTCAGGCGACGTACAGCTTCACGGACGAGGCCGGGGCGCCGGTCGTGCCCGACACCTTCATTCGGGTGTTCATGACGATCCGTGCGGCGGATGCGAACGAGGAGGTCACGCCTCAGGTCTTCGGGCCCACCCCGACCCGCAGCGGCTTCACCGCCGTCGAATGGGGAGGAGCCGTCCAGTAGCTGGAGTGCGCCGTGCGCTGGCCCGACCGGGAGGGGCGTCCTTGAAAGGCGGGCTGCCCACCCCGTACCATAGACACATGCGCGCGGTCGGATACAATCGCGCCAACGCCCAACGATGCGCGACCCGAGAGAGACAGAGACGTGATGAAAAAAGCCCTCATCATCCTCAGCTGCGTTGTCGTTGCTGGTCTTGCGTTCGCCACCGCTTTCCTCCTGACGTACGACAGGGAGCGAAGAGTGACGGAGAAGCCGGTCCTGTACGTCTACTCGCCCCAGGAACAGCTTGTGACGGTGAGCGTTGACGTTGACGGCGCGATCGACACCGCCTACCCGGCCCCGGACGCCCTGGAGACGACGGATTGGGGAACCCGGGCCTCGTGGACGGTGACGGCCTCGCCCGACGGCACGCTGACCGACGCGAGTGGCCGCACCTACCCCTCCCTGTTCTGGGATGGGCCGGTGAGGCAGGAATCGCCGCAGCAGGGATTCGTGGTCGCGCGCGAGGACGCGGTGCCCTTCCTGGAAGAGAAGCTGGCGCTGCTCGGCCTCAGCGACCGGGAGTCCGCTGACTTCATCACGTACTGGGCGCCGCGCATCCGCGCCTACGAGTACACGTTCGTCTCCTTCGACGCGAGCGCGTATACGCAGCACGCCTCCTACAGCTTCACGGACGAGGCCGGGGCGACGGTCACGCCGGACACGTTCATCAGGGTGTTCATGACGATTCGCGAGGCCGATGCGAACACCGTCGTCCAACCGCAGACCCTCGCGCCGCCACCGACGCGCAGCGGCTTCACGGTCGTCGAATGGGGCGGCACGGAGCAACAAAAGTCTCATCGCTGACCGCTCGGGCGAGCGAAAAAGCGACCCGCGCGACACAATGGAATCATAGAGTGGTGAGACGACGTCACCACGAACAGGAAGGTAGTGACATGGCCCAGGATTGGACCCGCAGTGAAGGCATGATTATCGGCCACGATCTGGACCCCAGCGTGGTTGCCGGGGAGCTGAAAGAGCGTGCGATCCTCGCCCAGCTCGAGTGGTTCCCCTCCTCGCCCCAGCTGCTCGGCCTCAACGTCGCGGTCGCAGACGACCGCGTCGCCACCGTTCCCGCGGGCTCCACTGAGGTCGTCCCGGGCCCCACCCCCGCCGAGCTGGCCGACGAGCTCGCCATCCTCTTCGAGGCCGAGGTACGCATCGGTAACGCGACGGCCGACCATCTGCCCGAGGGCGACTCGCCGCTCGGCAAGGTCTGGCCCTCCGAGGACGAAGAGTCCGAGGTCGCGGAACCGACTCCGACCCGCATCGTCGAGATCGGACGCACCCCCGCCTCGTCGGTGCCGCTCCTGGCGGCCCTGGAGGGCGTGGACCTGGGCGACCTGGAGCTCGCCGACGACCACCGCGCGCTCCTCGCGGAGCTGCCCGCCGAAAAGGAAGGCTGGAACTTCGGCGACCTGCCCCTCGTCACCCTGTCCGTCACCGACGGCGAATTCCAGGTGTTCCTGGTGACCGACGACCACCTCGAACACATCGTGTCCCACAACTGGGGCATGGACGCCGCGATCGTCCCCGGCGGCCACGACAAGGCGCTGAACCTGCCCGGCGAGGTCATCGACCTGGTCGGCGACCGCCTCGAACTGCAGGCCATCGCCCAGGCCGTGCCCGGCGCCGACGCGGACGCCCTGTGGGCCTCCGTGGCGACCACGGGCGAAGAATCCGTGTGGAAGGTCGTGCGCGCACTCGGGCTGCCCGGCTCCGTCGCCGGCTTCCTCCTGGGGACCACAGATCTTGAGGACGTCGAGGGCGTCACCGTGCACCTCGCGCGCGGCATCTCCAACGCGATTGGCCGCAGCGTCGACATCATGATGGGGCAGCCGCAGTCGATGGTTAAGCCCCTGTGGAACTCCTACGAGTCCGTCGCCGTCGAACGCCCCTGGATCATCCACGCGGCCGTCGCCGCCGAGGCCATCGTCGGCGCCGGCATGCTCGTCGCCGCCGTGCGCGCGACCCCGCCGCGCTCGGGCTGGATGCGTGTCGCGGGCATCGTCGGCGGCCTCATGGTGGTCGACTCCATCGCGGAGCTCTCGCTGGCCAAGCACGTGTCCAAGCGTTTCGCGCGCCGCGCGGGCGAGGCGTAACGAGCCGCCGCGCCCCACAGTGTGAAACGGCCGGGATCGCTCACGCGATCCCGGCCGTCGTTTCGTTTCCGGCGGGCGAGCGCGGCCGCGCCCTGCCGCCCTTAGCGCGCCAGGGCCTCGTCGGGGAAATCCTGCGGGCGATCCGTGAAGATGCCCGTGACGCCCCACGAGGCAAGCTCGCGGGCCTGCTCCACGTCGTTGACGGTCCACACGTTGACCTCGAAGCCGGCGTCGCGCATGGCGCGCACGTCGGACTCGGTGAGACCCTCAACGCCAGGGTGGATCGCCGCGGCGCCCAGGGCGGCCGCGCCCTCACGCCACTCCTCGGACGCGCGCTCAATGAGCCAGCCGAGCGCAACCGACGGGCAGGCCTCGTGGAAGGCACGCAGCAGGTCGTGGTCGAAGGAGGACACGAGGAGGCGCGAAGGGACCTTCTCCCCGGCGAGCGTGACGGCGAGGGCCTCGATGAGGCGTTCGCGCAGGCGGTCGCCGCCCGCGCACGGCTTGATCTCCAGGTTCGCGCCCATCTGCTGAGCGTGCGCGAACGCGAGCGCGTCCGCGGCCTCGGGAATACGCTCGAAACGGTACGTGTCGGAGAACCAACGGCCCGCGTCCAGGCGACGAACATCGGAGAAACCCAGCTGATAGTAGGATCCCGAACCCGTCGTCGTGCGGTCCAAGGTGTCGTCGTGGATGACGATCAGGGAGCCGTCGCCGATGATGTCCACGTCGAACTCAAACCACCGGGCGCCCACCTCCATGGCCTTGGAAAACGCGGCGATCGTGTTCTCCGGCGCCAGCGAGGACGCGCCGCGGTGGGCGATAATACGGGGGAAATCGGACATGATGGCTCCTAGCGTGCGAGGGGCGAGTATCGGTACCCCTTCACCATAGGTCGGGGTGCGACGCCGCGCTGAACGTGGAGGAACGCTCCGACGCGGGTTCGAGCAGGACGGCCTCGTCGCGTTTCGACTGCAAGATGTTGGTGATGTATGAGGCGAGGGCCTCCTCGCGCGGGATGTCGTGGCCGGCCTGCTGGGCCATGTACCAGCGGTGCTCGAGGTACTCGTGGTACAGCTGCGCGGGCTCCAGCTTGCCCGCCAGCTCGCGGGGAATCGCGCGGACGATGGGGGCGAAGACGTCGGTGAGCCAGTCGTGGGCGGCCTCCTCCAGGGGAACGTCCTGCATGTCGTGGGTGGCGCGCCACGCGTCGATGTCGCCGAGGAGGCGGCGGGCCTGATGCTCGCCGACGTCCATGCCCGTCAGGCGCATGAACTTGCGGTTGTGGTGTCCCGCGTCGACCACCTTCGGCTGAATGACGAGGTGCTCGCCGGTGTCGTCCGAGGCCATGCGCAGCTCGGCCACGTCGAAGCCGAGCTCGTTGAGGCGACGGATGCGCTCACTGACGAGGTATTGGCGCTGCTGGTTCGGCAGGGATTCCTCCGCGGTGACTTCGTTCCAGAGGAGGTCGTACTGGGTGCGGATGCGGTCGCCCACGTCGATGGGGTCGGAATCGAGCGGGAAATAGCCGCCGGCCTGCAGGTCCATGAGCTCGCCGATAATGTTCGTGCGCGCCAGGTCCACGTCGTACTCGCGCTGGCCGGGGGTCAGCTCGGGGTGCAGCTCTCCTGTTTCGGCGTCCACGAGGTAGGCGGCGAACTCGCCGGCGTCGCGGCGAAACAGCGTGTTCGACAGGGACACGTCGCCCCAGTAGAAGCCGATGAGGTGCAGGCGCACGAGCAGCAGTGCGAGCGCGTCGATGAGGCGTGTCGCCGTGTCCTCGCGCATCGAGAGGGAGAAGAGCGCGCGGTAGGGGAGGGAGAACTGCAGGTGCTCGGTGATGAGCACCGCGTTGAGCTCCTCGCCGTCCGCTCCGACGCGGCCCGTGATGACCGCGACCGGGTCGACGGAGGGTGCGTCGAGGCGCGAGAGGTCGCGCAGCATGTCGTACTCGTGGTGGGCCACCGTCTCGCCGATCTCCTTGACCGCCAGGACGCGTCCCGACAGGTTCACGAAGCGCACGACGTGGCGGGAAATGCCGCGCGGCAGGGCGGCGAGCAGCGACGACGGCCACTCCTCCAGAGGAATGTCCCAAGGGAGGTCGAGGAGCGCGGGCTCGGCCGCGGCCGCCGTGATATCTAAAGCCATGGCCTCATTGTCTCATCTCTGAGGGCTCTCGCCTAACCCGACAGTAGGTCACGCGCGCTTCGCGGCGTACAACACGCCCGTGCATCGGCGCGCCCACGAACGAGCCCCAGCCTCGTTCGGGAGATGAACGAACGAGGCCGGGGCTGCTAGGGGGTGAGCGCTAGGCGCGCGTCACTCGGGCAGGCGAACGCCCGTGGAGGCCGAGAAGTTGTGCTGCTGGCCCTCGCGGATGCGCACGTACAGGACGCCGCCGCGGCCGGGGGCGGTGCGCGGGGGAACGCGCACGATCAGCTGCTTGGAGGTGCCTTCGGCGCCGGAGCCCAGGCCCTCGCCGTTCTCGTCGCCGACCAGGTGGCCGTACACGTAGGCGTCCGAGCCGAGCTCCTCGACGAAGTCGACCTCGACGGGGATGGTGTCTTCGACGCTCTCGTCAACGAGGTCCAGGCCCTCCGGGCGGAAGCCGATCTTGATCTTTCCGCCGTCCTCGGGGGTCAGTGCCGCGTGGGTGGCCTTCTCCCCACGGGTGGGAGCATCACCTAGGTATCCTGAGCGATCATCTAGGGTCAGATCCCAGATTGCTGGGACAGTGCCTATCTCCTTGCTAAGCGCGCCGCGTAGCTGTGCACGCAGTGCGCGCGCTGACGGGGTAGACGCAGACAAGCGGTGAACGATTAACCCATTCACTCGTCCGCGTACTGCTGCGCATGAGCTGAGCCCTTGGCTGCTAGGAGCCGGAGGCGTCTGAGCAGCAGCAACATTGCTGGTCATTTCATTCCTTCCTGTTTGTTATCTGGATTCGGCACTAGCTTTTGCAGAGCCGACCTAAAGAAGTTCTCGGCGATAGAGACATTCATGAAGCCCCAGCCGGTGTCCCGGCCGATAATCGCTGAAGAAGATGCGGAGGCGACTAGTTGTGCCCCTAGCTCGGTTGCGTAACGGCGCAGCTCGCTTGCCCAGATCTGGCCCACTTCGCGGGCGCTAAGGCGTCCATCAACCTGTGCAAGCCAGGCCCTAAATGGGTCATCGATGCGGGAGAAAAATTGTTCTTTGGCACGGTCGCGGGCGCCGTCACCGGCCCCGTCACCGCTTTCACCAGCCGCGCGGGCTAGATTGGCGGCGAGCATACCTACCTTTACAGCCACCTGCTCTGTCAGACGTGCCTGTCGATCAACCTCAGTTGCCAGATCCTCGCGTTCAGTGCGCATCATGGCTACAGAAAGCGTCAGTTCATCAGCGTAGATGTCGTCAACGGTTGCTTCTTGGGGACCATAGGTGACCCCTACAGCCTGGATCTGCATCTGTGTGGGATAGTCTTCAGCGAGCATTGAGCTCTTAAGCTCAGCGTGGAAGGCCAAGACTGCGGACTGCAAGAATTCTCGCTTAGGCTGTTTGTCTGCACCCTGGATCATTTCGCAAACTGGCAGTGTGCCAGGTAGGTCTCGCCACAGCGCACGCCCCGCCTTGAATTTGCTGGGCATGTAGACGTCTTGCTTGAGATTTCTGGACTGAGGCAGCGAGTAGCGCCATAGACTCTGCGGCTCGTAGCGCTGCATCTGCTGGGGAGCCAGCTTGTCGCCTTGAGCCAGCACCACGCTTGTGACTCCGCTTGGGTCACCGATCAGCTTGATTCGGCGCGAATGCCAGGTCAGCAGCCTGGGGATGCTCAGGTCTCGCGGGGTTCCCTTTGGGTCTAGGCGGGAGTAGTTTCCGCGCGCAGACGTTTCAGGTGTACTTACCTCCCAGGTACACCAGTCCCATTCGGTTGTGACAGGCACTCCCTTGAGGTCGCCGGCATCTGCAGGCACCAGGTTTAGCAGCAGGGTTTCGTTGAAGTTCTTGCCCTTAAGCCATACCAGACCTAGGTGACCGCACCAGGCCGGTCCAATCGGGTAGCCTTTACCGCCCTTCATCTCGCGGTCACCTACAGCGCCTGAGCGGATTCCGGAGGGATCGTAGGCTTGAGTGTGCACCACCCAACGGGCGGCTTCTGCGGCACTAATGCACTCCAGTGCTTTGCCGTTGCGGGTGGTGAAAAATTGCTCGCCGTTGGGCACGTCAGCAATCAGTTTTTCTAGCCCTGAGACTGTGTCTTTAGGGGTGCGTAGGTCTGCCACCTGCATGAAGGGGTACTGCCCACCGAATAGGTAAAAGCGCTCACGCCACTTTTCCAAGTATTCGATCATTTGCTCGATGGGAGCGCCCTCTTCCAGCTGTTCTAGCCATTCTTCGGCATCTAGCGGCGTGGCCACTCGATAAGCAACAGCTAAAACTAGTCGCTGGATTGAGATGTTTTGTGTGGGTAGCTCGCAGGCTAGGTCAGCGATGTCAGTGCTACGCTGCAGCAGCTCCAGCAGTCCCACCTCGGTGATGGTCCCGTCGAGTAATCGAACGGGGATCCATGGTTCATCAAGCAGGTTGTATTCAGGGGGTTTCATTACCCTGTACCTCCATTCCATTTTCAATCGAATAGGTAAGTTTGTGTCCGTATAGGTCTCGGGTCAGGCGCGTGCCGTCAGGGCTCAGGTACATGGCCAGGATTAGTTCTCCAGCTAGTAGCGGGTGCTGGCGGCAGGCCCAGTCTTGGGTGATGGGGTCGTCCCAAATTTCTTGGGCCACAGCGTCCACTGCTTCATCTAGGTCCTGCCCGCTAGCGCGAAATGCCCACGGCGGTAGGGAGATGCTCCAGCTGCAGATGTCAGCTATGCGGCCGCGAGCGTTGTATTCGCTAACTGCAAGTGGGGTGTCATCTGGTTGCACGCCGCTGATTGGGGGCGCTACTGGCACGTTGTTTAGCTCTGGGTCTAGGGCGACGACGAGCACGGGGATTTGGTCTTCGCCGTCGCGTACGGCTGCTCGGCTGGCGGCTACGGCAGGCCCGTTTGATTCTTCCCCGGTGGCAGCGTTACCCATGAATTTGCTTTCTAATGCGGGGGCTTTCCACTTGGGCAGGTTCATGCCGTCTAGGCACCAGTCATCGGCTTTGGCCTGTGAGCGCTGGTTGTCGTGTAGGTACTTTTCCAAGGCGGCATCTAGGGAGGCAGCCCATTGCTGCGGGCCTACTGGTTCAGCTGTGTTGTAGGCCAAGGCGGTGAGCTGGGCGTAATCGTTGGGCTCGCTGACAGTAATTTGTCCGCGATCAGCGAGGATGCCTAGGGTGCGTAGGTTTGTGTAGCGCGCATAGACGTAGTCGGTGCCACTGGAGTAGCTCCAGGGGGCAGAGGCTAGATCATTGACTAGTACCAGGCAGCGGGCGGCTTGTAGGCCTTTGGGGCGGTTGCGTCCAGCGTGGCGGTGTAGGCGGCCAATGCGCTGCAGCACTAGGTCCATGGGGGCGGGGTCGGTGAGCATTAGGTCGAAGTCGACGTCGAGGCTCTGTTCGATCACCTGGGTGGCTACTACCACGTGCCTTTGGGGGCGTTTGGTGCTGTTTTTGCCAAATAATTCCAGCATTGAGCTGTCTCGGGCGGAGCGCTCAACTGCCAAGAACCGTGAGTGCAGCAGCGTGGTTTGCTGACGTCCTAAGACTTTTTTGACGGCGGCGTAGGTTTCTTGGGCTTCGCGCACCGTGTTGCGGATGACCACAGCGCAGCCGCCATCAGCCAGTTCTTTCTCTAGTAGTTTTGCGATTTCTTCGGCGCTGGCTACTTGAGTGGGAATGATCTGTTTGGTTACTTCTGCTTCACCCTCAATTTCGTGGATGCGCACTTGGCCTGCGGTCACGGTGGAGATCACTGGATAGCCGATTGCCTTATCCAGCTCGGTGTTGGCTATGGTGTCACCGCTCTGGCCGCGTCGGTAGGCGTCTAGCAATTCTCGACGGCGCTCGGGTGGCAGGGTGGCTGATAGTAGGACTACGGGGATTTGGTACAGACCCAGCCAGGTCAGTGCGGCTTTTAGGTAGGTCTGCATGTAGGCGTCAGCGGCGTGTACCTCGTCAATAATCACGACTTTGCCCATCAAACCTAGGTGGCGTACTAGTACGTGGCGGGATTTGAGGGCGGCCAGTAGTACTTGGTCGATTGTGCCCACGACTACGGGAGATAGGGTGGAGCGCCACCTTTGTCCCATCCAGCGGCTGGCGTGCAGACCGTTGTCTTTGCTGTCGGCGTCGTCGTCATAAACCTCTAGGGGGCTGTGACCGCTTTCTAGAAGTTCCATAAACGACTTGTTTAGGTTGTTTTTACCGTGGGCTAGGTGCACCCCAAGTTTTTGCGGCTCGTCACCCAAGATACTGGTGAGCCAACTGGTGACGCGCTCAAACATGGCGTTTGTGGTGGCCTGGGTGGGTAGGGCTACGAAAATTCCCTGTAGTCCCCGCTCACGCATAAGTACCTCGGCGGCGGCAAAAGCTAGTTCGGTTTTACCTGAGCCAGGAGGGGCCTCAACGATCATCAGGTCCGGGTTTTCAGCGGCGGCGATCTTAATGACTTCGCGCTGGGCTTTGGTGGGCTGGTAGGAGGCGGGCCAGCTAAAACGGTGGCGGTAGAAATCTGCGACGTTTTCACTGTGGTAGCTGGGAATGCGCATGGGTGTGGGGAACTGGGCGCGTTTCCAGGCTCGCCTGACACGTTCGTGCTGCTGGCGGGCGTTTAATTCCGGATAGCCGCTAATTGAGAGTTTGCCGCTGTCATCTACCGGGCGCAGTCGCAGTGGGAAGTAGTCTTCGTTAGAGGCCAACCAGTCTGCAATCACCAGGGCTGAGGCATAGGCGGAGGCTACTGCAATAGGTAGCTCAGGCAGGGCAGTGTCGGGGGCGATGAGGGGGAAACCGCTACGGCGAGCCATGAAGCGCAGAATTTCTGAGCGAGCCTGCCCCCAGCGCGGATCGTCCTGACTGGAGCCCTCCTGGTACCTGTATTGTTGCTGAGCTAGGGCGACGGCGTCAGCGCTCGGGTAGCGCCCGTGGTGCACCCCTACCAGAATTGCCCACTGGCGGGCAGCTAGCCGGTTACCGCCAGCTTCACTGATTTCATCCCATAGGGCAAACTGGCTGACCAGGCCGTGAGGTAGGTATGAGCGCTCAGGGTAGTCCCGTTTGCGCATTACCGTCAGGCCCTGGTTACGGATCAGTTCGGCCAGGTCTGTGCGCTGGCACGAGAACTGGGGGCTCACTTTGCCGCAATCGTGACAAGCAGCTAGGAACACGAAGGCCGCGCGAGCTTTGGCTTGATCGCCGCCCCACACTGAGGCCATGAGCTGGCGGTGGTGCTCGCTTAGATACTCATCGAATAGATAACCCGCTATGTCTGCACTGTCCAGCAGGTGCTGCACCACTGAGAGCCAGGTTTCAGCGCTGCCGCTTTTAGCCCAAAAGCTACGGGCCAGCTCAGACAGCTCGTCAGCCTCCAGCTGCGGCTGCGGCAGCGGGAATGCGGGAGCAGGTTTGCGAATCATTTTTAATTCCTTGTTTGAAACTGCCCTCCTGAAAACACGCCGAGGATTAGCATGGAATTTATGGAGAGGCTGCTAGACGATCCAACGGATCGACATCGACCGGCGGGGTTGATGACTAAAATATTAGCACTTTCTCTTATGCAGTACACCTTTCTAAAAAATTAAATATGTGGCGCGCCAGAGGTCTAGACACCCTAGGGAAGCAAAAAAAATCCCCGCTTTCGCGGGGAAAACGCCCATCTGATGCACTACAC
>ERZ772779.1092-NODE-1092-length-11475-cov-22.023730_pt1 | contig 11475 bp, 5 predicted proteins | sample MGYA00511360_ERZ772779 | MGnify/ENA primary metagenome ERZ772779 (study PRJEB29015, sample SAMEA2738112) | human oral metagenome | biome: human oral; feature: human-associated habitat; material: saliva | place: China | collected 2231 ...
ACGGAAGCGGCAATCGACTCGGTCACCTCGGTAATGGAGCGGGGGTGATCCGCCTCGGTGTAGCCGATGCCGTAGCCGCCACCCAGGTCCAGCTCCGGCAGGGTCACGCCCAGGTCACGGTTGAGACGGTTCATGAACTCCAGGGCGGTAGTAGCCGCCTGCTCGAAGCCCTCCGCCTCAAAAATCTGCGAACCAATATGGCAGTGAATACCGCGGAAATCCAGGGAATCGGTCGCGTTCAGAATCGCGGCAGCCAGAGCCGCGTAAGAATCGGTAGCCTCAACACCCCAGTGCTCCAGCTCCTCCTCATCCAGACCGGCGAGCGCGGCGGTGCCGGGCTGCAGGGACATGCCGAACTTCTGGTCCTCGTGCGCGGTTGCAATGGACTCGTGGGTCGAGGCATGCACGCCGGGGGTGATGCGAATCAGCACCGGAACCGGGGCGTAAGGCTCCTCGCCCTCAGCCACACGCTCGGCGGCAAGCTCGGCGTACACGCGCTCAATGAGCTTGAGCTCGTCCACCGAGTCAGCCACCACGCGGCCCAGGCCGTTGCGGATCGCGCGGGCAATCTCAGCCTCCGACTTGTTGTTACCGTGCAGGGCGATGTTCGCACCGGGCACCTGTGCGCGCAGAGCCAACGCCAGCTCACCACCGGAGGCGGTATCCAGGCACAGCCCCTCCTCGGTAGCCCAGCGCGCCACGGCGGTGGACAGGAACGACTTACCGGCGTAGTAGACGCTCACCTTCGCACCGTGCGCGGCGAAAGCCTGCTCAAAAGCGGTGCGGTAGGCTCGGGCGCGGGCGCGGAAGGTCGTCTCAGAGAAAACGTACTGCGGGGTTTCGTGCTCAGCGACCAGGTCGCTGACGGTCACGCCATCAATGCAGAGCTCGCCCTGCTCATTGCGGGTGAAGGAATCAGTCCAGATGGTGCGGGACAGGGCTTCGGGGTGCTCGGGGTAGGTGAGCCATTCGGGGGCGTAGAGGGCGCGGGCTTCGCTCATCGTGTCTCTTTCTTAGCTATCTTTGCCGGCATACGCTCAACCCCCGCCCCGGTAGCACCGGGTCGGGGGTTGAAACGAGAGTATTACATGCGCTCGGGTGCGCTCACACCCAGCAGGTTCAGGCCGTTAGCCAGCACCTGCTGTGCTGCATTGTTCAGCAGCAGGCGGGTACGGTGCAGGTCGGTGACCTCTTCATCAGCCTTGGGGGCGACGCGGGAGACACCGTACCAGCTGTGGTACGCCGAAGCGAGCTGCTCCAGGTAGCGGTTCACGCGGTGCGGCTCGTAGAACTTCGCGGCATCACGCACAGCAGCGGGGAACTGGCCGAGTACAGCCAGCAGCTCACCGTCAGCAGCCGAGTCGAGCAGGGAGGTGTCCACGCCGTCCTCAACCTTCACGCCAGCCTCCGCAGCGTTACGTGCCACAGCGGCGGTACGTGCGTGAGCGTACTGCACGTAGTAGACCGGGTTCTCGTTGCTCTTGGAGGTCAGCAGGCCCAGGTCAATGTCGATGGGGGTGTCCACCGAGTAGCGGGTCAGCTCGTAGCGTGCCGCGTCAACGCCAACAGCCTCGACCAGGTCCTCGAGGGTGACCACGGTGCCGGCACGCTTGGACATACGGACGGGCTTGCCGTCCTTGACCAGGTTCACCAGCTGACCGATCATGACCTCAATCTGGTCGGCGCGGTAGCCAAGAATCTGGGCGATAGCCTTCAGACGGCCCACGTAGCCGCTGTGGTCAGCACCGAGCATGTAAATCGCCACGTCGGCGGGGTTTACTGCACGGGTCATCTTGTCCTGGTAGTAGGCGATATCGCCCGCCACATAGGCGTGGTTGCCGTCAGACTTGATGACCACGCGGTCCTTATCGTCGCCGTAGTCAGTGGTGCGCATCCACCATGCGCCGTCAGCCTCGAAGAGCTGACCGTTCTCGCGCATGGTCTCAAGCAGGGCGTCCACCTTGCCGCCTTCGAACACGGAGTTCTCGTGGAAGAACACGTCGAAGTGGGTGCCGAATGCCGCCAGGGACTCCTTGATCTGATCGAACATCAGGTGAGTACCGATTTCGCGGAAAATCTCTTCGGGGTTCTCAGCCTCAAGCGCGTCGGGGCGCTGAGCCAGAATCTGGTCCTTAATGTCAACAATGTACGCGCCAGCGTAGCCGTCCTCGGGGGTCTCCTCACCGCGGGCAGCGGCAATCAGGGAGCGCACGAAACGGTCAATCTGGGTGCCGTGGTCGTTGAAGTAGTATTCACGCACGACGTTAGCGCCCTCAGCCTCAAGGACGCGGGCGAGCGCATCACCGACGGCAGCCCAGCGGGTACCACCCAGGTGGATGGGGCCGGTGGGGTTCGCGGAGACGAACTCAAGGTTGATGGTCTTACCGGCGAACTTGTCGCTGCGGCCGTATGTTTCGCCAGCCTCAACGATGGTGGCAGCAAGCTCACCGGCTGCTGCGGCGTCCAGGGTGATGTTCAGGAAGCCGGGGCCGGCAATATCTACGGATGCAACACCGGGGATGGCGCCAATCTTCTCTGCCAGAAGAGCTGCTGCCTCACGCGGGTTCTTGCCCACCTTCTTGGCGAGCTGCAGAGCGACGTTGGTTGCCCAGTCACCGTGTTCGCGGGACTTGGGGCGCTCCACTCGGACGGCGGGCAGTTCAGCGCCCTCCACGAGGGTCAGCTGGCCGGAGGAAATGGTTTCTTCAAGGGCAAGCGCAATGGCTTCGGAGAGTTCTTCAGGAGTCATAACAAACTATTCTAGCAAGCCTTGGCTGGTGTCTGACCCTTTATCTAGTGCTTATCTGATACCATGGTGAGGTTGCCTCTGTAGCTCAGCGGATTAGAGCACCAGTTTCCGGTACTGGGGGTCGAAGGTTCGAATCCTTTCAGGGGCACGATGTTCTTATTCGAGAGGGAACACGGGAGCCGATATCCGAGGCGTATTGTTCGGGTATCGGCTCCTTTTTATTTAACCGCTCACCTTGTTATGCATAAAGCCTGCGCCGGGCGGCCGTTCCCGCCAGCTCCGTCTTCAACCTCAGACTTCAACCTCAGAGGGTGGACACTACCCGCCTCCCTGTTGTGGCGACGCTAACCGCCTTGAGAGAATGGGGAAACGCGCACACCGTTCACATCAGCACGGCCCAAGTCACGACAGCGGAGGTAACCCGATGACCACCATGCGCCAGATTCAGCTCACCGAATGGGGCGATGAAAGCGTTCTGCACGAAGCAAACGTGCCCATCCCCTCGCCGGTGCGCGGTCACGTGCTCATCAAGACGGTTGCCGCCGGTGTCAACCCGATTGATGTGACCACTCGCAAGGGTCTGGGTCCCGCCGCTCAGCTGGCCGACCCGTCGTACAAGCCCTTCGTGCCCGGCTGGGATGTTGCCGGCACCGTGGTTGCTACCGCCGGCGACTACACGGGTTTTAAGGTGGGCGACGGCGTATTTGGTCTTGTTTCTTTCCCCTCCCCCGCCGGTGCGTACGCCGAGTATGTTCTCGCCCCGGCGCATCAGCTGGTGAAGGTGCCCGCCGATGTTCCCTGCGCGCAATTGGGCGGCGCTCCCCTGGCGGCGCTGACCGCATACCAGGCGCTCTTCGAAGTGGCGCGGCTGAAGGAAGGCGAGCGCGTGCTCATTCACGCCGGTGCCGGAGGCGTCGGTCACCTCGCCGTTCAGTTGGCTGCGCAGGCTGGCGCTCAGGTTTTTGCGACCGCCTCCGCGGCGAACCACGAGTTTGTGCGCTCGCTGGGTGCCCAGCCCATCGATTACCGCACCGAGGATTTCCGCGCCGTACTGGGCCAGACCATGGATGTGGTGCTCAATTCCACCGGTCAGCAGACCTTCCTCGATTCGCTGGAGGTGCTGGTTCCCGGCGGCCGCATTGTCACCCTGACCAGCCCCGACCCGCTGGATGTTGCGCGTGAGCGCGGCTTCGAGGCGCAGTGGCTGACGGTTCACCCGGACCGCACGCAGATGCAGGAGATTGCCCGCCTCATGTCCTTGGGCCTGTTGAAGGTGCACGTGGATCAGGTGCTTGATTTTTCGCAGGCTGCGCAGGCTCACGCCCTGGTGGCGGCCGGGCGCACCCGCGGCAAGATCGTACTGGTTCCCTAACGAGGTGCTGATCCATGCAGACTTCTGAGAGCGCGCCGAAGATTGAGAGCACAATGAACACTGAGGGCGCATCGAAGATTGAGGGCGCACCGCACGCTGAGGGCGTGCCGAATGTTGAGCGTACCGAGTACCGCTCCGGTTTTTACCGCGAGGCGGGCTTTTACGACGCGCACTCGCTACCCGATTACGGTGCGCAGTCGCCGGTAACTCGCGAGGCGTTCGCCTACGACTTCTTCCCCGCGGCTGCTGGAGCTTCAACTGCTGAAACTTCAGCTACCGAGCCTTCTTCCCCCGCGCCTCTGCTGGTGTGGGTTCACGGTGGCGCCTGGCGCTTCGGCACGAACCAGGCCCTACGCGACACCATCCTGCGCACCCCTGACGGGGAGCAACCCAATACCCAGGCGCTCATGCGCGCCGCTTTTCAGCAGGCAGGCTGGGCGGTCGCGTCCATCAACTACCGGTATTCGCATCAGGCACTCTTCCCGGGTGCCCTACACGATGTGAAGGAGGCGGTGCGTTTCTTCCGCGCCAACGCGCACGAATTCGGTATTGACCCGCAGCGCATTGCGGTAGCGGGCGGAAGCGCCGGCGGGCATCTGAGCATGATGGTTGCGCATACGGGAGATTCCGCCGCCGATGACGGCAGCGGTGGGGATTCTGCGAGCGCGCCCGAGCACGACGAATACTTTGAGGGCAGGGCGGCGAGCGCCTACCCGTCCCATAGTTCGCAGGTGGCGGCGGCGGCTTCGTTTTACGGGGTCAGCGATTTGAGGACCATCTTCACCGATCGCCCCCTGGCCGGCTACGCTCTCGATCACCCTGAGGATGACGGCGCCGAATGGCGACTGCTGGGAAGCACCTACCCGGTGCCCGCAGACGCGTCTACTATCGACATCTCCAAGGGTGAGCGGGTGGTTCCGGGTGTCTGTATCGAGCGTGCCCAAAAGAACTGGGAGCGTGCGCATCCTATTGATGCGGTACGCCCCCAGAAGCGAGTGAACCTGAAACGAGTGAATAAGTTCGAAAGTGCCTTAGCACAGGGTGCAAGCGGCGGTGCCACGCCCCTCATGCTCGTGCACGGTATTAGTGATTCGTGTGTGCCGTACCAGCAATCGGTGCGGGTGTATCAGGCGCTGCGCACGCGGCAGGTGCCTACCGATTTGGTGCTGGTTCCGGATGCCGAACACGGGGATTCGCGCTGTTTTAGCCCCGATATTGTTCAGCAAATGCTGCTATTTCTCAACCGCGCTGTTCAGTTCAACCGTAGTGTCTGAACCATACTGTCTGATTCAGAGTGATTGACCGGACAGTAATTGACCAGATACAGGTTTAGCGAACGCGGCGGTTCACGTATTCGTGCTCAAGGCGGTAACGTTCGAGGTCATCAAAAGCAACGCGACGGTGCGTGTTAATGCGCTCGAACGGAATATCTCCGCGCTCCAGCAGGCGAACAACGGTCGGGCGGGATACGCCCAGGTAGTCTGCCGCCTCCTGCGTGGTCATGAGGCGGTCCTGGCGAACCACGCAGACATCCTTGCGGTCGGCGAATGCGCGCGCTACGGAGGTGAGGGGTCCGTACATTTCGGGAGAAATCTGTACGCGCTCGCCGTCGCCGGTGACCAGGTAGAGGGTTTCTTCGGCGCTGAGGCGGTCGAAGTGGGTGCGCAGACTCGCGTGAACGAGGGCTTGGAAAAGTTCTTCGCAGCGGTGGTGAATTTCTTCCTGCTGCCCATCTTCGCAGCAATCCAACACTGCAGCACGTGTTGCCGGGTACGTCTTTGGTGATGGCATAGTCACTCCTTCGTTACTGTGTTATTCACCACTGTAGCAGTTGAACGAAACTATCGAAAGAAAGTTAAGAAGCGTAGTTAATTCGCATCTGCGGCGCATATAATTCAGATGAATAATTATTAGCTATTTAGATAGCACTTGATGTTATTTATTGTATCTTAACTACCCTTTTGAGGGCTATCATTCCGCTGCTCCCCGCCCCGGGTTCCCGCGAACAAACCCAAATATGACAAACAAAGCACACCCCAAGCCCACCGCGGGCAAGGCGAGTACACTGGATAGGATATGTCTGAGCAGAAATCCACGAAGAAACACGCAGATACTTCTAAGGCCCCCCGCACCGCCCCCACCATGGCGAGCATGGCTGCCGCAATCCACGCGGCGAAGGTACGATCCTCCGAAAAAACCGCAGATAAAACTACTGAGAACAACGCGGTAAAAAACGGCGCCCCGAAGAAGGATGCACAGAAGAACAGCGCCCAGAAGAATAACGCAGACCGCAAGAACTCCTCCCGCGGCATCTCCGAACGCAACTCCAACGCCTCCCGCTCCAACCGACGCGGAGGCGGCACCGACCGCGCCCGCAAGCAGGGCAACCAGCAGGGCGACAACAAGAGCAGCCAGCAGAACCGCCCGGCACCGCGCCGCTACGAACCGCTCATCCCCGAGGCCATCACCTACCCCGAAGAGCTGCCCGTCAGCGAACGCCGCGAAGACATCATGAACGCGATCCGCGACAACCAGGTCGTCATCATCGCGGGTGAAACCGGCTCCGGTAAAACCACCCAGATCCCCAAAATGTGCCTCGACCTGGGCCTGGGAGAGAAGGGCCTCATCGGCCACACCCAGCCGCGCCGACTCGCCGCACGCTCCGTCGCCGAACGCATCGCCGAAGAACTCGGCCAGAAAATCGGCGAAACCGTCGGCTACCAGGTGCGATTCACCTCCGAAGTTGGCGAACACAGCGCTATCAAACTCATGACCGACGGCATTCTGCTCGCCGAAATTCAGAACGACAAGCTGCTGCGCCGCTACTCCACCCTCATCATTGACGAGGCGCACGAACGCAGCCTGAACATTGACTTCATCCTCGGCTACCTCAAGCGCATCCTGCCGCAGCGCCCGGATCTGAAGGTCATTATCACCTCCGCGACCATCGACCCGGAGCGTTTCGCGCGCCACTTCTCCCCCAGCTACGTGCCGGGCAAGGGCATCGTCGACGAAAACCTCAGCGCCGAAGAACGCGAAATCGCCGAAGCGATCCTGCCCGACGACGCGCCGCCCATCATTGAGGTGTCCGGCCGAACCTACCCCGTGGAAATCCGCTACCGCCCGCTCGACGAGGAAGACTACCTCAGCGACGACGAAATCGAAGACGACCACGACCCCACCGACGGCATCCTCGACGCCATCAAGGAACTATCCAAGGAAGCGCCCGGCGACATCCTCATCTTCTTCTCCGGCGAACGCGAAATCCGCGACGCCAAGGACGCCATCGAGGCAATGGTTCTCAAGTCGCCGCGCCTGAACTACGAAGTGCTGCCCCTGTACGCGCGCCTCTCGCTCGCCGAGCAGCACCGCGTGTTCTCCCCCGGATCGCGCCCGCGCATCGTGCTCGCCACGAACGTTGCCGAAACCTCGCTGACCGTGCCCGGCATCAAGTACGTCATCGACACCGGCACCGCCCGCATCTCCCGCTACTCGGCACGCACCAAGGTGCAGCGCCTGCCCATCGAACGCATCTCGCAGGCAAGCGCCAACCAGCGTTCCGGCCGATGCGGCCGCGTCAGCGACGGCATCGCAATCCGCCTCTACTCCGAAGAAGACTTCAACTCACGCCCCGAGTTCACCGACCCCGAAATTCTGCGCACCAACCTCGCAGCCGTCATCCTGCAGATGATCGCAATCGGCGTGGTCCGCGAACCCGGCGACATCTCCCGCTTCCCGTTCGTGCAGCCGCCCGCATCCCGCGCCATCAACGACGGCGTGAACCTGCTCCGCGAACTCGGCGCACTCACCGAACGACCCCGCGCACCCCGCAAGGGCCGCGGCAACAGCGCAACCCTCACCGCCATCGGCCGAGCCATGGCGGCATTCCCCGTGGACCCGCGCCTCGCCCGTATGATCATCGAAGGCGGCCGCCGCAACTGCGCCAAGGAAATGATGGTGCTCGCCGCCGCCCTGACCATCCAGGACCCGCGCGAACGCCCCGCCGACGTGCGCGCCGAAGCAGACGCCATGCACGCCCGCTTCGTCGACGACACCTCCGACTTCTCCTCCTTCCTGCTGCTCTGGGACTACATCAACGAGCAGCAGGCGGCGCTGTCCTCCTCGCAGCTGCGCAAAATGTGCCACCGCGAATACATCAACTACCTGCGCATCCGCGAATGGCAGGACCTCTTCGCCCAGCTGCGCGAAATGGGACGCACCGCCAACATTCACGCCAGCGGCGGCAGGGACATCAACGCCTCCGCCCACGAAATCGACATCCACAAGAGCCTGCTCTCCGGCCTGCTCTCCCACGTGGGCGTCAAGGAAGAACGCGAAAAGGACTCCAAGGGACGCAACCGCGGCCCCCGCGAATACCTCGGCGCACGCGGCACCAAGTTCGCGATCTTCCCCGGCTCCGGCCTGTTCAAAAAGAGCCCCGACTGGGTGCTCTCCGCCGAACTCGTCGAAACCTCCCGCCTGTGGGCGCGCACCAACGCCTCCATCGACCCGCAGTGGATCGAAGAAATCGGCAAGCACCTCATCAGCGTGCAATACTCCGAACCGCACTGGTCCCTCAGCTCCGGCGCGGCAGTCGCCTACGCCAAGGGCACCCTCTTCGGCCTGACCATCTACGCCGACCGCCCCGTACAGTACGCCCGTGTAGACGCCGCCGCAGCCCGCGAACTGTTCATCCAGTCCGCCCTCGTCGAAGGCCAATGGCACACCCAGCACAAGTTCTACCTGCGCAACCAGCGCGCCCTCGCCGAAGTCGAAGAACTCGAAGCACGCCTACGCCGCCGCGACCTGCGCGTAGACGACTCCGTACTCTTCGCCTTCTACGACGCACGCATCCCCGCCCACGTCACGGACGTTCGCGCCTTCGACAAGTGGTGGAAGCAGGCACGTCTCGAAGACGACAACTACCTGGACTTCAACCCCGAAAAGCTCATCAACGAGGAAGCCGCCGACTACGACGACTCCCAGTTCCCCCGCCAGTGGGTGCAGCGCACCGACAGCGGCGAACTGACCCTCGACCTGCGCTACGAATACGCCCCCACCGCCGGCATCGGAGGCGCCCGCACCGACGCCGCCAAGCGCGACGGCGTAGCAGTCCAGGTACCCATCCTGTTCCTCAACCAGCTGAGCCCCGAACCGTTCCGCTGGCAAATCCCCGGCCTGCGCCACGAACTCGTCACCGCACTCATCAAATCGCTCCCCAAGGCGATTCGACGCAACTTCGTACCCGCACCCGACGTGGCACGCGCCGCCTGCGCCGCCCTGGAAGAGGACTACTCCCCCGCCACCGACGAACTCATCCCCTCCCTCGCACTCGTACTACGCCGCCTGCGCGGCGTCGTTGTCGAGCCCGAAGCCTTCAACTGGGACGCCGTGCCCGAACACCTGAAAATGGGATTCCAGGTGCGCAACGCACGCAACAAAATCCTGGGCGAAGGCAAGGACCTGCGCGCCCTGCAGCAGCAGCTCCACAAGGAAATCCGTAGCGCCCTCGCCGACTCGCTCGGTGCATCCGACGACACCATGGCAAAAATGGTGGCGCTCGCCCAGGGCGGCTCGGGCAACTCGGGTAGCTCCGCGGCTTCTACCAAGAATGGCGCGAAAAACGCACAGGGCGGCACCGCACAGACGGCACAGCCGACCGACGCACACGGCTCGCAGGTACGCGAAATCAGCGGCCTCACCGAATTCCCCGCCGACCTCTTCCCCAACGGAGAAATCCCCCGCAAGGTACAGCGCATCATCGCCACTCAAGCGGTCAACGGCTACCCCGCCCTCGTCGACGAAGAAACCAGCGTAGGTCTGCGTATCTTCCCCACCGAAGCCGAACAGCTCCACGCCCAGCGCCGCGGCATCATCCGCCTGCTCCAACTGCAGGTGCCCTCGCCCGTACGCTACGTGAGCGAACACCTCTCCCACAAGGAGAAAATCGTCTTCACGCAGAACCCGCACGGCTCCATTGACGAACTCATCCGCGACTGCACCGTCGCGGCGCTCGACCACCTCGTGCCGCACACCCCCATCTTCACGTACGCCGAATACAGCGAACTCTACGAGCACGTGCGTGCCGAACTCATCGAGACGGTCTTCGACGTCACCAAGCTCGTCTCCGAAATCCTCTCCGAAGCCACCGCGCTGAAGAAGGCCATCAAGAAGGCAACCTCGCTGACGACCATGCACGCCGTCTCCGACGTAAAGGCACAGATGGAGAACCTCGTATACCCCGGATTCGTGGCGAAAACCGGCTACGACCAGCTGGTTCACATCCCGCGCTACCTCAAGGCCGCCCAGGTGCGCCTGACGAAGCTCGGCCCGAACCTGCACCGCGACAACCAGCTCATGCTCACCGTGCAGGACCTGGAAGACTCCTACGATAACGCGGTCAAGTCGCTACCGGCAGGCACCATCGTGCCGGATGCGCTCCGCCGCGTGAACTGGATGATTGAGGAGCTGCGCGTCAGTTTCTTCGCCCAGGAGCTTGGTACCGCCTACACGGTGTCTGAGAAGCGCATTGCGAAGGCTCAGCGTGAGGCGCTGGACGCCATCAAGCGCTAGGTAATACAAAGAGTCCCCCGCACGATCACCTCGTGTGGGGGACTCTTTCGTATCTATGGGTTTCAGTGCCCTGTGGGTCGGCAAGCTATGCACTTCCTCCGCTCCTGCAGGGGCACCCGCCGCCCCGGACGCTCCGCTCTTCCTTGCTTCGCTGCGGAGAGCGCCCGGGGCGGCACCCTGATGTCGCTTCCGGAAGGCATAGCCGCCTCCACCCGTGAATTGGCAAGAGCGCGCAGAGGGGCCGGTGTCCTCCGTAGTGACATCAGGGTGCCCGAAGCGAAGCGAGGGCGGGTGCCCCTGTAGGAACGAGGAGGATCACCGCCCCTCAAGCAGCCCAAGCCGCTTGAGGAAATATGCGGCGCACCGCCTCTCAAACACCTCTAGGTCGGGGTTGTTAGGGTGCCGCCTCGCAGAAGGTCACCGTCACCGAACCGTTACCGCGCTCGCGCATCCACTGCGGCGCATTCTCAGCCGAAACAATCACACCCTCACTCACAGACGGTGCAATGTACGAGCCGCCCGCGCCACCTGCGCCACCCTGCATCGTGTAGCCGACACCCTGACGCACACCGGTCGGGCTGTTCAGCCACTTCTGGGTCAGCACAATCGAGGAGACAGACTGCGCCGCGCCGGAACCGCCGCCTCCGTAGCCTGCGCCGCCGCCACCGGACACCACAGACTGGTAGCCGTTGAAGTTCTGCGCGTACGCACCCTCGTCGTTGTAGACGTCCAGGTCCCAGCTGCGGTCCTCGTAGGTGCCCTTCTCGTGCACGCTGGCGGG
>ERZ772779.1096-NODE-1096-length-11468-cov-10.337860_pt1 | contig 11468 bp, 7 predicted proteins | sample MGYA00511360_ERZ772779 | MGnify/ENA primary metagenome ERZ772779 (study PRJEB29015, sample SAMEA2738112) | human oral metagenome | biome: human oral; feature: human-associated habitat; material: saliva | place: China | collected 2231 ...
TGCCGCTCCACAGTTCGAGGTGGGATTCCATCCATTCCTCGTCGCCGCGGGGGCTGTGGAAGTAGGCGCGTGCGGCAACGCCCATGGGGCGGTTCATCTTCTTTTCGAGGCCGAGGCTGGTGGCCAGTCGAGCGGCCACTCCCCCGGCGTCAACGGTGATGGAGGCGCGCACCGAGGTGGTGGTAGCGTTCTTGCCGCGCCCACTCTTGGCTTGCACGCCGACGACGCGTCCGGAGCCATCCTGAATGGCGCCGATGACGGTGACGCCCTCGTAGAGGCGGGCGCCGGCCTCGACGGCACGCTGCGCGAGCGCGTGATCGAGGTCCATGCGGGCGCGGGTCATGCCGTAGCCGGGCAGGGACTTTTGGTCAGGCCAATCCATGTGGACGGTGTGGCCGCCGCCAATGACGGTCAGGCCGCGGTTTCGCATCCAGCCGGTGGTGTCCACGCCCATCGCGATGAGCTCGTGGACGGCGGCCGGGGTGAGCCCATCGCCGCAGACTTTGTCGCGTGGGAACGGGCTTTTCTCCAGGAGGATGACGTCGAGGCCTGCTCTGGCCAGGTGGTAGGCGGTGGAGGACCCGCCAGGGCCTGCGCCGACGACAACAACGTCAGCGCTCATGTCGCTAGGCATGGTGGATGCCACGGCAGTCCTCCGTCATGTGGTGCGCGGGTGCATCCGCGCGAGTGTGCAAGGTGGATGAAGCGTGCACATCACTTCATTCCGCAAACAACCCTAGCTAGGTCACCCTCACCTCGGCGACCGAGCGCACTTTTCCCCGCCGTTTCAACGAACGAGGCCTGGGCGAGACTCGCTCACAGCATCCATTTGCGCAACAAAGCGTTGTCGTAAATGGTGGCTCGGGCCTCGTCATCCGACTACAGATCCACGCGCCGACACTCAGCGCACACCCCAGAACAGCGACACGCAGACTACCGCGATACGCCACATCACCCAACCCACCTTCAAAGCGCGGTCCCGACGTGCACACACACGTCGTCGAGTGGTCGGCACGACCCGCCCAACCCTCCCGGCCACGGCCTCGTCCACCGCCTCGCCCCAGTGGACGGCGCTCACTTCCGCTCCCGCCCCTATCTCAAACCCGATGAAGGGTTTCATGCCGTGGGCACCCGAGGACGGGAGTGCACCCAGCACGGTTGCGAACGCCCTGCCCTACACCCTCGAGTGGGCCACGTTCCCGGTGAACGCCGTCGTCACGGGGCGCAGCACCTACGACTTCAAGAAAGTCAATACCCTCCTCGATGCGATTGCCTCTCGCGGACGCCAGGGCGTCATCCGCTTCTACCTGGACTATCCGGGGAGGACGACGGGCATGCCCCGCTACCTCCTCGACGCGGGCACGGATACGAGCCGGCAGTACGACCTGCACGGCAACAACAAGATCTCGTTCTCACCCAATTACGATGAGCCGGCTGTCCAGGGGATGATGCTGCGCTTCGTGGCTACCCTCGGCGAGAAGTACGACGGCGACCCGCGCATCGGCGAGCTACTACCGGGCGAAGGCTGCCGTGGCTGCGGAGATCAAGAACACCGGTGCCACCCCGTTCTACGCGACGTGGCCGCTCGAGGTCATCTTCGTCGATGAGAACAACGAGATCGTGGCCATCCAGATCATCGAGTCCATCCTGCCCTCGATCCTTCCGGGTCAGAGTGGGAGGGTGACCGCACGCCTGCCGCTGCCCACGGAGTACCGGTCGAACGACTCCGCGCAGAAGCTGACCGCCGCGATCCGCGTCGTCAACCCGCTGCCGGCCGGCACGCCCGTCGCCTTCGCGAATGAGTCCATGGACAAGCCCCTGCCCGGTTACTTGGGCCTGGCGCAGCTGACCCGGGGCCGCGCGCCGAAGAACTAACAACGAGGCCGGGACCCCACACAAGGGGCCCCGGCCTCGTCGTTCACGCTTTACGGCAGGGGCTTGACCGCGCGGTGCATGCAGGCGATGCCGCCGGTGAGGTTGCGGTACTCGACCTCGCTCCAGCCGTTCGCGGCGATCATGCGGCCGAGCTCCTCCTGGGCCGGCCACGCGCGAATCGACTCGACCAGGTAGTCGTAGGCGCCGTCGTTCGTGGAGACCAGGCGCGCGATCGCCGGCATGACGGTCGACTGGTAGACGTTGTACATGCCGCGGAAGACTCGCGAGGGCGGCGTGGAGAACTCCAAGACCACGAGGCGGCCGCGGGGGCGCACGACGCGCGCCATCTCGCGCAGCGCGAGCTGCGGATCCGGGATGTTACGCAGGCCCCAGGAGATGGTGACCGCGTCGAAGGAGCCGTCCTCGAAGTCCAGGTCCATGGCGTTGCCGTGCACGAACTCGATCTCGGGGTGGCGCTCACGGCCGACCTCGATCATGCCTTCGGACAGGTCGCAGGCGACGACCTCGGCGCCGCCCTTGGCCAGCGCGGCCGACGACGTGCCGGTGCCGGCCGCCAGGTCGAGGATGCGTTCGCCGGGGTGCGGGGCAACGGCCTTACGCAGGGCGGTCATCCACACCCTGTCCAAACCGCCCGTCATCAGCGCATCCATCACGTCGTATCGCGAGGCGAGGGAGTCAAACATCGAGGCGATCTCTTTGGGATCCTTGTTCAGGTCCGCGCGCGGGGATTCAGTCATGCGTCAATACTCGCACGTCTTCCAGCGCGCCGCCGCCCCTACTCCTACCATGGAACCCATGCACAATGACTTCGGATGCTCGCGCCTCGTCTTTCGGGCGTTGGTCCTACCCCCGCGGCACCCGGGGTCTTCTTGCTCACTGACGTCCTTGCTTCCCGACTCCGGGGGCGCCGCCTGGCTGGGTGAGCGCCGCCAGATGATCGGCCTGGGACGGGCGCTCACGCTCGAGTCCGCAACCCCGGGTGCGATCGCCGATGTGCGCCGCGCGTGGGAGGCCGCCCCGGCCTCGTCCACCGACGGCGCTCCTTCCCCCGCTCTTTTTGCGTCCTTCGCGTTCCGCTCCCCCGCGCGCTCGGTTGCCTTCGTGCCCGCGCTGACTCTCATCGACGAGGCCGGGGCCCGCTGGGCGATCACGGCGGGCATCGGGGAGGCCCCGGATCCGCTGGCGGCTGTTGACACGGCCCTGGCCGAGGCGAGGCCCGCCCCGCGCGTGCCGGAATCCCTGACGTTTGGGCACGGGTCGATGTCGCGGGGCCAGTGGCGAGACTCGGTGCGAGCGATGGCGCAGCGCCTGCGCGATGGCGCCGCCGACAAGGCCGTCATGGCGCGCGATATGACGGTGCGGTGCGCCCACGGATTCGACGAGCGTTTCCTGCTCGAGCGCTTGAGCGACCTGTATCCGTCGACGTGGCGTTTCTGCGTGGATTCGCTGGTGGGTGCGTCTCCGGAGATGCTGATCGCGGCCTCGGGCGGCACGGCGAGCTCGCGCGTCCTGGCGGGCACGTGCAAGCCCGGCGAGGGCGAGATGCTGGCGTCGAGCGCGAAGGATCTGCGCGAGCACGACCTGGCCTCCGAGTCCGTGTCGTCGATCCTGACGCGGCTGTGCACCTCGGTGACGACTCAGGGACCGTTCCTCCTGGCGCTGCCCAACGTCGTCCACCTGGCGACGGACGTTCACGCGCGCCTGGGGTCGGCGCATCTGCTCGACCTCGTGGCCGCCCTGCATCCGACGGCCGCCGTGTGCGGCACCCCGCGCGACGCGGCGATGTGCCTCATCGAGGAGCTGGAAGACACCGAGCGCGGCCGCTACTCGGGGCCCGTGGGCTGGGTGGATACGGCCGGGGACGGCGAGTTTGCGATCGCGCTGCGCTGCGGGCTCACGTCGGGCACGCGCCTGCGCCTTTTCGCTGGTGCCGGCATCATGCCGGACTCCGACCCGGATGCGGAACTGGCCGAGACCGAAGCGAAGATGCGCCCGCTGCTGGACGCCCTCGGGGTCTGAATCGCGCGGGGCCAGCAGCGCTGCGGCAGTGCGCACGGTTGATGGATTTGCGTGCACGGGCCGCAGAGCGTGCGAGGTTTGCAGCACGCCGGCACCCACTGTGGGTACCTCAACGGCTTGATTGTGCCAACGCTCCACCCCATCGGGAAGATTCCACCCGATCAGAACGGGTTGAATCTTCCCGATCAGGTTGAATCCTCTTCGGCAGAAACCAGACGCGGGTCCTCCCACCAACTCAACGCGCGGTGCATCAGCAGCCAAGGACCGCGCATCTGTGAGGCACACACCCACTCAACAGCTGCACCCACAGCACACCGCATATTGGCCCACCCGTGACGGAGCATTACACCAGTTAGGGAGCATTACACCAGTTAGGGAGCATTACACCAGCTCCCAGCAGGTGTAACACCTAGCTAAGTGGTGTAACACCACTTAGCTACAAGCCAGATCGCGCTCACAGCAAGCATCGCTGCCACACTCCTTCCATCGCGCCCAGTCTGCGGGCACCCCGAGCCCCGCGCCCACCAGACGCTCACCACACGCGTCCACCACGCGCAAAGGCCCGCCGCACCTAACAGGTACAGCGGGCCTCGTCAGCGCACGGCATTGGAGTCACTCCGCCGTGTGCTGCGTGCGCTCAGCGCACACGCAGCTCACTGAATCCGCACGGACACGTCCTGCGTCTGCCCGTCGCGCACGATCGTCATGGTGACGGTGTCGCCGGCCTTGTAGCGGCGCACGTAGCCGATCAGCTGCTTGGGGCTGGTCACTTCCTGGCCTTCGACCTTGACGATGACGTCGCCGGCGCGGATGCCCGCCGCGGAGGCACCGGAACCTGCGGAGACGTCCTGGACCTCGGCACCCACGTAGGTGTCGGAGCCGACGGTCGTGGTCGCCGCCTTGACGGTCACGCCGAGCATGCCGTGCGAAGCGGTGCCGGAGGCGATGAGCTGATCTGCGATGGACACGACCAGGTCGGAGGGGATCGCGAATCCCAGGCCGATCGAGCCCGCCTGCCCATCGGAGGACGAGGAAAGCGACTTGATCGAGGAGTTAATGCCGATGACAGCGCCGCTCGCGTCGAAGAGAGGCCCGCCCGAGTTGCCGGGGTTGATCGACGCGTCGATCTGGATCGCGTTCGTCACCACGAGCTCCGAGGACGCCTGAGTCGGGTCCTGCGACGAGGAGTCCTCGTCCATGGAGACCTCGACGGGGCGGTTGAGAGCGGAGACGATGCCGGTCGTCACCGTGTTCGACAGGCCCAGGGGCGCGCCGATCGCCATGACGGGGGCACCGACCTCGAGGTTCGCGGAGCTGGCAAAACGCGCGACGGTGAGGTTCGAAGGCGGGTTGTCCAGACGGATGACGGCCAGGTCGGTGGTCTTGTCGTGGCCGACGACCTTGGCGCTGTAGAGGCGCCCGTCAGCGAGGGTCACCTGGATCTGTCCACCGCCCAGGACGGACGCGATGACGTGATAGTTGGTGACGATGTCGCCCTGCGCGTCGTAGATGACGCCGGAGCCGATGCCGCCCGACGAGGCGCCCTGCGTCTGAATGGTTACGACGGCGGGCGACACGGCGGCAGCAACGTCCGTCCAGTCCGTCCCGGAGCTGTTCGAGGCGGGCACGGTGGCCACCGTTCCCCCGTTGAGGTTCGTGGGCACGGACGCGCGCAGCATCGCCGGGCGCGCGTAGAACACGGCGCCGAGGGTGAGGCCGATCGTCAGTAGCATCGCGCCGAGGAGGGCGGCCCAGCCCGGGCCCTTCTTCGTCACGAAGACCGTGGGCGACGCGAAGGCGTCCGGCGAGGCCGGGGCCGCGTATCCGCCGTAGGGCTCGCCAGCGGGGGCGGAGTATGCTCCACCGGCCGCGGGGGCTTGCTGAGTGCCGGCCTCGGGTGCCCCCTGGGCAGAGGGGGCGGGGGCTGCCGGTGCAGAGGCCGGCGGAACCGCGCCTGCGGGCGGCGCGGGGATCGTCGCGGCAGAGAGCATCTCGCGCGTGGCGTCCTGCGCGGCCGGAAACTCCTGGGTAGCCGAGTGGTCCTGAGCCGTCGAGCGCTGCGGGTAGCTGGGGGCCGAGGCCGCGTCGACGTCGCGCGACGAGTCGGCGTCGCGGGCCGGAATATCAGGCTGAGTCATGGTTTCCTCTGGTGTCAGTTCGTCATCTGCCCACCAGTATGGGGCGTTTCCTCAAAGGGTCACTGAAAGCGTCCTGGAAGTTTCCTGTAAACCGTTTAACCTCACAGCGAACGCGCTCCCTCCTCAGGAGAGCACGTCACGGAGCGCCGGGTACAGGTGCGCGGCACGCTCGACGGGGGCATGGACGAGGCGTGGGCCGACCTCGCCGATCTCCAGCAGTTGAGCGAGCTGCGCGGGCGTTTCGGCTCGCGCGAAGGCCACTCCATACGCGGCCGCAAGCGCCTCGTAGTCCACCGACTGAGCGAGGCCGAACCACCGGTCGTAGGCCTCGGGGCTGGCGGCGCGCCCGTGCTCGAGGGTGGCGAAGATTCCGCCTCCCTGATCGTCGGCGACGACGATGTCCAGGTGAGCGTCCACGCCCGCCGCCAGGGCGAGGGAGGAGGCGTCGTGGCATGCCGTGAGGTCACCCATGACGGCGGTGACGCGCTCGCGCGTGGGGGCCGAGGCCTCGTCCGCGCATCCGGAACCCAGGCAGATGCCGACGGCGGTCGCGATGGTGCCGTCGATCCCCGCCTGCCCCCGGTTGGAGTGGACGGCGCGCCCCGCCAGCGTGGGGACGGCGAGGTCGAAGGCGCGCACGGGGTTGGAGGCTCCCAGCACGAGGGGGCCGCTCGTCGAGGCGACGACGGCCCGCGTCAGGTCAAGCATCGTGCGCCCGGAGCCGGAGGCGAGCAGGGAGTCGATGCGCTCGCCCACCTCGCGAGCGGCGTCGCGCACGCGAGAGGCCCACTCGGCCTGAGCGGCGCGGATCGGCTCGCGGGCAGGCTCGAGGTCGGCGACAACGACCGAGGCGTTGCCCGAGATGTCCACCCACGGGCTATGTGGGTCAACGACGACGACACGCACGTCGGGGCGCGCGAGCAGGGCCTGAATCGGTCGGGACAGCGTCGGACGGCCGCTCACGACGACCGCGTCGACCTCGCGCCCGAGCGGCGAAGCCACGAGGGACTGCTCGAAGGGGGTCACTCCCCCGTCTTTCCACGCGCCCGATGCCGGTTCCGCGAGCAGCGGGAAGCCCGAGGCGCGCGACCACTCGCGGGCGCGAGGCGAGGCCCCCTCACCCGCAACAATCAGCCCGGCGGCGGCAGGGCCAACCACATCCTCCCAGCGCTCAGGCACCGCGGGGGCTCGCAGCACCAGGGGCGGGCGAGGGACGAACGAGGCCCCGGCCTCGGCCCCGCAGTCGCAAGCGGGACCGACGGGGGTCAGCGGATCACGGAAAGCGACGTTGATCTGCACGGGGCCAGGCGCGACACTGGGCGCCCCGCAGGCGGCGGCGACCGCGCGGGCGAGGTGGCCAACCAGGGAGGGCGAGGCCTCCTGCGGCTCCAGGTCAATGCTCGCGCGCACCTGCGCACCAAAGAAACCAGACTGGTCGGTCGCCTGGGACGCTCCGACACCGCGCAGTTCGCCGGGGCGGTCGGCAGTCAGAAGGAGGAGCGGCAGGCGCGCATGGGAGGCCTCGAGGACCGCGGGGGCCAGCTCGGCGACGGCGGTTCCTGAGGTGACGACGATGGCGGGCAGGGCCCCGGTACGGGCCAAGCCGACGGCCGCAAAACCTGCGCCGCGCTCATCCAGGACGGCGCGCGCGTCGCCGCCGAAAGAACCCGCTTCGAGGGCGTAGGCGAAGGGCGCGGAGCGCGAACCCGGGCAGTACAGGACGTGCGTGACGCCCAGGGTATCCAGGGACGAGAGGATAGCGCTGGCGGTATCGACGGAGGGCATGCGCCCAGCCTACCGGGAGCCCACCCTCAGATGCTCAGCCATGCCTTCGAGGCGCATGCCCCAGCGGGTGACGAGATCGCCGTCGACCGGAGTGCGGTCGATGAGCTCCTGGTCCGGCTCGAGGCGCCCCACAGGAAGGCAGCCACGCTCGGGAATCAGGGGCTGGGTCACGTCGCCCACCAGCAGCGAGGCGGTGGCCAGCCCGGCGGCCCGGGGCACACCGGGAACGGCGGCAGCCGCGGCGACGCCGACCGACAGGCCGACGGAGGTCTCGAGGGCAGAGGACACGACCACACCGAGGCCGCTCTTGCGGGCGACCTTCAGGGCAGCGCGCACGCCTCCGAGGGGCGCAACCTTGATGATGACGACGTCGGCGGCCTCCTTGCGGGCCACCTCCAGGGGATCCTCGGCGCGGCGGATCGACTCGTCGGCAGCGATCGGCACGTCCACGGATCGGCGCACCTGGGCCAGTTCATCCACCGTCAGGCAGGGCTGCTCGACGTACTCGATGGGGACAACGCCGGCGGCCGAGGCCATTGCGGGGATGGCCTCGCGAGCCTGATCGACCTCCCACGCGCCGTTGGCGTCAAGGCGGATCATCGCCTGCCCGCCCACGGTCTCGCGCAGGGCGTCGGCGACGGCGGCGATACGGGCGCAGTCCCGCCCAACGCTGACGCCGGGCTCGGCGACTTTGATCTTCGCGGTCGAGCACCCGCCCGAGGCCTTCACGCGCTCGTAGGCTTCCTCAGGCGAAATGACGGGGATCGTGACGTTGACGGGCACGAACTTGCGTCGAGGCATCGGAGGGAAACAGCGAGCGGACTCGAGGGCTGCGGCCAGCCAGCGCGAGGACTCCAGATCGTCGTAGTTCCAGAAGGGCGCAGCCTCTCCCCAACCGGCATGTCCGTGCAGGAGGAGCCCCTCGCGGCGAGTCACGCCACGGAAACGCGTCGTCATCGCTACCTTGTACACAAGGATGTCGTCAACGCCTTCGAGGGCGTAACGCGTTTGACGACTGAGCGTGCGCATCGGAATGCGCATGAGCGTCGGTTGCTGCACTGCGTTCACAAGAACTCTCCTTACTTACCGGTAATATTATTGCGCAACCTCGCACTATCGACAAATCTTACGCGCATCAACTCGTAACCAATTGCGCAGTAAGTGCCGCAAAGTGACAGACGCTCGAGGATGATTGAACACATGGCAAGCAGGCGCGTCATACGAGACACACCCGCGAGTGTCAAGAAGGCTCATAGAAGGGTTACTCAACAGCAGACTTTGTTCCGTTTGGTTAGGTTGCGCACCCCATTCCCCACGCATACCCGTCGACTCAGACTCGTCGGCAACTCCGCCAGCCTCTCTCGAGCGCGCGCACCTCGACGCCTGCCACTGCCTCGTCGATTAGAATCCGACACATGAGTGCTCTCCCCTTCGTCTCCGACACCTTCGACCCGACCCGCTGGCGCGAGGTCGAGGGATTCGACTTCGCCGACATCACCTACCACCGCGGCATCTCGCGTGGACCCGAGGCCGACGGCCGCCCCGAGGGTGCCGACATGCCGGTCGTGCGCATCGCCTTTGATCGCCCCGACATTCGCAACGCCTTCCGCCCCGGCACGGTCGACGAGCTGTACCGTGCGCTCGACCACGCGCGCCAGACCTCCTCGGTCGCAGCCGTCATCCTGACGGGCAACGGCCCCTCGGCGCGCGACGGCGGATATTCCTTCTGCTCTGGCGGCGATCAGAGGGTGCGAGGCCGCGACGGCTACCGCTACGAGGTCGAGGGCGCAGACCCCGAGGCCGCCACCGCTCAGCGACGCGAGCAGATCGACCCCGCGCGCGCCGGGCGACTGCACATCCTGGAGGTCCAGCGCCTCATCCGCACGATGCCGAAGGTCGTCATCGCTGCCGTCCCCGGATGGGCGGCCGGCGGCGGCCACTCCCTCAACGTGGTCGCGGACCTGTCGGTCGCCTCCATCGAGCACGCGGCATTCATGCAGACGGACGCGAACGTCGGGTCTTTCGACGCCGGCTACGGCTCGGCGCTCCTGGCCCGCCAGGCCGGAGACAAGCGTGCGCGCGAGATCTTCTTCCTCGCCGAGCGCTACGACGCGCGCACCGCCGAGCGCTGGGGCGTCATCAACCGCGCCGTCCCCCACGCCCAGCTGGAGGAGACCGCCCTCGAGTGGGCCGCGACCATCGCGACGAAGTCCCCCCAGGCCATCCGCATGCTCAAGTTCGCCTTCAACCTGGCCGACGACGGCCTGGCCGGCCAACAGGTCTTCGCGGGCGAGGCCACCCGCATGGCCTACATGACGGCCGAAGCCCAAGAGGGGCGCGACGCCTTCCTCGAGCACCGCGCCCCCCGCTGGGAGGATTACCCCTACTACTACTGAGGCACTACTGGGGTTTACTCCACTTCTGGGTCGCCCCGCCGTGGCAATCCCAGACGGTCAGGCGGTTACCGTTCGCGTAGTGGTCACCGTCCAGCGTCAAGCATTTGCCTGAGTGCGGGTTGTAGTACTGGTTGCGCGGCGTGTAGTACCAGGTTTGGGACGGCGCGCCGTTGCAATCCCAGAGGTGGGTGTAGGTCCCGTTCTCGGTCCCCTGATATTCGAGGTCGACGCACTTGCCCATGACGGACAACGTATTTCCGTCGTAAGTGACGCGCTGGGCTGAAACTGAGGCACAGTCGTAGAGCTGGATGCGCGTCCCGTTACCGGATGCACCATCTCGAACATCGATGCACTTCTGCCCCTGGTTCACAACGTTGCCGTTACCGGCCGTGCTCTGCCCCATGAAGAGGACGTCCCAGGCATGGAGGTTGTCGACATCGATATCGATGTAGTTGCCCGTCTCGTCGGTGCCGAGCCTCGTGGGCAGGGCGACGGCTCGCGTCCCCCGCTCGGTGTCCGGGGTGACCTTGTAGACGGTGCCCGGCGTGGGCGAGTCACCGTAGTGGTAGCGCACTGTGAAGCCACCCGTGTCCCTCACCGAGTTACCGGGATCGCGCCAGAATTCATCGTTGTTGAGCAGGTTGATCAGGTGAATGACATCCATCCCGCTCGAGCGCATGACGCGGGCGTAGATCGTGTTTTTCAGCCCGTTGCGCGACACGTTGTATCCGGGGATCTCGACGATTGAGTCGTCGAGGGGACGCAGCGTCGGCCCGTAGAACAGTTCCTCGTATCCGGTGGTGACGTCGTAGTAGCGCGTGATCCAATGCGTCAGTTCCTCATCCATCCACTTGGTGCGATCCGGGAAGTAAGCGGCGGCAATCATGCGGTCGCCCTGCCCCATCTCGATGTGGCTGGCACCGTTGGCCGCGAGCGCCGCGTCGAACAGCTGGACGGAGGGGGTGGAGAAGGAGTTGATGTGTAGCTCGTCGAGGTTGATGTACCCGTAGTCGCCCTCGTCAACGCTGATCGTGACAGTGTGGTCTCCCTGGCTGAGATAGGCCCAGGTTCCTCCCTCGATGTTCCAGTGGTCCCAGTCTTGAGTCAGTCCGAGGAGGACGTTGCGCGAGACGATACGCCCATCGACGGAGAACGTTCTCGCCGCCATGTCTCCCGTGGCGTTGGACCACCGCGGGACGAGGCCGTAGTTGCGCGAGGCGTCCACGTGGACGCG
>ERZ772779.1097-NODE-1097-length-11466-cov-13.254842_pt1 | contig 11466 bp, 9 predicted proteins | sample MGYA00511360_ERZ772779 | MGnify/ENA primary metagenome ERZ772779 (study PRJEB29015, sample SAMEA2738112) | human oral metagenome | biome: human oral; feature: human-associated habitat; material: saliva | place: China | collected 2231 ...
CATTTGAAAATCACAATAAAACCATGTTGATAGGCAACAGTGATTCAAACGTAGCAGACGAAGGCAAATTACATGTGACGTTGCATCATAACTATTTCCATAATGTAGTACAACGCGCACCAAGAGTACGGTTTGGTAAAATCCATATGTATAATAATTACTTTGCATCAGATACTACAAATAGTGAATATGGTTATGAGTACTCATTAGGTGTTGGTAAACACTCGCAAATCTATGCTGAAAGCAATGTGGCAGATATAGCAGGCAAAGACTATACATCGTTTGTGAAAGTATTTGGAGGAAAACAACTCACTACTGTTAATAATGTGTTTAATGGACAAACTGTAGATACATTTAACAATACATTGACACCGGTAGATTGGAAACCTGAACTGTTCACAACAATAGATCCTGTGAATGAAGTAAAAGAAAAGGTTTTGCATAATGCGGGGCCTATTATGAGATTAACGGATGATTGAGAATATAGTATAATAATCTTATAAATGTACTAAGTTTACCAAAGATTGGAGGTGGAAAGATGTGCCAAGTTAGTTTAAATGAAGCTCAACATGAGTTAAATAGCCTTATACAGAAACTTAAAACTGGAGAAGAAAGTGTTGTGTATATAGTCCGTGATGATAATACCGTCGTAAAATTAACTTTGTCAGAAGGTAATAGTACACCCGTAAAGAGATTGGGAATAGGAAAAGGGAGGATAATAGATCCTCCAAATTTTGATCAATTGGATAAAGACGTACAAGATATGTTTGGAGATGTAATATGAATTTATTACTAGATACTCATATGTTAATTTGGACTTTTCTCGATAGTGAAAAGTTGCCGACATTTGCAAGAAACCTTATTGCTGATTATCAAAATACAATCTATTTTAGTATGGCCAGTATGTGGGAAGTGGAAATAAAACATATAAAAAATCCAGCACAAATGCCTTATGGCGCAGAAATATTACATGAATTATGTGTAGAGGCGGACTTTAAATGTCTTGATATTGATTTTTCACATATCATGGCTCTTCATACATTAAGTCTATTATTAGGTGCGAAACCACATCATGATCCCTTTGATAGACTATTAATTAGTCAAGCTAAAGCATCAGACATGATTCTTATAACGCATGATAAATTATTATCAGGGTATGATGAACCTTGCGTGTATACAGTTTAACTAGAAAAGCCGTATCATATTTCTTGAGTGAAATGTGATACGGCATTTGTCATAGAGAGTGTATTTAAATATTGTTAATCAAATTTTTTATTTGTTAGGTCTTGATACATAAGCTTAGCAATTTCATACTGTGGGTCACCGGCTTGTAATTGGTGTGAAGGTAGTTTAAATACGGCTTCAGCTATTTCGTTTTTCTTGATGTCGATACCTTTTACATCGTCAGAACGGCTTATGGAAATGGTATGTGTTGTTGGATTTATGAAGTACGCATTTACATCGATGCTGAAAGCTTTGTTTTCATCTTTTCTCATGATTGTACGTAGAATCATAGCTGAAATAGCAGTAGTACCATTCTTTTCACCTAATAGCTGTTTAGATGTATAGTCTACATAATCTGCATAGACATAAATATCGCCTGGTTTTGCCTTGTCATAATCTTGTGTGTAGGCCTCAACCAAACGCAAATCGAGTTGTCTTCCAAATGGTCTAGAGAACATTTGGCTTTGCAATTCGCGTGTTTCACTAACAGGTGGATAGAATGGTATTGGTGTTAACCCCTTTAGCATATCCGCGCGAGTTTCGTTTTTCCGTTTAGCTTGACGTTCTGCAGTGACCTTGTCTAAACGTTGACGCTCTTTTAAAATGGCCTTTTCTTGTTCTTCTTTTGATTTATAGGTTTTTACACCTACAACACGGTTACCAGACATAATTACCGTTGAGTAGATAGGTTTGTCTTTAGCGGGATTTCCCTTAGAAGCATTGACTGAAGCTTGTACTATAGCTGGAGCTACGTTCTCTACAGATGCTTTCAGCTCTGGAATAGTGGAGTAATCCATAGTAACAGTTGGACTCTCTGTGCTTTCCGTTGGTTGTACCGGTGTGGCACCGTAAGCGGATGATATAGCCAATACAGCTAATAATGAACCGGTGCTAATCAATCGTTTACATAGTTTCATTACATATACCTCTTTCAATAAACACTCTCTAATATCATCAACAAGCGTATTATACCATAGTTCTTGCATAGATAGATTTAAAAACGATATAATAAAGTATACATGCGTCTATAGCTCAGGAGGAAAGAGCTGCAGTTTCCTAAACTGTGAGTCGGGGGTTCGAATCCCTCTAGGCGCACCAAAATTTGGGATATTTATGTTTTATAATTGATAAAAACTTAATAGACCTTAGGCAGCCAACTTTCTGATTTGGCTATATATAAAGAAGGAAGTTACTTAGGTTAGTAACTTCCTTTTTTATAATAAGTATTTTAGGGTGTGTAGTGTTTCATGGGGAGTTTATTATGGCAGATATTATTACTATAGAGAATAATATTAAGAAATATCTAAAAGATGGAATAAATCAGGAAAATTTCTTCTATGACTTTATATCAAATTATGATTTTCCAGCTGCTTCAATTACTCGAGCAAGAAATGCAGGTAAAACAGTAATAAAAAATAAGGCGATGTACGATGTAGTTTCTGAAACATCTTCGCCTATGGCTCGTGTTACTGATATGGTAAAAGAAGTATCAGAAGAAAGAAATAAACCTCGTATTGTAATCGCTACAAACTTTAACGAATTAGCAGCTATTGATACGAAGACCGGCGACTCATTGATTACTCCAATAGGCGAACTACCACTACATGCAGATTTTTTCTTACCTTGGAATGGTATTGAAAAGGTAGATTATAGTCGTGAAAATCCTGCTGATATTAAGGCTGCATCAAGATTTAAAGAGTTATATCATGAGTTAAGAGAGATTAACACTTTTAAGGATCAAACAACACAAGAACATGCATTCAATCTATTTTTGATTCGTTTGTTATTCCTTTTATTTGCGGAAGATACTGATATTATGCCAAAAGGTATCTTTACTAATACTATTAAAACACGTACTAATGTAGATGGATCTGATTTAAATCAGGTTATTTTAGAAATTTATGCATCATTAGATCGTGAAAATCGTGATATAGAGATTGAATGGTTAAAAGATTTTCCTTATGTAAATGGTAAGCTTTTCTCCGAACCTCACGTTGATTTGGTATTCGATAAAACGACTCGTGAACTTATTATTGAAGCTGGTGAGTTACTTAACTGGAATGAGATTAATCCAGATATATTAGGTGCTATGATTCAGACTGTAGCCAATGGAGAAAAACGTTCAGTTACAGGGATGCATTATACAAGTGTAGAAAATATTCGGCGTGTTTTGTGTCCACTATTTATCGATGATTTAAATGAAGTAAAACAAGATATATTTAATCGTATTGATGATAATGAAGAAAAAGATATTACTGATAAGACTAAGGGGACTAAGCGAAGAGCTTTTATTAAAGAATTAGAAGCTTTATTAGACCGATTATCAAAAATTAAGGTTTTTGATCCAGCATGTGGTTCTGGGAACTTTCTAATTATTGCGTATAAAGAATTACGATTTATAGAAATTGAAATTCTTGTTAAGTTAGATGAGCTATCTTCTAGTGAATTAGAACAAGGTAGTTGGTTTAATGAAAGTAAGATTTCATTAAATAGTTTTTATGGTATTGAAATTGATGATTTTGCACATGAAGTAGCAAGGCTATCCTTATGGATTGCAGAGCATCAGATGAATGTTGAGATGGAGCGACAAGTATTCAATTTCAAATCATCACTTTTACCATTACGTGATGCAGGACAAATACATGTTGGCAACTCTCTACATTTTGATTGGGAAAATATTATAGAGCTTAATTCTGATTCGGAAATATATGTTGTGGGAAATCCACCATATATAGGTAGTAAACTACAGTCTAAAGCGCAAAAAAAGGATTTACAGGAATGTATTGGTAATTCATATCGCTGGAAAAAAATGGACTATATTGCAGGGTGGTTTTTTAAGGTTGAGCCATTACTCACTAGTGATAATGTAAAGTGTGCATTTGTAACGACTAATTCGATTTTTCAAGGAGAGCAAGTAGCTTTTATTTGGGGCATTTTATTGGATACCCTTGATATTATTTTTACATATAAGGATATCAAGTGGTCTAATAGTGCAAGTAATAATGCTGGTGTTACAGTATCAATTGTAGGTTTAGCAGGTAAAGAAAAAAATATTGTTGATAGATATATTTTTGACAATCAAGGACATAAGGAGAAAGTAAGATATATTAATGCATATTTAACAGATGGTAGTAATATTATTGTTGAAAGTATCAATCAGCCTATAAATGGTTTTCCAAAGATGGTAATGGGGAGTATGCCCCGTGATAATGGTCAGTTGATTATTGATTCTTATGAAGAATATCAAAAGATTATTTCAGAGTATCCGGATTTAAAAAAATATATTAAAAAGTACGTAGGCAGTTATGAACTCATTAATGGAAAAAATAGATATGTTTTATGGTTGAATTCATTTGAATATAGTCAAGTAAAAGAAAATTCATGGGTTGATATGAGGATTAAGGCTGTGATCTCATTTAGGGAAAATAGCGATGCTGCATCTACAAGAATGGCTGCTTTGACACCGTATGCATTTGTTCAAAGGGGTGAATGGGAGGAGGCTTATAATTTATTCTTAGACTTGAATTGTAAGGATTTTGTACAAGTTGTTGTACCTGCTACGTCTTCTGAAAATAGAGATTATATACCAATGGGGATTGCAGGATTAGATACAATTGTTTCTAACTCAGCATATACTATATATAATGCACCAATATATTTATTAGGGCTATTGCAATCTCGAATGCATATGACTTGGATGAAATCTATTGGAGGCAAACTAAAAACTGATTATAGATATTCTACAGGGCTTGTATATAACACATTCCCTGTTCCTAAAATTTCAGAACAGGCAAAAGCTGAAATTGAGGATTGTGTTTTAGAAATGTTAGATTATCGGGAGATGTCAGGGAAAACATTAGCAGAATTATATGATGCGAAGAAAATGCCAGAAGAATTATTAGAAATTCATCAAAGATTAGATCTATTGGTGGATAAGTTGTATCAAACAAAAGCTTTTGTGGATGATCAAGAACGGTTAAGTCTTTTGTTAAACATGTATAAGGATAAGGTGGAGTCTAATGAGTGATAAAGTTTTTGAGGTAACATATGGGCAAAGAGGTAGTAGTGTAAATACTGATTCTCTTGGTATGCGTGAGATGCAGGCTCGTGTATATAAGAAACGTAATAGTAAAAAATTATTAGTTAAGGCACCGCCTGCCTCTGGTAAATCTAGAGCTTTAATGTTTGTTGCACTAGATAAACTACACAACCAAGGTATAAAAAAGGCGATAATTGCTGTACCTGAACGATCAATTGGACGGTCTTTTTTTAGTGTCAAGTTATCTGAGCATGGTTTTCCTTATGATTGGTATGTTAAGCCTGAGAATAATTTAACTTCTATTGGGAGTGATAGAAGTAAGGTTGAGCGTTTTATTAACTTTATGCGCTCTACGAATCCTTCAGATAATGTGATAATCGTAACACACGCAACTTTTCGCTTTGCTGTAGAAGACCTTTCTGATGCCGACTTTGATGATACATTGGTGGCTATTGATGAATTTCATCATGTTTCTGATGATACTAATTCTGTTCTTGGGGAAGCTTTACGTGGCATTATCAAGAATTCTAGTGCTCATGTGTTTGCTATGACTGGTTCTTATTTTCGAGGAGATAGTAAACCGATTCTTTCACCAGAAGATGAATTAGAGTTTGATCGGGTAACATATACATATTATGAACAACTAGAAGGTTATAAATATCTAAAAAGTTTTAGTATGAATTATAAATTCTATCAAGGAACATATACAGATGCAATTCATGAAGTATTACCTGAGTTTATTGATAAAAAGACAATTATTCATATTCCTAGTGTAAATTCTGGTGAATCTACAAAAGACAAATATGGTGAGGTTGATGCCATTCTTGATGTTTTAGGAACGATTCAAGGACAAGATAGTACATCTGGAATTATTACTATAAAAACTGAGTCAGGTAAGTTATTGAAAGTTGCTGATTTAGTAAATGAAGAAGGTCGTGATCGTGTTAGCCGTTATTTAGCTAATATGTCAGAATTAGATGATTTAGATATTATAATTGCTTTAGGCATGGCTAAAGAAGGATTTGATTGGCCTTTTGCAGAGTATGCCCTTACAATTGGTTATCGGAATTCTTTGACAGAGGTTGTACAAATTATTGGGCGTGTTACACGTGATAGTAGTAATAAAACTACTGCACAGTTTACAAATCTATTAGCGGCACCAGATGCCAAGGATGATGAGGTTACATGGGCTATTAATAATACGATGAAAGCGATTTCTGCAAGTTTATTAATGGAAAATGTTCTCGCACCTAATTATCGCTTTAAACCTAGAACATCCCCTGAACAAGTAAGCAAAGAAAAGGATATTTATGTGAAGGGAATCGCTAAACCATCAACTTCTAGATCTAAGGAAATAATTGAACAAGATTTAACGGAGCTTAAGGCAACTATACTTCAAGAAGATAAAATTAGAGAAGCTATTGCGGCAAATGAAGATACACGAAATATTAATTTTGCATTAATACCACGTGTTATTGCGACTGTATATCCAGATTTGAGTAACCAGGAAATAGAAGAAGTGCGTCAGCATGTAATGGCAGATTTTGTTTTAACACATGCAGAACGAGATAAGGAAAATCGAAGCCTCATTAAAATGGCCAATAAATTTATTAATGTCAATGATTTAAATATTGAGCTGATTGATAGTATTAATCCCTTCCAAAGTGCTTATGAAATCTTATCTCGTAATGTAGATGCAAAGACATTACGGCTATTCTTAAAAGTTTATGATGCTAAGAAATATGACTTTACTGAAGATGATCTAAAAGTTTTATATCCACAAATTAAGCAATTTAAGCAGAGCCATAATCGAAGTCCAGAAAAAAATTCAGATGATGAATATGAAACTAAACTGTACTATGCACTTGTTAAATTGGTTGAATTAAAACGGGAGCGAGATAATGGGTGATTTTAGTATAGATGATATCTTTAATGATCCGGATTTTGAAGGATTAGCTAAAGATATTGAGAAAAAGAAAGGCACCGTTAGTTTAAATCCAGATATTATTAAATTCGAAGAATTAAATAATTGGATTAAAGAAAATGGCGGCGAACCAACTATTTCGAGGACTAATATTACAGAACGCAAATTAGCTAAATGGTTAGAGGCGTTACGCCAAGATTTTAATCGAATGGAATCTTTACAGGAGTATGATTATTTAAATTTGCTTAAGCCTAAACCTAGTGAATTGAGTTTAGATGAGATTCTTGATGATGATTTGTTAGATGAAGACGAGCAACTTTTAGTATCTTTAACTAATATGGGACGTTATAAAAACACTGTTCATATGGCTGATGGATTAAGCCAACGTAAACGCATGAATAAAGGCTTTGAAAAATTCCGTGAAATGTTTAGAAAAACGCAGCAAGAAATTGCTGATGGGAGAAGACGAGTAATAGATTATTCGGGAAATAGAATACGTGCTAATGCATATTATATTGATAAAGGTGTTCTCCTTTATGTTGAAAGTATTTATGATCCAAAGACCGGCCAAACATACAATGAGACTGATGGACGAGAATTTAAAGTTCATACTATTTATGAGAATCAGCAAGAAAATGATATTAAACTCTTAAGTCTGGTGTCTTCCTTATATGATAAAACAAGATACGGAAAGATTGTTACTGATTTGGACGATGTAGATGAAAGTTTGTTTACTACAACTGGTTATGTGTATGTAGTTAAATATGCTGGTGAACATCAAGATTTACGTAATATAAATAATCTACATAAAATTGGATATACCAAAAATCTTAAGAATCGATTTAATAATACAGAAAATGAATCAACATATTTCTATGCGCCAATAGAACTTGTTGCAACTTATGAAATTCAAAATTTATCTGCATCTAGTGTAGAAAATTATCTTCATAAAGTATTTGCAAATCAACGTTTAGTTACAACTGTAAAGTTAGGTAATGGTAAGTATGTTGAGGCTAAAGAATGGTTTGTAGTTCCACTCGAAGAAATAACGGATGCTATTAATAAAATGATTGTCTCTTTACAACAAGAGTAAATTAATCAAAATATAGTGTGGAGGTATATGTGTACGAACTTAATTGGTCATTTCTTATAGCTTTGCTCAGTCTTGTTATTTCGATATTTGGCTTATATAATAGCTGGAAATCTCGGATAAATAATGAAAAGTTTTGGATGAAAGAGCAGTATTATAAATCACTTGGTGAGGCAGTCAAAATAGAACCTAGTCATGAATATATAGCCTCTAAGGCGACGGAAAGTTCGGTTGTGATTTATAATAAATCCGATTTTAAAGTATATGATGTTGTTGTTCTTCAAGGCTTAAATAATATGGACTTATTTAATGGGCAATGTGTATCCAAGGTGTGTTATATTAGAGAAATACGAGGACAATATTGTGAGCATTTTACTATGAAACATAAAGGTTTAGGTATGTCTAAATTTTTAGTAATAGGAGTATTCTTTAGAGATTTCCAAGGGAAAGAATGGTTTAGGGATAGTTATGGTATAACGAAGAATGGAGAAGGTTATAAAGATAGGCTATCTAAATTGCATTTGATTTCTCCACCATATCCTCGCAAAATAGATAATCAATAATTAGGATTAAAGTATCAACATGTTTTGGCCTATATCCCTCTATAACCTTATGATAAAAATAAAGTAGCTGTTATTAGAATGTCCTAATAACAGCTACTTTTGTAGGCGAGCTACTCTTTAAAAAAGTTGATTCTAAGGGGCAAGCCCTTGTCTATATCTTTATTATATGTGTGGATTTATTGCAAGTCAATTTGACTTTGTGAATTTAGAGATAATTTCTTGATCAAGGTAATCTAGTGTGGGGGTTGATAACTTTAATTGGTATAAGGGATGTGTTTTAGTTTTAGGATAAATAATACGAGCCTTACTTATAGTTGTGATATCTTCTACTTTTAAATAGCTAGAAAGTAATAACTTGGGAGCAGATTTATAGAAGTTATCAAAATTTTTTAGTGATATTAGGATTTCTTTTAGAGTATTTCTTAATCTAGTATCATCTTCTGATAGATATTTCATAGCTTGATTAATGAACGCAGTACAATTAGTAAATACGGTATCATAAGATCCGATGGCTGGTGAAATTGCTGTAAACCCTCTAGCTTGTAATTCAGGATAAATTCTTCTAAAGGGTCTCCAAAATTTTGAACGCTCTTGATCTCTAATGATAGTTTCTAAATTATCTGCAAGTTCGTAATTGATTGCTAATTGGTGAGGATGCGGTTTTGAAGTTATAGGGACTACTGTTATTTTAGGATTGAGCCTTGGACTATTGTGAAGTGCTACACAATAATGTTTATATCTAAATTCACTTAAAACATTATATCCAAAATTGACATAAAGGATTTGTCCGCACTTGATGTTGGGAAAGTTTTTTTCAGTACCTTTACTTTCTAATGGAATATAATCAAGATATGTATTTAACCAGTTGTCAAGTCTTCTGAATTTCTCGTGTGTATTTTGAGATATGAAATTTAATTTTCGAGTTATACTTTGAATAGACATATTTCTCCCTTATTATTATGTTAGAAAATATGTTTAAAGATGTTATATGGTTATAGTAGTTGATTATTTAATAATTTTCAATATTGTATATACTAAGGTAAGAGAATTTGTATAGAAATTATTGAGACTTTTATATTATATAGGAGGTAATAGTATGAAAGGAGTAAACAAAATTCCGATGTTGTTAGTGTTGCTAGTTGGATTGTTCTTGCTCGGTTCACCTAACTCTCAAGCTACTGATGTCTGGGTAGCACAAAATAGTAATGGTATAGATATTTATGTTATGGATGATACTATAAAATACGGAACTAATAAAACAGGAAGGTGGTTCTCTGTATCAACAAAAAGAGTTCGTAATGGTCAGTTAATTGGAGTTTCAACAACTCAATATTCAAAATATAAGACTGATATGTGGCGATATTATATAAAAACTCAACAAGCGGGCAGATTTGAACCCGTTACACCTAAAAGCCAAGTATTTGAGTATGTTATGAAGGATCTTCGTTGGTATTATGAAGTTAAATCTGGATATGGGCGTTCTTCATACTATTACTAAATTTTTATATTATTAGTAGAAACTTAATCAGTATATATAAAAGAGATACGTAGAAATGCGTATCTCTTTTTGTAACTATAGTTTAGTAAGTGTGAGGGGTCTTGATTATGATAATATCTCCTCTATCATGATATAATTTAGATAAATAAAGTTTCTTGTCAAAATCAATATACATAGTGGAGAGTCTATATGAGTTTTTACAATTGGATCCAAGAAAAACTTTTCGATAATTATGAAGAATGGCGTTTGAAGAGCCCCGATTATAATGGGAACGGTTTTAATATAGTAGGTATAGATAACACCTTAAAGGCTATGCATGATGGATTTTTCATGTATGTTGAATTATATCCACCTCATGCTATCGATGGCTGTACTGCGATGAAAGCGCGTGTAGGAAAAACACAGGATGCAGTAGATATATTCTTAGATATCGATAATAAAACCTATCGTATGGCAGATGTAAGTTATCCTGATGCAGTACGGGTGATGCGGGCGTTTGTGAAGAAACGTCGTTTGCCAGACCGTAGCTTGTGTGTAGAAGTGGCAAAGCTAGACATGGAGCAGATGAAACCGACATTTACAGAGTTAGCAACGCTATTACTAGGCGATGCAAAACAAGCTAAATCGTTTATGACCAAGGTAAAGTTGCGCTCCATGGAAGAATTAGAAGATTGCTGGTGGAATCTCTATGAGAAACTAGTAGCTAAAGGATATGCAGTGGAGCTAAGCTGTAAATGTGATCTAGAGGATTTTATACATAATGTACAGAAATTAATACGTAACAAGTCATTAGATACTAGTGAAGGTTTTATTATTGATACAGCAGCATTAGATGAAGACCAATGTATTATGGACTGGTGTGCTGATCTTAATTCTACGTGGGCAAACTATAAGTTAGTAGGCATGGACATCGGAACCGATAGCTTTGTACTTATAGTGCTTTCACATGAGGAATTCAAAACAGCCCAAGAACTAGCAAAAGAACTATTACATAGAATCGATGTAGCTGAACGCTTGTGATATAACCAGTTTACACCATATAAATGTGATGAATAGGAGAGAGGCATATGAGCTTTTCCAATTGGATTCAAGAAAAATTATTCGACAATTACGAAGAGTGGCGCATGA
>ERZ772779.1102-NODE-1102-length-11446-cov-2.635326_pt1 | contig 11446 bp, 7 predicted proteins | sample MGYA00511360_ERZ772779 | MGnify/ENA primary metagenome ERZ772779 (study PRJEB29015, sample SAMEA2738112) | human oral metagenome | biome: human oral; feature: human-associated habitat; material: saliva | place: China | collected 2231 ...
ATCACCGAGCACACCAGGCACATGACGAGGGCCACCAGCAGTGTCCGGCCGATGGATTCTTGCTGTTTAGACACGGCGCTTGGCCCTCCGCTTGATGTTGGCCTGGATCACGAAGTAGTCGATCAGGGGCGCACACAGGTTGCCGAACAGGATGGCCAGCATCATGCCCTCGGGATAGGCGGGGTTGATCACGCGGATCATCACCACCATCACCCCGATCACGATGCCGAAGGCCCACTTGCCGGCATTGGTCATGGAAGCCGACACGGGATCGGTGGCCATGAACATCATGCCGAAGGCGAAACCGCCCAGCACCAGGTGCCAGTACCAGGGCATGGCCAGCATCGGGTTGGTCGAGCCGGCAGCAAACAGGTTGAAGAGGGTGGAGAGTGCCACCATGCCGATCATCACGCCGGCAACGATGCGCCAGGCGGCGATCCGGGCAAACAGCAGGATGCTCCCGCCCAGCAGGATGGCCAGCGTGCTGGTCTCGCCGATCGAGCCCGGCATGAAGCCGAGGAACGCGTCGGTCCAGCTCAGGCCGTTCTGCGCCAGGGCGCCGACCCCGCTGGTTGCGGCCTGGCTCAGTGCCGTCGCGCCCGCGTAGCCGTCGACGACGTTCCAGACGGATTCACCGGACAGGGAAGCCGGATAGGCGAAGAAGAGGAAGGCGCGGCCCGCCAGTGCCGGGTTGATGAAGTTCTTGCCGGTGCCGCCGAAAACCTCCTTGCCCAGCACGACGCCGAAGCTGATGCCCAGCGCCACTTGCCACAACGGGATGGTGGGGGGCAGCGTGAGCGCGAACAGCACCGAGGTGACGAAGAAGCCCTCGTTGATCTCGTGGCGGCGGACGGTGGCAAAAAGGGCTTCCCAGAAACCGCCGACCGCAAAGGTGACGGCGTAGATGGGCAGGAAGTACACCGCTCCCTGGACGAAGTTGTCGTAGAGGCTGTTCGGGTCGAAGCCCGCCAGCATGCGCACGATCTCGATGTGCCAGCCGGTCTGCGCGGCCAGCAGCTCGGGCTGCTGGGCAAAGACCAGGTTGGCCTGGTGGCCCACGTTCCACATGCCGAAGAACATGGCCGGGAACGTACAGAGCCACACCAGGATCATGATCCGCTTCAGGTCGAGGCTGTCGCGGACGTGGGCCGTGGTGCGGGTGAGCAGTCGAGGACGGTACAGGAAGGTGTCGGCAGCCTCGTACAGCGGATACAGCTTCTCGAAGCGGCCGCCCTTGTGCACCAGCGGCTCGATCCGGTCAAGCAATGCTCTCAGTCCCATGGGTCAGCCCTCCTTCTCGATGCGGGTGAGGTTGTCCCGCAGAATCGGGCCATACTCGTACTTGCCGGCACAGGCGTAGGTGCAGAGCGCGAGGTCTTCCTCGTCCAGCTCCAGGCACCCCAGCTTCTGGGCCATCTCGGTGTCGCCCACGATGAGCGAGCGCAGCAGCTGCGTGGGCAGGATGTCCAGCGGCATCACCGCCTCGTAGGTGCCGGTGGGCACCATGGCCCGGGGGCTGCCGTTGGTCGTGGTGGTCATGGCCAGCGGCTTGCGGCCGAACAGCTTCCAGACGAAGGCGCCGCTGACCGAATGCTTGTCGAAGCCCGGCCGCAGGAAGTGGAGCATCTGCCGCTCGGTGCCTTCACGCAGACAGCTCACCTGCAGGTCGTAGCGACCCAGGAAGGCACACGCGCCGCGCGCCGTGCGACCGCCCAGCAGCGAGCCGGAGACGACACGGTTCTCGCCCGGCTCCAGCTCGTTGGCCACCAGCTCGTCCAGGCTGGCGCCCAGCCGGGTGCGAAGCAGCCGCGGCTTCTTCACCACCGGGCCGCCCAGGGCGATCACCCGTCCGGTGTCGAGTTCGCCCGTGGTGAACAGGTGGCCGATGGCGATCACGTCCTGATAGTTGATCGTCCAGACCGTGCGCGTGGCATCGACCGGATACAGGAAATGGATGTGCGTGCCGGCCAGACCCGCCGGGTGAGGCCCCTCGAAGGTCTCGGTCGTCACGCCCTTCACATCCTCGCCGGGCAGGGCAGAGCCCGGGCCTCGGCACAGGAACACCGGTGCCAGCCGCGTGAGCACGGCCAGCCCGTTGCGGAAGTCGTCGGCCCGTTCGGCGATGATCGTGACGGGATTGGCCGCCAGCGGGTGCGTGTCGATGGCGGTGACGAAGATGTGGGCCGGCGTGGCGTCCACGGCCGGGATCTTGCTGAACGGCCGCGTGCGCAGTGCCGTCCAGAGGCCCGAGCGCTGCAGGTTCTCGCGCACGGCCTCGCCGGACAGCGTCGCCAGCTTGTCGGGGCTACAGTGGGCAAAGCGCAGGGCGGCGTCCGGCGCCGATTCGTCGCCCACCTCGATCACGACCGACTGCAGCACCCGCCGCTCGCCGCGGTTGATGGCGCTGATCGTGCCGCTGGCCGGTGCCGTGACCTGCACGCCGGGGTTCTTCTTGTCGGAGAAGAGCGGCTGGCCCTTCTGTACCCGGTCCCCCACCTGCACCGCCATTGTCGGCTTCAGGCCGTGATAGTCGAAACCGATCACCGCCACGTGGTGCACCGCGCGGGCAGTCTCGATCCGCTGCTCGGGTGCACCCGTGATGGGGATGTCCAGGCCACGCTTGATTCTGACCATCTCGTTCCTATGGTTGCTGTGTTAAGTATTCAGTCGTCAGCCCGGATTCTACGAACAAACCGACCGTCTGTCGGTCCCGAACGGTACAAGAACCCCGACTCTGTCAAAGATTCTAAAAAAACCTGGGCGATCGTGCGCGCGCAACCGTCCGGACCACTAGATGGAGGCCCAGTGTGAAGCATCGCACGGCGTGAATCGGGGCCATACCCTAGGATGCGAGTTTCCGATACGGGCCGCTTGCCGGCCCCTTCAACCCACAGGAAACCGTCGTGATCCGCTCCTTCCCGTCCGTTGCCGTGCCCGACCACCTGCGCCGCAAGGCGCTGGCCATTGCTTCCGTGACTGCGTTGCTGACCCTGGCCGCCTGCGGCGGAGGCGGCGGCGATGCGGGGGCTTCCGCCTCGTCCGGCGGCGCGATTGATGCCGGCCGCGGTCTGGCCGGCTCGCAGGCGCATGCCTCGCTGGATGTCGACGGTCCCCAGGATGCCCGGCCGGCCGTGCCCAACGAGGGTATCGACTTCAGCGCCGAGCAGAACGTCGGCACCCTCCCGGTGGCCGATGAAGCGGCCGACGTGAACGACTCTGTCGTGGCCCGCAAGGCCCTGCCCGTGGCCGCCAAGGCCGCCACCGAAGGTGCCTGGGGTGGCCAGATGAAGTGGGCCTTCATCCCCATCCACGTCGTGGTGCTGCCCGATGGCCGCGTGATGACCTATGGCTCGACCGACCGGGGCGAGCAGGGGGCCAAGTTCTACTACGACGTCTGGGATCCGACGCTGGGCGGTGACGATGCCTCCCACCTCACGCTGCCCAACACCACCCAGACCGACATCTTCTGCTCGGCCCAGGTCGTGCTGCCGCTGACCGGTGACGTGTTCATCGCCGGGGGCGACATCTACAGCGATGCTCGCGGCCGCAGCATCAACCAGCCCATCAACGACACGACCATCTTCCGTCCGGGCAGCAACACCATCGAGGCCGCTGCCAAGATGCAGCGCAAGCGCTGGTACGCCACCGCCACCACGCTGCCCAACGGCGAAGTCTTCGTGCAGGGCGGCAAGGGCGGCAACGACCACCCCGAGATCCGCCGCAACGACGGCAGCAACTTCCTGCTGTCCGGCATCACCACCTCCGACCTGCGCGAGGACTATCCGCGCAACTGGGTGGCCCCCGACGGCAACATCTTCGGCTTCTCCAAGTCCCAGATGTACCGGATGAAGCTGGACGGCAACGGCACCCGTACTGACCTGGGCACGCTGAACTACAAGTCCGACTGGGAAGGTTCGGCCGTCATGTTCGAGCCGGGCCGCATCCTGCTGACCGAGGCACTGGGCAACCGTGCTGCCATCATCGACATCCGCGGCGAGAAGCCCGTGGTGACCGACGCCGGCACGATGAGCAACACCCGCATGTGGCACAACAGCACCGTGCTGGCCGATGGCACGGTCGCCATCAGCGGGGGCGCCGAGTACTTCGACTTCCACAAGGCCACGGCGCGCAATCCCATCTACCACCTGGAATTCTGGAACCCGAAGACCGGTGTGTGGACGCGCGGCCCGTCGCAGAAGCGCATGCGCCTCTACCACTCCACCGCCACGCTGCTGCCTGACGGCTCGCTGTTCACCGGTGGTGGCGGTGCCTACGGTCCGGAGAGCAACCTCAACGCCGAGGTCTATTACCCGGCCTATCTGTACAACGCCGACGGCACGCCGGCCCAGCGTCCCACGCTGGACAAGGCCCCGATGGTGGTGCAGCCCGGCGGCAGCATGGTGCTGGAATCCGCCCAGGCCGAGACCATCCGTCGCGTGACGATGGTGGCCACCGGCTCGGTCACGCACTCGTTCAACATGAACCAGCGCTTCATCGAGCTGTCGTTCCGCCGCGAAGGCAACCGCCTGGTGGCCAAGCTGCCGTCCAACGTGAACGACACGCCCCCCGGCTACTACATGGTGTTCATCCTGAACGAGGCCGGCACGCCCTCCATCTCGAAGATGGTGCGCGTGAACGTGGCTGGCCAGGCCACGGTCGACCCGGACGTGGTGCCCATCTACCGCTATGCGGCCAACGACGGGACCAGCCTGCGCTACCGCTACAGCCCGGACCCGGCCCTGGGTGGTGAGTGGGTGCGCCAGGGCGAGGCCTTCCTGGCCTACGCCAGCCAGAAGAACAACACGGTGCCCGTGTACCGCTATTCGGCCACCACGGGCGGCAAGGTGCGCTACAAGTACACCACCGACGGTTCGCTGCGCTCGGCAGGCTGGCTGCGTGAAGGCATCGCCTTCTACGCCTACAACCAGCCAGGCGAAGGCCGCACGGGCGTGGATGAGTACAAGAAGGTGCAAGGTGGCTGGTACCTGAACTACGCCACGGCCGGCAACAGCGCAGGCAGTGGCTGGGAGTTCGCCGGTCACATCTTCCACGTGCCCAGCAGCCGCGCCCAGAAGGAGCCGGAAGCACCGCGTGACACCGAGGCGCCTTCCGTGCCGGGTGGCGTGCACGCCCAGGCCCAGGGCAACGATGCCGTGCAGCTTTCCTGGGGCAAGTCCAGCGATGCGGGTGGCTCGGGTCTGGCCGGCTACCGTGTCCGCCGCGACGGCATGGACATCACGCCCAACCTGCTGCAGACCGAGAGCCTCATCGACCGCGACCTGAAACCCGGCGACTACAGCTACACGGTGGAAGCGGTGGATGGCGCCGGCAACACCTCGGCCGTCTCGGCTCGCGTGCAGGTGACGCTGCGTGATGCCCAGGCCGAACGGGATGCCGCGCTGGCAGCCGCCAACCTGGTGCGTGTGTATCGCTACGTGGCCCCCGGCGGTGATGGCGACCTGCGCTATGTGTACAGTGCCGATGCGTCGGTGAGCGGTGAATGGACCCGTCAGGAGCTGGCCTTCTACGCCTACGCCAAGCCGCAGCGCAACACCGTGCCGGTGTATCGCTACCTGGCCCGCGGCGCCGACGGTACCGCCCGCTACCTGTTCAGCATCAACCCCTGGCTGGGCAACGGCTGGACGCGCGAGCACGTCGTCTTCCATGTGCTGCGCTACCCGCAGCGTGGCGCCCAGGCGGTCAACGAGTTCTACCGCATGCGTGACGGCTGGTATCTGGGCTACAGCACCCGCTCCAGCTTCGGGGAGTCCGGCAGCTGGCGCCGTTATGGTCGCGTGTTCTACGTGCCGACCTTCAACGAGAAGAACTGAGGGACGGGCAGGTGGATGCAAGTACGCCCCGATGAAGCGGGGCGTACCGTGGGGCGGGAAATCCCGCCTGCATGAATCCTGATCGATGCCGGACCTGTCGCAAGACGGGCCCGGCATTGTTCGTTCAGACCATGTAGTCTTGCACCTCGTCGGCGATGTCTTCCATCTCCTCTTCCTCGATCTTCTGCGGTCCTTTCGGATCGAGCGGGGTGAACCAGCCCAGGGCGGCATAGATCAGCCCGATGAGTGGCGAGAGCCAGCAGAACAGGGCAAACGGGGCGTAGAGGAAGGCGCTGATGCCCAGTGTGCTGGTGACGAAGGCGCCCCCGTTGTTCCAGGGAATGAGCGGCGAGACCAGCGTGCCCCAGTCCTCGATGGTGCGCGACAGGATGGAGCGGTCATAGCCCATCTCGGCGTACTTGGACTTCATGAGGCGGCCGGGCAGCACCAGCGAGGTGTAAACCTCACCGGCCACCATGCCCACGGTCAGCACCGAGCCGGCCGAGGTGAGCACCAGCGAGAAGCGCGAGGAGATGACCTTGTTGATCTTGAGCAGGATGGCGTGGAAGGTGCCATAAGCTTCCAGCACGCCCACGAAGGCCAGCGACAGGAACATCATGGTGATGACCCAGCCCATGTTGAGGATGCCGCCCTTGGTGAGCAGCTTGTCGACGTATTCCTGGCCGGTGGTGGCGGTGTAGCCGTTCATCAGGATGCCGGAGATCTTGTCGAGGCTCACGCCCTGGTAGAACACGGCGATGAGCGCGCCGATGAAGACGCCGGTGCACAGCGTGCCCATCACCGAGTACTTGCGAAAGCCCATGGTGATGACCACGACCGGCGGGATGAGGGTGACCCAGCCCAGCTGGAAGTTGCTCTGGACCGTGTTCTGGATGGCCTCGCGCATTTCCAGGCTGCCCATGCCGCCATCGGTGCCATAGTCCATGCCCACCCAGGTGTAGATGATGAGCGTGAGTGCATAGGCGGGGATGGTGTTGGTGAGCATCGACCGGATGTGGCTCCAGAGGTCGGTGCCGGCCACGGCCGGGGTGAGGTTGGTGGTGTCCGACAGTGGCGACATCTTGTCACCGAAGAAGGCGCCTGAAACGACGGCGCCGGCTGCCCAGTATTCAGGCACGCCCAGCGCCTGGGCAATGCCCATGATGGCCAGGCCGACGGTACCCACGGTACCCCACGAGGTGCCGGTGGCCAGCGAAACCACCGTGGCCAGGATGCAGGTGGCGGGCAGGAAGATGCGCGGGCTGAGCATGCCCAGACCGAAGTCCAGGATGGTGGGCACCGTGCCGGCGGCGATCCAGCTGGCAATGACCATGCCCACACACATGATGATGATCATCGTGGGCAGCGCCACCTTCATGACCCGGTACATGTTGTGCTCCATGTCGATCCACTTCCTGCCCTTGAGCGACATGAAGAGCCCGGTGATGCAGATGCCGATGATCAGCGGGACGTGCGGCGTGTAGTCCTTGAAGATGAAGAACTGCACCATCAGGATGGCCGTGGTCAGCAACAGCGGCGCGATCTCGAACCAGAACGGGTACTCGCTCCGGTTCCTGAAGCTTTGCAGCATGGCGGGGGTCTCCTTGTACGAAGGCCCGGGAGAACCGGGACCTCGCTGTCATGTGAATGTTTATGTGACGCCATTGTCAGTGGGCTGGCATGAATTGTGCAAGCGACACCCGGCGGTCTTAGGGGAAGCCCTGATGGGCCACCACCCGGCCGCACCCGTCGCGGAACCGTGCTCGATCGGACAACCAGAGCCGGGCCGGAAGCACAGCGCCTGCGCCCGATCCCGGAATCACGGACGGAGCGGAGGTCTTCGGGTGTTGCTTCCGTTGCCGATGTGGATTTGCCGGGCCGCTTTCAGGAGCGGGCTCATAATGCGCGAAGCGCCTGCCATGGCTGCGGACGATGTGCCGTCGACCGGGCAGTGTCCTGCCGTCCCTTTCGAGCCAGCCCCTCGTCATGCCAGAAGCCGCGCCATCTTCCGTTTCCGAGCGTACCCCGTCGCCAGCACCCGATTCGGGGATACCTCCGGCAGGGCCGGCTGGCCGAGCCTTCACGCTACGCCCGATCCTGTTTGCCTACATGTGTGGCACCATGGCGATGATGGCCTTTGTCTCCATCGTCGGCTCGCTGTCGCGCCAGTTGGGGTTGGCGCCGTGGCAGGCGGGCATGTCCGTCACGGTCAGCGGTGTGCTGTGGATGCTGATGTCGCCGGTCTGGGGCAGGCGCAGCGACCGCCTGGGCCGTCGTGCCGTGCTGCTCATCGGCTTTGCCGGATTCTTCGTGAGCTACTGCGCCATGAGCGGCTGGCTGGTGGCGGCCATGCGCGTGCCGATGAGTGTCGGGCTGGTCTTTGCCGGGCTGGTGCTGACGCGCGGCGCCATCGGCGGCTTCTATGCGGCGGCGCCCACGGCCAGCCAGGCGCTGATCGCCGACAACCTGCCGCCCGAGCGGCGTGTGGCCGCGATGGCATCGCTGGGCGCGGCCAATGGAGCGGGTCTGGTGCTGGGGCCTGCACTGGCGGCGCAGCTCACGCACTTCGGGCTGGAGGCACCGCTTTATCTGACGGCGCTGCTGCCTGCACTGGGACTGGCGGTGCTGTGGAAGTTCCTGCCGGCCACGCCGCCGGTCGGCGCACGCCCGGGACAGTCACCGCGCCTGCTGGATCCGAGATTGCGCCGGCCGATGGTGGCGGCCTTCACGGCGCTGTTCACGGTGGCCGTGGGTCAGATCGTCGTGGGCTTCTTCGCCATCGACCGGCTGGGCATGACCCCCGGGGAAGGGGCGCAGGCGGCTGGCATGGCGCTGACCACCGTGGGCGTGGCACTCATCATCACGCAGATGGTCGTGCGGCGGATCATGTTGCCACCGGGCCGGATGATCTGCATCGGCATGACCACGGCCGGCATCGGCTTCGGGTCGGTGCTGCTGGCCACCGGGGTGCCGACGCTGATGCTGTCCTACTTCGTTGCAGCGGCGGGCATGGGCTTCGTGTTTCCGGCCTTTACGGCCATGGCGGCCAATGCGGTGCAGCCGCACGAGCAGGGGGCGGCGGCCGGTTCGGTAGGGGCGGCCCAAGGGCTGGGCAATGTGCTGGGGCCGCTGGCCGGTGCGCTGCTCTATGAGATTTCGCCCACCGTGCCGTACGCCCTGGCGGCCGTGCTGCTGCTGGGGATGGCCGTCTGGGTGGGGCGTACAGGGAAACCGGGCAGGGAAGGGCGGGGCTGAGTCAGTCCTGTGCGTCGGTCCGGGCTTTTTCCAGAAGGGCCAGCCCATGGTGTTCCCGCCCTTGGCCGCGGGCGGCACGGATATTTCATCAGGCCGACGCCATCCGGGCGGCCAGCTCATTGTCCAGCGCCGCGGCGCGGGCAAAGGCCGGGCGCGATATCTGACGCTTGGCGTAGGGGCCCAGCACCGGGTCGTCGATGGACAGCACCGGACGGTTGCGCGGATTGTCGGTATCGGTGCCCCGCGGCTGCATGAACTGCATCAGCAGGCCCGCGTAGTAGAGGTCCAGCACCGTGGTGTGGTCACCCACCAGATGCTCGCGCGTCTTCAGGTGTTGCCGCAGGGTGTTGAAGGCGGTGTCGAAGTCGCCATAGCCGACGGAAAAGCGGCGTTCCGGATCGTTGTCCAGGAGCTGGAACCGGCGGTCCATGCCGGCGTATTCCAGATGCAGCGCAAAGCACATCCAGCGGTAGAACTCGCCCCGTTCCACATGGCCTGCGGGCGGGATTAGGTTCTTTTCCGGGAACTGTTCGGCCAGCCAGGTGCAGATGCCCAGCGCCTCGGTCAGCACGGTGTCGTCCACCTTCAGCGCCGGTACCTTGCCCATCGGGTTCACGGCGAGGTAAGCGGCCGACTTCATCGGCTCGCCATAGGGCACCGGCACCACCTCATAGGTGGCTTCGCATTCTTCCAGCATCCAGCGCACCATGCGGCCGCGGGAACGGGGGTTGGTGTAGAGGGTGAAGTGGCTCATCGTCGGCTCCTGGGGTGGGGAAGGCCAAGCGCTTCCCTGAAGTGAAGCCACTATACGCGGGGCTGCTGTCAGTTTCTGTCAGGAGGCGGCAGGTGACCGGACTGCCAGACGGACTCACGATTTTTTCAGGTGCTGGTGAAGCATCTGCGGGTGGCGTGAGCGCGTCGTTCGGCAGCGGGATCCGGTCCGGGGAATGCCCTTGCACGATCACGGGTCGTACCGGCTCAGATCAACGCCGGTGTGGCGCTGCCATTCGGCCAGCATGCGCAGGCGGGGCAACGGGCAGGGCCCGGCGGGCTGCGCCCGCTGCATGCGGTCGGTGCGAAAGTGGCGGAAGTCCTGGCGCAGCTCGCACCAGGCGGCCAGCACCGGGGTCTCGTCGAAGTAGCCCAGTGCCAGGGGCCAGACGATGCGCTGGCTGGTGTGGCCCTCGCCGTCGGTGTAGTCCAGACGCAGGCGCTGGTTCTCGCGCAGGGCGGCGCGCACGGTGGGCAGCACGCCGTTCTCGTCACTTTCGGTGTTCTGCCGGCGGCCGGCGGGGTAGAGCGCGTGCTCGTCGAAGATGGGAGCCAGCCGGGGTGGCAGGATGGCGCCGATCTTGGAGAGCGCCGAGCGGGCATCGTCGGCCAGGGCCGGGTCGGCATGGCGGCCCACCCAGCGCAGCCCCAGCACCAGGGCCTCGATCTCGCTTTCTCGGAACATGAGGGGCGGCAGGGTGGGACCGCCCTTTTTCAGCACATAGCCCACGCCGGCCTCGCCCTCGATGTCGGCGCCCTGGTGGCGCAGGGTGTCGATATCGCGGTAGAGCGTGCGGACGCTGATGTCCAGCTGCTCGGCCAGTGCCTGGGCCTGCAGCGGCTGCCGGCTGCGGCGCAGCCGCTGCATCAGCTCCAGCAGGCGCTCGGTGCGGGTCATGGGGCAACCGGCTCAGTCGTCGCCATGCGGCCATTCCTCTTCTTCGCCCCGCAGGGCGGCCTGGACGGCCTCGCGGGTGCTTTCGCGCTGCGCCACGACCAGCTCGGCCATCTGCTTGTTATTGAAGGGGCCGAGCGTGGGGTCGTAGACGCGGGCCTGCTCGATCATGCCGTGGCGATCGTGGCGGTAGAAGATCTTGCCGACCTTCTCGGCGTCGTCGCGGCTCATGCCCAGCCTTTCCAGGGCACGCTTGCCGGCACGGATGGCGGCGTCGAAGGTCTCGCGCACGATCTCGTTGGCACCGGCTTGGTACAGGTCGAAGGTGTGCAGTCGATCGTAGGCACGGGCCACGATGTCGATGTTGGGGTTCACCTCGCGGGCGAAGTGGGCGATGGACAGTGCCTGTTCCCGGTTGTCGATGGCGATCACCAGCAGGCGGGCGTTCTCGATGCCGGCCGTCAGCAGCAGTTCAGGGCGGGAAGCGTCGCCGAAGTGGGTCTTGATGCCGTAGCGGTTGAGCCCGGCCACGGTGGTCGGATCCAGGTCGATGACGGTGGTGCTGTGGCTGCTCATCTGCAGCATGCTGTTGACGATCTGGCCGAAGCGTCCCATGCCCACCACCAGGATCGGATGCTGTTCGTCGAAGGTGTCGGCCTCGCGGGCCTCGCCGGGGCCGTTGACGACGCAGCCC
>ERZ772779.1105-NODE-1105-length-11438-cov-3.305895_pt1 | contig 11438 bp, 9 predicted proteins | sample MGYA00511360_ERZ772779 | MGnify/ENA primary metagenome ERZ772779 (study PRJEB29015, sample SAMEA2738112) | human oral metagenome | biome: human oral; feature: human-associated habitat; material: saliva | place: China | collected 2231 ...
GAAAAGGATTTCCAAAGCGTCGTCGGTATGTCGTTCGATCTCGGCTCGCCGTGCGCCGTCGTTGGCAACATCCTGTTTCACACAGGCCAACACCAAACCCTCTTTACCATTAAACAACTGATAGAGGGTGCGTTTCGAGATGCGAAGCGCCCCCGCAATGTCGTCCATGGTCACTTCTCTCACCCCCTTCGACTGGAAAAGTTGAGTGGCACAGTCAATCACCTTGAGGCGCCGGCGTTCGTTGCGTTGTTCGTGAAGTTCAGTATCCATACGGTTGTCGTTGTGCATACACTCCCGGCCGGAATCGCTGCCGGAAGCTGCGTTTTAAGAGAGCGTATTCACGGCGAATTTACAACATTTTTCGGACAGAATGCCATTTCGACCTTTATTTTTAGGTCGCAAGTGTTTTTTCAAAAGCTGCACGGCACAAGGTGGAAGCAGGAGGCGGGGTAGCAAATGCGCCGACGGGAGAAACGACAACGACCGCCTTCAGAAAAGACGGTCGAGGTGGAGTGTCATGCCGACGGAAAGGTTGAGCCCATCGGTGAGCGGCGCATTATAATAATAGATGTGCGGACGATAGTTGAGCAAATTGTCGGCCGTGAGTTGGAGTCGCACCGCACTGCCGATTTGCTGTGTGAGGGTAAGGCGCAAAATCACATAGGCCGGATAGCGAAGGGTGCGGGATGCGCCGGTCACGGTGTTGTATTCGGTGCCGGAAAGCGACGAAAGGAAACGTCCGCTCAACTGCATCCCTACGGCATAGTCGGGCGAGTAGCGCCGGTCGTAGGCCAGACGGGCAGTGGCGCTGTGCGGTCGCGAAGGCATGTAGGGGGTGAGTGTACTGCCGGTCGGCGTTTGTTCGTGAGTGAAGGCGTATTGCAGCATGCCGCTCAGGGTTCCACCTGCCACACGCCGACGGTGGTTGACGCCCAACTGGGCACTCCACACCGCGAGACGGGGTACATTGACATAGTCCACGAAGGGAAGTCCCGACACGGCGTCGCGTTCGGGAGTGGGTTCGGCCGTCGTGATGCGGTCGTGCACGGCATTGTAGCTCACACTTCCCGACAATTCTGTGCCGTCGCGTGTCCAGTCGGCCGAAAGTTGCCAGTTGTGGCTCACCTCCGGGCGCAAATGCTCGTGTCCGCGGATGATGAAGATGTCGTTGAGGAAGAAATTCATGTATTTCTCCTTGAGCGTGGGCGCTCGGAAACCTTGTCCGTAGGCGGCGCGAAGGGTAAATGCGCCGTTGCGGTAGCAGGCGGTAAGTTTGGTGGTGGGACGTCCGTGGTGGCCCGCGCTGAAATAATCGTAGCGCGCTGTGGCCACGGCTTCCCAGTGGGCACCGAGACGGGCATCGGCCTGGAAATAGGCGTCGGCCATGATTTGGCGGTGCGATCGACCGCGAAACTGGTAGCTGAGCAGGTAGTCGCGACCGAAATCGGCGCCTACCGTCAGTTCCAATTGGCTGTCGTTCCACAACGTCAGTGGGGCGCTGGAGAACAGCGCGCGCACGGTGTGCTGCACGTTGCTATAATCGCGCACGTCGAGGTCGGTGATGGGATAGTAGTCGCTTTTGTCGTACTGGTCGAAGCGGTAGGCCAACTCACCGCGCGCTCCTTCGTCGCCGCTCCATTCGGCCTTGGCACCTCCGGTGAAATCGCGATAACGGTTGCGCTCGCCGGGATCGAAATCGCGCTGGCGGAAATAATAGCCCACGTTGCCGGTGAGCGTCCAGCGGTCGTCGGGACGGAAAATCAGGCGTTCGCGAGCTTGAAAACTATGTCCGGCGGCTACGCGGTTGAGCGAATATTTGGTGTAACGGCTCACGTCTGCGGGATTGTGCAACCGAAATTCGTCAATGGCAGTGCGACTGAGCGCAAAAAGTTGGGTAAACCGGTGGCGACCGGTGGCGAAGAAGAGGTTTTGTCGCGAATCATCGTGACGCCCATTGCGCATTTCCCATCGCAGCTCGTAGGGTCTCGAAATTTGTTGGCGCGTGATGACGTTGATCACCCCGCCGGCGGCATTGCTACCGTAGAGTGCAGAAGCGGCTCCGCGAATGATTTCGATGCGTTCGACATCGGCCAAGTTGATGCGCTCGAAATCGACATTGTCCATCGTTTCGCCGGCCAGGCGCTCGCCATTGACCAGGAAGAGCACGCCCTGTCCGGAAAATCCGCTCAAATTGAAATTCACATTACCACTCAAAGCCTGCGTAAATTCGAGTCCGGGCAGTTCGTGAGTGAGCACATCCTGCACGTTGTTGGCGTCGGCACGGCGAATGTCCTCAGCCGTGATCACTCGGGTCTGCACCGGACTGTCTGCCACAGTGCGTGGTGTGCGCGTTCCCGTCACCACAGCGGTGCTGAGCAGCGTGTCGGTGCGCAAACCTTCGGGCGGCGCAAGTCGTTGCGCCCCAGCCGAAAGTGAGATGCCGAGACCACAGAGCAAAAGCGGGAGATACAGCGAGCGAAAGACAGTCATGTACGAACGGGGACGTGGGGCCGGAGCCGAATGAGGGGGAAGGTTGCTAATAAGGGTATATGTAATCGAGGGTGACGAAGCCTTTGGCGCCGGCGGCATTCATGTAATTGCGGAAAAGCAGCGCGGCGTGTGTGCCGTCGGCCATACGGAGCAGGTAAACACGGCCACTCAGCGCATAGGTGGGGGGCGGATTGCTCACATTCATGTCCATCCATCGGCTCAACACCTCGTTGGTGCGTGCATTTCTGTATCCGATATAATAATTGTAGATGCCCGTCAGGTCTTCGTAACAACGGTGTTCGCTCCACGTGTCAGCAACAAAGGCCGAGCGCAAGAGGGCTGTGCGGTCGGCGCCCTCGCGAGGAAGATCTTCGAGACGGGTGAAGGAGGTTTCGAAAGCAGCGCCATTGTGGGTGCCGACGTCGTAGTGATGCAGCACCAAATCCCATTCGGCGGGCGCGGAGATGGAATCGGTTTTGAGCAATTCGCGGAGATGAAACGTCGAGGGCAGCTCCACTTGGTGATAGCTCACGCCCGATCGGCCGTCCCACGCACCGGTGAGGGTGGAAGGAGCCACGGTGCGCTCGATCCGGCGGTGATGCAAATCCACGTAGACCCAATCTTTGTAGCTCACCACGTCGACATACAACCGTTCGATCCGTCTTTCGGCATCGCGCGTGGTGAAACCTTCATGCGCAGCACCTTCGGCCGAGGGATGATCGTAGATTCCGCTCAAGATTCCCTCGCATGCCGACACTCCGAGGAGGAGCATCGGCAGGCAAAGGAGGGAGACGAGGCTACGCCGGGCACTCATTGGCGCTTGCCGTCGTAGGTGAACGAAAGCGGGAAGGGCATCGAGCCGGGTTTGAACGTGACGTTGAGATGTAAAACACCGTCTTTGAGTGTTCCTTCCACCCTACTTTCATTAGCCGTGTATTCTTTGAATTGGGCCGACTGGCGCGGTGCTTTGCCCATACCGAGGCGCATGAGCGTGGTGAACTGCGGCGTACCGGTGAAGGTGAAACTGCCGTCGGCCTCTTTCTTGGCGCGAACGCCTTTGATGGTAAACGCTTGCACGTCGGCGCCATTGAGCGGTGCGCCCTGCGCTTGGACATCGACACTCGCCGCGCCGAACTTCAGTTGAACCGTTTCGGGCGTTTCGGGCGAAACGATGACATTGGTCGACGGAACCTCCGCGTGGAAAGCGGGACCGTTCTTGATTTCCATCGTCAGCTTCGTGTTGAAGCTTCCGGAAGCCTCCACGGTGACGAGTTTTTCTTCTTTTTCGCCGTCTTCACAGGCGGTCATCACGGGCAACGTACCCAACAGAGCGAGGGCAAACACGCCGGCCGTGAGCAAGGAATTGAATTTCATAAGCGTAAAACTAAAGCTTTCTTACTGCAAAAGTACGCGCTTCGCGAGGTTTCCACAATACCATAAAATGAGGATTTTGCGCCGTTCAGTGCGAACTGTCGCAGTGGGGTGAAACAAAAAAGCGATGATTCACGGGAATCATCGCTTGAAATTGTTGGGGTACCCGGACTCGAACCAGGAATGACAGGACCAGAATCTGTAGTGTTGCCAATTACACCATACCCCAATCTCGGGATCTTCAAGATGCCCTCTCGAAGACGATGCAAAAGTACGCACTCTCATTGGAACGGCCAAATAATTCCGCACTTTTTTCGCGCAAAAATTTATTTTTCGGGCGCGCATCTTCTTCTGCCCGTGCGGCACGCATCCGAGCTCGGCGTGCACTGCGCATTTCTCCTCCGGCGCTGCCATCGAAGTAGGGAAGCTGCCACACAGCTCACGCGACAAAGCACCCTCTCCTCCCACTTCGTGCTCACCCAATGGGCGAGGTCGCCTTTCTCATTCCAGAAAAGCAAAACAGCGACGGCACCTACTACGGATGTCGTCGCTGTTTTGAAGATCAATTGCCCTTGCGGCCAAAAATAGAGAAGTGCACATACCGTTTCGGATGGGACTTCAAGTCGATCAGTAGCGAATCGGCACTGGTGGCCGTGCGATTCAGGCGGTCGTAGAGCTCACGATCGGAAAGGAAAGCACCGAGGTTATTGTTGCGCGAGTTGAGTTTCTGATTCAAGTCGCCCACCACGGTGTTCAGTTGTCCGGAAAGCTGTTGCGCACTGGTGAGTGTCGCATTCACCCGATCCATCGTTTGCTGCACATCCACCTTGGCCAGATTGCCGGAAAGGCGTTCGGCGTTCGCGCCGGTGCGATTCAGGTGCGCCATCAGCTGCGGGACGTCACGTGCCATGAGCCGATCGAGCTGCGCAGTGGTGGTTTTCAGGTTTTCACTGATGGCCGCGGCGTTCGTCAGCGTCTTTTGCAGCGCAGGATCGCCGGATAGGCGGTTGAGGTTGGTGAGAATGCTGTCTAACTTGGGCAACATGCGCTGCACGTCGGGCATCATCTTTCCGGCATCGCCCATCAACGTGCTGGCTGCCGCGCCGCTGATGGTGTCAAAAGGCGCGACGTGGTCTGTGGGGTTCGGACCCAAGATCAGGTTCATCGTCACCCCGCCCATCAGCGCTTCGACCAATTCGCCACGTGTGCCACGGGGCACAGACATATTCTCGTTCAACTCGACGCGCACTACGACCCCGTTGTTGTTGTCATAGTTGTATTCGATGTCGCGCACCGTTCCCACGGGGTAACCGTTGGCGAAGACCTTGCTCGAAACGGTCAATCCCTTGGCATCCGCGAAACGGACATAGTAAGAATTGCTCGACTTGAACACGTTGATGCCCTTGAGGAAATTGATACCCAAGAAGAGGAGTACTCCGGCCGCGATGGCGGTGAGGGCAATTTTAATCTCGTTGGAGATTTTCATGAGGGAATAGTTTTGCTTTTATGTGAAGTCTGGAGTTAGCTTGCAATTTTCAGTGTATGGCGGCGAAATATCGCGACGTTCTACTTGCCTTGCGATTGCCGAATGGCCGTTTGCAGATCATCGACGCGCTTATCGCCGTCGAAAGCTACGATGAAGGCGTTGGGAAATTGCGGGGTGACCTTCTTGAGGGTCTTCTTTATTTCGGCATAGTCGTGCGAACTGCCGTATGTGTAGCGGTAGAGCGGGCCGATGTGGTAGAAACTCACGGGCGACAAGCCCTTCAGTCGTGCGTCGTTGGGTGCCAACTGCTTGTCAGAGGTGAAAAGCTGCACTTTGAAGGTGATGCGCGAAGCCGTTGCGGCCGAAGCAGGCGTAGTTTTCCCCTTCTTCGTCGGTTTGGCCTCGGGCGTTGCAGACTGCACCTCGGCCTTCGCGGTTTTGGTGTCCGCCTTGCCCGATTTCGTCTCAGCTTTGTTATCCTTTTGCGGCGTCTTGTCGGTTTTCTTCTCAGCTTTCGGCGCCTCATTGTCACGGCTGTGCGCTCGCGGCTCCGCCTTTTTCTCGTCCGTCCCTTTCTCCTGCGCCTTCTTCGCTTCCTTCGTTTTGGTCTGCGCGGAGGCAGTGGGTTTGGCGGCGGAGGTCATCGGCGGTTCGGCGCGGTGCGACTGCGCACTCTTGGGTTTCGTCGAAGCAGCATCGGGCACCGCACGTACGTGGGTGGGCAAAGGCGCCGGAGTGGGCGCAGCCTTGTGCGACGGCACCGGGGTGGGTTTCACCTCGATGGGCACCACCGCTTTCTCGGCCGGCGATTCGGTGGGGCGCACAGGAGCCTGCGCTGCGGCCAACGCATCGGCGGCAGCACGACGTGCCACATCCGAAGGAATGACCACGATGGTCAGCGGTTTTTCGTTCACGGGCGGTTGCGTTTGCACAGCCGGCTGACGGGCGCCTCCATCTGTTGCGAGCACCGTCACAATTTCCGTAGTACCCCCGGCGGTGTTGCGATCGCGCACCGTATCTATGCGGTGAAGCCCCGCATCGGTGGCAGTGGAGCTGCGACCGTTCGGGGCAGTGGTGGTGGCACTTTCGGTGGGATGCGCCGGAGGCACGGCATCGGCCAAGAGCGGGATGACATGTTCTTCGGCCTTCGTTGTCGACCTGGGTCGATCTGCTGCCGGGCGAACGGCAGCGGTTTCACGCGAAATGGGGGGCGATGGAACAACCGGCACTGTCGGCGGTTGCCGGTTCGGCGAGGGATTCATCACGGGGCGCTTGCCTACGCCGAAAGGGCGCGTGGCAATCGGCACAACCCGTGCCTCTGCCGTTGTTGTGGCGAAATTCTCACCGACTGGCGGCACACGCACCGGCGTGGCATCGTTCACTTCGTCGCGCACTGCCACCATCTGCCGATTGGTAGCGTTCGATTCGTCCGCTTCAACGGGATCATTCTCGGCATAAGCCCGTCGACGATAGGCACAGAAGCCTTGATAGAGCGCGCGAGCCAGCTTTTGCACCCCTTCTTTCGAATTGAGGAAGCGCTCTTCTTCGGGATTCGAGATGAAACCCACCTCCGTGAGCACCGAAGGCATCGCTGTGGCACGGAGCACCAGGAAACCGGCCTGGTGCACCCCTTTGTTTTTGCGACCCTGATCGCCATAAGCCGATTGAATGTGGCGTGCCAAATCCACACTCTGCTTCATATTGCGATCCTGCATGAACTCAAAGATGATGTAACTCTCCGACTTGTTGGGATCGAAGTTCTTGTAGACCGTGCGATAATTGGCTTCTTGCGTGATCACACTGTTCTCTCGCTTGGCCACAGCGAGGTTTTCCTTGCCGGAGTGCATGCCGACGGTGTACGTCTCCGTACCGGTCGGCGCCGTCACGCCGGGGGGCATGGAATTGGTGTGGATCGACACAAAAAGATGGGCCTTGTTGCGATTGGCGATGTCGGCACGTCCCTGAAGTGTGACGAACACGTCGCTTTTGCGCGTGTAAATCACCTTCACGTCAGGGCAGTTGTTTTCCACCAAGCGCCCAAAGGCCAGTGCAACACTGAGGTTGATGTTTTTCTCTTTCGATATTCTACCCGACGCCCCGTTGTCCTTCCCGCCGTGTCCGGCGTCGATGACGAGAACAAAGCGCGAACCTCCGCCCTTCGGCGCAGCGGAAGCAGCAATGCCGAAGGCAAAACTCAGCAAGATGACGAGCATCAAACGCAGAGTGGCAAATCTCAGAATGTGGATAGCCATGACGGGTAGTTCTTTCGAAGTTAAAAAGGCCGCATTTCCGACGGCACGATGACAGCCGAACTGTTTCTAAAGCAAAAGTACGACAATCTCAGCAATAAAGCGAAGTCTGCGCTTGCTTATTTGTGCAAACCGACGATAAATACCCGTTAATCGCCCCTTTTAGCCCGTCAGGCGCGAATTAACACGCGTTTTTTCGCACCGACTGCGGTAAAAAGCCGCGTTCCTAGCCGACTCGTCCTCAGCTCCCCCGCACCGGGCACGCCGAGCGGTAGGGAAGCAGCGACGCACGGGCGCACCGATACGGCTGCGCGGCACGGCGATCATTAAGCGGCGCAACCATTCCATAATAATTACGCGCGCGCACGCGATCTTAATATATGAATCGAACGATGCCGTCGGAGTTTCACGCCTCACTTTCCTCCTGCGGCAGGGCCTGCGGTAGAGCGCAAGTGTCGGCCCCGCGACGTTCGCGCACCAACACCGCGGCGCGTTCCAACGCAATACTGATGTGCGAACAAATGTTCTCTTCGCCGATGAGCGCCGGGAAGCCGGTGCCCTCCAACACGCGGCGCACTTCGGGCCGCACGCCCGAAAGCACGATGCGCGTGCCGTCGCGACGACTCATTCGGCAGAGCGATTCGAGATTGTGCACCCCCGTGGAATCAATGAAGGGCACTTTGCGCATGCGAATGACGCGAATGGCCGGATGGTCCTGCATTTCGGCCGTCATCTCCTCGAAGCAGTTGGCGATGCCGAAGAAAAACGGCCCGTTGATTTCATAAACTTCCACCCCGTCGGGGATGGCGAGAGCCTCCTCGTGCAACTCGATGTCGCTCTCGGGATCGGCATTCGGATCGATCTCGCGGGTGAGGATAGAAAGGTGGGTGGCTTCAGCCATGCGCCGCATGAAGAGCAGGCAAGCCATGATGAGTCCCACTTCGATGGCCACGGTGAGATCGAACACCACCGTGAGCACAAAGGTGATGAGCAGCACCGTGACGTCGCTCTTGGGGTGATGAGTGAGTTCGGCGAAGGTGCGCCACTGACTCATGTTGTAACTCACCACAACGAGCACGCCGGCCAGACAGGCCATGGGGATGTAGGCAGCCAAAGGCATGGCCACGAGGAAGATAAGGAGGAGAACAGCCGCGTGCACCAGCCCGGCCAGGCACGTGCGACCGCCGTTGTTGATATTGGTCATGGTGCGCGCGATGGCGCCGGTGGCGGGAATGCCACCGAAGAGCGGCGAGACGATGTTGGCCAACCCTTGTCCCACCAATTCCTGGTTAGAGTCATGGCGATCGCCCGTCACGCCGTCGGCGACGGTAGCGGAAAGCAGACTCTCAATGGCGCCGAGCACCGCGATGACCAGGGCAGTGGGCAACAAGGTGCCGAAGGTCGAGAAGGTGAAACTGCCGTCGGGAGCTGTGAACAGGCCGTGCCAATCGAGATCCCAGGCGGTGACGGGGGGAAGCGAGGCGGTGATGCGCCCGAAACGGTCGCCGATAGTGGGAATGTGCGTGAGGCCTTGCGCATTGGTCAGGGCCACAACGACCGTGGTCACGACGATGGCAACCAACGAACCGGGCACCCGTTTGGCCACCTTCTGCGTGCAGATAATGAGAAGCACCGTGGCGACGGCAACCGTCAGCACGGCCCAATCCACTGTGGCGATGTGCCGGAAATAGCACACCCATTTGTCGACAAAGCCCGCGGGGACAGAGCCGGCAATGTGCAGCCCTAAAAAGTCTTTGATCTGGGTGGTGAAGATGGTGAGGGCGATGCCCGAGGTGAAACCCACCACAATGGGATAGGGAATGAACTTGATCACGCTGCCCAAGCGGAACACCCCAAGCAGCACCAGGAAGATACCGGCCATGATCGTGGCCACCAGCAGGCCCGACAGGCCGAAGCGCTCCACCACGCCGTAGATGATGACGATGAAAGCGCCGGTGGGTCCTCCGATTTGCACGCGGCTTCCGCCCAAGGCCGAGATCACGACACCGGCCACAATGGCGGTGAGAATGCCCACACCGGGCCCGATGGTGTGCTGCACATCCCCACCGGGCGATGCGGCAATGGCGAACGCGATGGCCAGCGGGAGGGCAACAATGCCGACCACCAGTCCGGACAACAGATCGGCCGAGAAGTCAGAACGACGATAGTGACGAAGGTCGTGCAGGATGCGAGGACGAAAACGAAACGTGTGCATGCAGAAGGTATTGGCGCATAGGGCGAGTCTATGCGAACGAAAGAATGGAAATGCAAATTTACGCATTTCTTACAACGTCGGCAAACAAATCAGAACATCGCCGGCGTTCGCCTCTCGAAATGCGCCGGATAGGGGCGAAAACCGCCTTGATCACGGCCACCTCACGCCCCTTCGGCTTCTCCCGCTGACGACATGAAAAGAAAGCGCCTCCACAGCCGAACGAATCGGGGGTGGAGGCGCTTGGCCTTCGGCGCGAAAGCAAGAGGACGCGCCGTCAAATTAGGGTGATGCCCATTTCGGCACAGGCTTGACGCATATCTTCGGGCCAAATGGAAGCTTGGATCTCGCCAATATGGGCCTTTTGCAGGTAATACATGCAGAGACGACTCTGCCCGATGCCGCCGCCCACGCTCAAGGGCAGCGATCCTTCGAGCAGACGCTTGTGGAAATAAAGCTCTCGACGCGCTTCCTGCCCGCTCTCGCGCAACTGCCGTTCCAAGGCTTCGCGATCCACACGGATACCCATCGACGAGAGTTCGAAAGCGCGACCGAGCACGTGATTCCACACCAGCAAATCGCCGTTCAAACCGGGCAGGCCGAGCGACGAGGGCGTAGAATAGTCGTCGTAGTCGGGGGCACGCAAATCGTGCGGCTCACCGTCGCCGAGCGGACCGCCGATACCGATGATGAACACGGCGCCCTTCTCGCGCACGATGGCGTCTTCACGCTCCTTGGGCGTGAGTGTGGGATAGAGTTGGCGCAACGTTTCGGCATGGATGAAGGTGATCTCTTCGGGCAACTGCGGCTGCAATTGCGGGAAACGCTCGCACACCAGATATTCGGTGCGCTGCATGGCGGCATAGATCGAACGAACCACTTCTTGGAGGAATTCCACGGTGCGATCTTCGGGGCGAATCACGCGCTCCCAGTCCCATTGGTCGACATAGAGCGAGTGCAAGTTGCCCAACTCCTCGTCTGCGCGAATGGCGTTCATGTCGGTGTAAATGCCATAACCGGGCTGCACATCGTATTCGGCGAGGGTGAGGCGCTTCCACTTGGCCAACGAGTGCACCACTTCGGCCCGGGCATCGCCCAGATCCTTGATGGGGAAATTCACAGCGCGCTCTTTGCCGCTGAGGTCGTCGTTGATGCCCAAACCGCGCAACACAAACAGCGGAGCCGTGACGCGACGAAGGCGAAGCGCGGTGGAAAGGTTATCGGCAAAGAACTCTTTGATGACTTTAATGCCCTGCTCGGTGGCGTTCATGTCGAGCAAAGGACGATAGTTGCGAATGGGAATGAGATAGCTCATGGGGAAGTTGGAAATAGCGCGCACTGCGAATCACCCTCGGCCGAACAACAATAGACAATCGACACAAAACAGAGAGAGTAACTCGCAACTTGCTTTCAATTTGAGTGCAAAAGTAATTATTTTATTAGAGATTGCCAAAAGAACTATCACTTTTCATAACGAAAAACCTTTCCTGTCCATATTAATCGCGAAGGTTTTAATAACATCCTCACCCTTTTAACATCCTCTTTAGACAATAATGGGAAGTTATAATCTACTAACAAGAAATTATCCATGTCTGAGAAATGAAGCTCCTGTAGTCTCGGAGTCATTATT
>ERZ772779.1108-NODE-1108-length-11425-cov-10.498241_pt1 | contig 11425 bp, 10 predicted proteins | sample MGYA00511360_ERZ772779 | MGnify/ENA primary metagenome ERZ772779 (study PRJEB29015, sample SAMEA2738112) | human oral metagenome | biome: human oral; feature: human-associated habitat; material: saliva | place: China | collected 2231 ...
CCGGCTGACGGCCCCCGAGGAGTCCGCCCGCGCTCCTCTCAGGCTACCGTGGGGCTGTGACACGTAGACGCAGGAGCTCCGGGGCCCCGGCGCTGACCGATCTACCCCAGGGCCCGGTGCGCACTTCCCTGGCCACGGCCGAGCTCGTGGCGCGAGACACCGGGATCCTTCTCATGCTCGACGGCGCGGAGTCCTCCTTCCTGGACCTGCGCGACCCCTCCCACCTGGACTTCGAGTACCACCAGCAGATGGACGCGGCGTTGACGGCGCTGCGCGGCGAGGGCGGCCCCGTCAGGGCTCTCCACCTGGGTGGGGCGGGCTGCGCCCTGGCCAGGGCGTGGGACGTGACCCGTCCCGGCTCCCAGCAGGTCGCCGTCGAGATCGATGAGATCCTCGCGAGCCAGGTGCGGACCTGGTTCGACCTGCCCCGGTCCCCCAGGCTGCGGATCCGGGTCGGCGACGCCGCCGAGGTGGTGGCGGGGCTGCGGCCGGGCCAGTGGGACGTCGTGGTACGCGACGTGTTCGACGGCGGGAGCGTGCCGGCCTCCTGCAGGAGCCGGGAGTTCTTCGACTCCTGCCTGAGGGCGCTGGCGCCCGACGGCCTGCTGCTGGTCAACACCGCCTCCATGCCGCGCGCCATGGCCGGCGCTGAGATCGCCGCGCTCTCCGGCGCCCTGGACGGGGACATCTCCCGCGCGTTCATCGTCGCCGACCCCGCTGCGGCGCGTGGCCGGCGCCGGGGCAACCTGGTGCTGGTGGCCCGCCAGAACCCCTTCACGGCCGATGAGCTCGAGGAGGCCGAGCGCGCAGTGCGCCGCCTGCCGCTGCCGGTGCGCACCTGGTCCCCGGGTGACGCGGCGGTTCCGCGCCCCGAGGGCGGCTCGGGCCGCTAGGGGCCGGGGAGACCGGTCCCGCTCAGCCCCCGCGGCCGGAGTTCCAGCCCTGGGTTCCCAGGTCCCCGGAGTCGTTGGCCTCCAGGAAGGCCTCCAGGCGCGCGCCGATCTCCTCGGCGCTGGGCAGGTTGAGGATCGGCGCGGAGGTGTCGACCTCATCGATGGCGATCCTGGGGGCCATGGCGTCGTACTGGGCCTCCAGGGCGGAGACGACGGCGCTGACCTCCGGCTGCTGGGCGGCCTCGGCGTTGATCTCGGCGCGGTTGATGTTGGCGGCGGCCTCCAGGTCCCCCACCGGCAGGGCCAGGCCTGTGGCCTGCACGACGGCGGTCAGCAGCGCCGAGGCGCCCTGCGGGAACTCGTCGCGGGCCACGTAGTGCGGGATCGCGGCCGAGACTCCCCGGGAGTCCAGGCCCAGCTCGCCCAGCCGCAGCTCGAGGTAGGCCGCCATCGAGCCGGGCAGCTCGACATGGCCGAAGAGCTCGGGCTGGTTGGGCAGCAGGTCGGGCTGGCTGCCGTGATGGTGCACGTAGGTCGGGCGCGTGTGGGGCACGGCCATGGGGATGCCGCTCATGCCGACGGCCTGGCTCACGCCCATGGAGACGGCCAGGTGGGCCACGGCTCCGACGAACTCGTCCCAGCGGTAGTCCGGCTCGCTGCCGTGGAGCAGGAGGACGTCCTCGCCGTCGTCGTCATGGAGGAGATCCAGGACCAGCTCGGGCATGATGACTGAGGAGTAGTTGTTATGGACGAAGGTCATCGTGGGACGCCGGGCGCGGTAGTCCACGAGGGCGTCGATGTCGAAGGTGGCGACACGCTCGCTGGGGAGCGTCATGAGCAGCTGGTCGACGGCCAGCGCGCCGGCGTTGCCGGCGTCCATGGCGCCCTCGGAGCCGCCGCCCGCACCGACGACGGTGTGCAGCTCGTCGATGAAGGTGATGATCTGCCCGTCCGAGCGAGAAATCTCGGACAGAACCGCCTTCAGACGTTCCTCGAATTCGCCGCGGTACTTCGCGCCGGCGACCATCGACGCCACGTCGAGGGAGACGAGGCGCTTGTCGCGCAGGGACTCCGGAACGTCGCCCGCGACGATGCGCTGGGCGAGGCCTTCGACGACGGCCGTCTTGCCGACGCCGGGCTCGCCGATCAGAACCGGGTTGTTCTTGGTACGGCGGGACAGGACCTGCACGACGCGGCGAATCTCGTTGTCGCGGCCGATGACCGGATCGAGCTTGCCTTCACGCGCAACCTCCGTCAGGTCGCGCCCGTACTTGGACAGGGCCTCGAAGGATCCCTCGGGATCTGCCGAGGTGATCGGATCGGGGCGCAGCTGGGACAGCGCCTGCGTGAGCGCATCGGCCTCGACGCCACCCTGGGTGAGGATGCGCCCAGCCTCGGTCTGCGACGCAGCCAGCGCGATCAGCAGGTGCTCGGTCGAGATGTACTGGTCACCGCCAGCCTCGGCGCGCTCGCCGGCGTCGCGAACGACCGCGAGCAGAGCGTTCGAGGGCTGGGCGCTACCAGCGGATGCACCCTGCGCACTCGGGAGCGCCACGAGGGCATTGCGGGTGCGCGCGCCGATCGCACGTACGTCGGCCGCAACGGCCTCGAGCAGGGAGAGCGCGATGCCTTCGCGCTGTTCGATCAGTGCTTCAAGCAGGTGGATGGGCTCCACCTGCGGATTACCGGCTGCAGCGGCAGCCTGGAGCGCAGAGGAGACGGCCTCCTGCGCCTTTGTCGTCATTTCACGTGCCATGAAATCACTCCTCCAAATGGTTTGTCTGGTGGCGTCGAGTCACTCAATGCCTTCTGACAGACACAACGAAGCCGAAGTTGAGCCTATTCCACTCAACTTGAATTTTGAGGAGGATGTGAGTCAGTTCTCGGGCAGCCAAGCAGGACCATCAAACCCACGCTGATGCCCACCGGCAGGACCAGGCCCTTCATCATCGTCGAGGCCATAACGCTCCTCGAGCGCACGGAAAAGCTGAAGGGTCGTCGCCAGCGCGCACATCACCTGCTGCACAAGCTGCGCATCCGTCGCGCCATACTCGTAATCAGCATTCACCTCGGCGACAACGCGGTCACCCTCGTCCTGATCGGCGACGTACGCCTTCGGCCACAGGAACTCACCGTGCCACGCCTGCAGAAAGTCGCGCAGATCCTCACCACATTCGATGGGAACAAGGCTCTTCATGAAGGCAACGATTGACAGCACCTCGCGCGAGTCGCCAAGGAAACGGAAGCAGAACAGATGCCCCTCCCAGAAACCGCAGAGGTCCCCATCACTATCGATACGCCAGGACCATCCCTCAGAGTCAAAAAGGAGGCCCAAGCGCTCCTGCGTGATGGGGCGAACCATATCGAAACGATTGGCTTCAAACTCCGAATTACCCGTGACAATTCCTTTCGGAGGTGCTGCATTGCTACCTCCCCATTGTTCCATATCAGAGGCGGTATCGTCCGGCAGTTCGCGGCGGCGAGGCGTCTCCTCGCCGCCGGTTCCCCCGTCGGCATCCGCCCGCCATAGCCAGCCCATGATGTACCCCTAGTCGTGCCGATGATTGGTGACGCGCCACGGCGTCGCTACCGATGGGGCGAGAGCGCGCCGATCGCCCCTGACAGCGGTCTGCACATGCATACCCATTGGCGCCTCCTCAGCTCACCTCATCGTGTTACCAGCACGTGTCTTGATGCCTTCACAGTAGCGCAGAAACCGCGAAAAACCAACGCCCCCAACAGGTTCAGGCCCTCTGAGGGGGCGCGCGATGAGACAGCGCGTCACCATCGTCGCAGCTCACCCGGGGGAGCTCGCGCCACTTCTTGACAAATGTATTGTTACTCACATTTTGATATAGCTCTTGCGAGCGGCGCTTATTTCTATTAAATAGGAAAATTTCACTCGGTTTCGCACATACTCCCCTGTGCACTCCCATTGGGCTCGACACTCGGTGCGGCCACCGGATCCGCCGTGACCAACGAGGCCTGCGCGACTCCTGCGAGCACGTTCGAGCGAACACCGGGAACGGGCACGAAGGCCGGCATCGGCCTCTTCTTCGCGCTCTTCGCAACCAGCCATCGCAGCGCCCACTCAGCGGGACCGCGCGACGATCCGAATGCCTCGGCAATGACACAGCCGAGGCCGATCAGCGCCCATACCCCCAGAGCGATCAGTCCGGACAGCGCCACGCCCAGCGAACGCACGCCACACGCGCCAAGCACGCTGAAGATGAGAATGAAGAGCACCGTCTGGGACAGATAGGCGGTCATCGAGCGTCGACCGATCGCGCTGAGGAACGCGCACACAGTACCCAGATTCTCGCGCGGACCACCACCCACGAGAGCTAGAAGCGCCAGCCAGCCGCACGCACCCGCAACCCCCGAGGCATGGAACAGCGGGTAGGACCAGGCGGCCGAGCCGACGAACGCCCAATCCACCTGCATGAGCGCAAAAGGCAACCCTCCGAGCGCCCCAATCCCCAGTCCACAGGACGCGATGCCGGACAGCAACGCCCCGCGCCCACGCGGGTCCTGAAGGAGGCCCCAGCGCGCCACGCCCACACCGATCATGACGCAGGGGACCACGAGGGACATCAGAACCGTTGCGATGGTTGCTCCCAACCAGTTCCCCAGGGACGTCAACGGGTAGAAGATCGTCAGCGTCATCGGGCCGTGATATTCGAGCACCATGGGCGTGCCACCCATCGAAAACCCCATCCCCCACAAGCCGAAGAGGCTGAGCGCAGCAACAAGGGAGCCCACCAGGACGCGAGGCCACGCGCGCTTCATGACGATAACTTCGGCGAAGAGCACCGCGACGAGGCCGTAGGTTCCGATGATGTCGCCGGAGAAGAACAGCGCATGCACAGCGCCGAAGACCAGCATCCACCAGCCGCGGCGACGGATTAGGCGCGCGGCCACGCGGCGAACGTGACGCTCGATGTTCTCCTCGGCAATCTGTCGCTGGACGGGATGCCAGCCGGCGACCACCTCGGAAGGCACGTTCTGCTCAATGACCCTGCGCTCGCGCTCCATCGCGCGCGACGCCATGATCGCCATGCCGAAGCCGAAGAGAATCGAAAACAGCGGGTAGGCTCGACGATCGACAAACAGAGTCCGCGCCAGATACCACCACTGGTCGGCGCCATTCATCGCTTGAAGCGCCGCGTGTCCCGCCTGGGGAGTCTCCGGGAAGTAGGCAATCCAGAAGGGCACATTCGCCAGCGCAATGAGCGCAAGCATGAAGCCGCGCGCCACATCGGGTGCCGGATATCGAAGCTGGCGCTCTCCCGTGAAAGACAGGGTGTGCATGGCGTCCTTACTCGTCGGGGTGTCGGTGTGACATAGGGGCGAGGTCGGAGAGTGTTTCCGGTCCTCGCCCCTGATTGCGTCGCGCGGGTTAGTACATCGCTGACATCATGGCCTGCTGCTGAAGCTCTTTGCGCTTGCTGCCGGCTCGAACGACGAGGACGATGCCCACGATCAGCAGAACGACGCCGGACACGCCAACCAGGGTGCTCCACAGGAATGCGCCGCTGGTCGACGACACCATGTCATCACCGCTCACGGGCAGACCCGTGATCCTCACGGCGGAGGATACGCCCTGGCACTGAATCGTGTAGGTGCCCTGCGCCAGACCGTCGACGTAATACACCTCCGAGCTGCTCTGCAGCCGCTTCATCTCGAAGCTCTGATTACTTCCATTGGTGAGCGTGCAGGAGGACGCCTCACCGGGCGAGATCGACACCGTATAGCTGCCGTTGGCGCCAACTTCGATGGTCCCACCGTTCGACACGACAGTGCCGGCGGCCAAGTTTTCGCCAACGCCGGAGAGGCCCTGGAACATGAGGACGAAGAAAAGGATGGGCGCGACGACAATGGCCATGAGGATGCCAACAACAATGAGGATGACACCGGGGGCTTTGCTGGGACCCTTCACGATGGGCATTGTCACCGGACCGCCGTAGCCTCCGCCCTGGAAGTTCTGGGGCCCTCCCTGCATCGGCATACCCTGCATCGGAGCGCCCGCTCCGTTGTCGCCGTACTGGGGCCAGGGTGTGCCCTGATTGCCGGGAACACCGTAGGGGGGATTCGACATGTGCGTGCCTTCCTGAAGGAAATTTTACTTAAGCATAACAACGCGGAACACGGACTGGACAGTGCGTCGACGCAATTGGAACGCTCAGATACCCCTCGATCGTACGCTGTTTCCTCCCGTGGGGGGAAAGCGCCAGAGGGAACCGCAAAGGGGACGAGGCCCGGGATAGTTCCCCCGCCTCGTCCCCTTTCACGGAGCATGAGTCAGCGCACGGCGCCCAGCATGGCTTCCTGCGTGATGCGGCGGCGCTTGCCGTTCACATTCACCAGGAGGACGATGCCGACGATCAAGACGATCAGGCCGGCGACACCGACGACGGTTCCCCACACGAAGGGCATGGCGAAGACCTTTGTCACAACCTCAGGCGACGCGTTGAATGCGGTAATGTTCGCACCGTTGGCGGTGGTGCCGCCCTTGACCGAGTTGCCCTCAGTGCCGGCCACACCGGCGACCATCGTGGCGAAGAAGACGATCGGCGCGATGATGACCATGAGCACCACGCCGAGAACGAGCGTTGTAATGGCACCGCCTCGACCGGGCAGCTTCGGCATGACCACCGGAGCGGGAGCACCGTAGCCCTGCGGAGCTGCGGCACCCGGGTAGGAAGTACCGTTCGTGGGCACCGCGCCCGGCTGGCCCGCGGGACCGTAGGAGGGGTTCGACATGTCTGTGCCTTTCTGACGAGAATTCTGCTCGACCGGGAGTGAGGCGTGCAGATTGATGAGAACGCGCCAACCTAGCACATCGATGTCCCCCGCGCGGGATCGGCGGGGAAAAATTCCGAGTTCTGGTCGTGTGTCAGCTCAGCGACACCCCGCTCAGACGCTCCTCGCGCAGCTCGGCAACACCCGGCACATCGAGCGGCCCCAGCGTCGCGCCTGTGGCGCGCTCAAGCAGCAAGTCCGCCAGCTCGGGGTTGCGGGCAAGAGCGGGGCCGTGCATGTAGGTGGCGATGACGGAGCCCTGAACGGCACCGTCGTAGCGCACCTCGGGCACTTCTTCCCCCTGGGGCGTGCCGTTTCCAACACCGGAGATGACGCGTCCCAGCGGGGAGGCGTCGGGGCCGAGGACGGTGCCGCCCCCGTGGTTTTCGAAGCCGGTGAGGGTCTGTGTCAGGCCATCGAGGACGGGCTCACAGACGAGCTCGCCGATCGCTCGGTGTCCCTGGGGGCGCGTCGTAATGTCGAGGACACCCATGCCGGGAACGCGCATCCCGCGCGCATCCTCGTACCAGTGGCCAAGAACCTGCAGAGAGGCGCAGATCGCGAGGAGCGGGCGACCCGCGTCGAGGGCTCGGGCGAGACCGGAGGTGCCACGGAACTTATCGGCCGCGAGCGCCTGGGCGGTGTCCTCGCCGCCGCCGAGCGTGTAGATGTCCAGGCTGTCCGGAATCTCCTCGGTCAAGCCGACATGAACGACCTCGGCGTCGATGCCGCGCCTGCGGGCACGCTCGGCGAGGATCAGAGCATTACCGCTGTCGCCGTAGGTACCCAGGACCTCGGGCATGAGGACGCCGATTCGCAGCGTGGAGGCGCTCATCGCGTGCCTTCCTTTCGATCGAGCAGGACCTTGAAGTCGCGCATAGCCGTGTAGTTGAGGAGCATCTCGACGCGACCGGGCTCGCACGCGGCCAGGGCGTCCATGGGCAGCGGAACGAGGTCGCAGTGGACGCCCGCATATTCGAGGCGCACGGCCAGGTCGGCGCCGCGCTCACCGCAGGCGACGACGCGGCGGCCGGGCTGCTTGACGGCGGAAAAGTCGACGTCCCACAGCCAGGAGAGGTCCTGACCGTCGGGCACCTGGCCGTTGACGCCGATGACAACCTGATCGACGCGCGGGTCGATCATCGTCATGGCCTCCTGCCATCCGGCGGGATTCTTGGCGAGCATGAGGCGCGCGCTGCGTCCGTTGACGTCGTGGACGGAGTAGCGTCCCGCGACTTCGGTGACGCTGCTGACGGCTGCGGCGGCAGCCGCGGGGTCGATGCCCATCGCGACGGCAGCGGCGACGGCCTGTGCAGCATTGCCGAGGTTGGCGCGCCCGGGAAGCTTCAGCTCGAGGGGGACGCTGACGCCGTCCGGTCCGCGTAGCGTCGCGCGCGGACCCTCGGGGGCCAGCTCGATGTCCTCGAGCCACCACTGAGGCTGCGGACGGGCGTTGAGCTCAGGCAGAGCCTCGCCGTCGAAAGCGGGGATCAGGTGCCAGTCCTCGCCGGAGCGGACGACGCGGCCGCCGCGCGGGTACGCCGCGGAGTCCCCTCCCCAACCGGCACCCGCAGCCACCCACACGACGTTCGGGTTGTCGGCGGCGGCCGAGACGATGAGGGGGTCGTCGCAGTTCGCGACAACGATGGCATCCGAATGGGTCGAGGCGCCGTCACGCAGGCGACGCTCGACGGAGCCGATTTCACCGACGCGATCGAGCTGATCGCGCGAGAGATTCAGGTACACGAAGACTGCTGGATTGACGTCGGCGGCGACGGCAGGCACGTGCATCTCGTCGACCTCGAGGGCGGCTCGCGTCGCCCCCTTGCCCTGCATGAGGGCAGTAATAACGCCCGAGGTCATGTTGTCGCCGTTGATGTTGGAGGCGACGGGACCGGCGCTTTCGAGCGCGGCGCGCACCATGCGGGTCGTCGTCGATTTTCCGTTCGTGCCGGTCACGATGACGGAGGAGTAGGGGGCTGCCAGCTCCGATAGGAACTTCGGCGAGATACGCATGGCAACCTCGCCGCCGATCATGCCGCCGGATCCGCGTCCGAGGGCCCGGGAAGCGAAGCGGGCGGCACCGCCGGCCGCTTTGGCCACGCGCGAGCGCACCGACAGGTGATGCGAAGATTTCGTCATGCGTCCACGTTAACGCATGCGGGGCGTCAGTCGCGCCGCTGACGCATCTCGACCCTTTCTCTCAGGACACAGACGAGGGGCACCGAGGGGACCGTTATCCGCACGCGACACGCTGATACGCGCCTGACCCGCGCAGATAGTTACGCATTGCATACCGACGTTATCCACGCCATCTCTGTGTGACGGCATCGATATATCCCACCGGTTAATACCTGCCAGTCAGACACCGAACAGCGCCGCCCCAACATCTCACAACCTGAGCAATCACAAGGAAAACGCCCACCCATTGACATAATTGCAGGTCAGAGGGTATTTCTGAAAAATAGTCGCAAATCTGGCGCACGGATTTCACGCACCCCCTGCACGTTTGCGCCAAGCGGTCCACACGCCACCAATCGACTATCGAAACCGGTCATGACCTGGTAAAACTGTTTTCAGCAGGCGAAAGCCTGTTGCCTGTTCCAGGCTTCGGTCGGGGATCCTGTGTGCCCCCGGATCCTCGATCGAACATGCTGCGGGACCCATCCACTGGATGGGTCCCGCAGTCCTTTATGTCTCGATGCCCTAGCGGTGAGAGACGATCGTCCCCTCAATCACCGCGCGCGCCTTCGATCGCGGCGCAGCCGGAAGCGCAGAACGCGCCGGGGCCTCGGAGGAGGCGAGAGCCGCGAGCGCCCGCACCGGATTCCACACGGTGAGAGAGCCGCCAGAGCGAGCCTCAGACCTCGAGGAGCTATCCCACGGGCGCTGGCCTCGTCGCATCGGCATGACCTGACCGTCCGCAGACGCAGCGAACACGCGATTACGCTTGGCTTCAGCCGCAGCGACCGCCCCACGTAGGGCGTCCCGCTCCTCCTCCAACGCCTCGACGCGCCGCTCAAGCTCGAGGATGCGCCGGATGCCCGCCAGGTTGATGCCCTCTTCCTGACTCATCCGCTGCACGTCGCGCAGACGCTGCACGTCCCGCTTCGTATAGCGGCGACCCCGCCCCTTGGTACGGGCGGGGATCACCAGGCCGAGGCGGTCGTACTGGCGCAGGGTCTGCGGATGCATGCCCGCCAGCTCGGCCGCAACCGAGATGACGAACGTAATCGCGTCGTCCGATCCCGTCGTCGCCATGGCTTACTCCTCCACGGCCTCGAACAGGGATGCGCGCACGTCGAGGTCACCCTCGGCCTTCGCCATCTCCTTCGCGAGCCTCTTGAGATCGCGGCTCGGCTTATCAGGAACCTGGATGGCCACGCGGGCAATCAGATCACCCGTCGCCTTGGAGGTCTTCACTCCCCCGCCGCGCACGCGAATCTCACAGCCCGAGGAGGAGCCCGCGGGCACCTTGACCGTGGCCGTGTTGCCGTCGATCATCGGCACGTCAACGACGGCACCGAGGATGGACTCGGACACGGTCACGGGCAGGGAGACGACCAGGTCGTTGCCCTCGCGCGAGAACACGGGATGCGGCTTAACGGTCACAGCGACCTCGAGGTCGCCAGCCGGACCGCCATGCGTACCGGGCTTACCGTGACCCTTGACGCGGACCTTCTGGCCGTCCTTGATACCCGCAGGGATACGGACCTTGATCGGAGAGCCACCGACCTTAATGGTCAGGGTCGCACCGTTCAGGGCTTGACGGAAGGAAATGGCCAGCTTTGCGCGCACGGTCCCACCCTTTTCAGGGGTGGGCGCGCCCTGCTGGGCGTGACCAGCGGCGCCGAAGGGAGAACCGTAAGAGTCGCCCCCAAATCGCGCGCCACCGCCGCCACCGCCGAAGAGGCCAGAGAGGATGTCCTCGAAACCAGCCCCACCGCCGGGCATGCCGGAGGTCTGGAAGCGCACGTTATGGCCGCCGCTGCCGAAGCCGCCGCCGAAAGCCCCGAAGAGATCCTCGAAGCCATCCGCGCCGCCCGATCCGGCGGAGAAGCGCGCCCCGCCGCCAGCCATCGCGCGGATCGCGTCATAGCGCTTGCGATCCTCGTCATTGGACAGGACGGCGTAAGCCTCGCCGATTTCCTTGAACTTGGCCTCAGCGGCCTTGTCGCCCGGGTTCTGATCCGGGTGCCACTGCCGAGCCAGCTTGCGGTAGGCCTTCGTGATGGCCTTCTTGTCCGCCGTCTTGTCGACTCCGAGGACCTTGTAGAAGTCCTTGGAGAACCATTCCTGTTCACTCACGCGCGTGTCACCTCTCTTTCAGTTGCGAGCGTGTCGATGTCATTCAGGGTTGTTCACCAGCACCTTCGCGGCGCGCACGACGCGTTCGCCACGGCGGTAGCCGCTCGTGAGGACCTGCCCGATGACGGGACGGTCGACGTCCGGGCTGGTGGTCGCCATGAGAGCGTCGTGCAGTGCGGGATCGAAGTCGTCGCCCGGGGCGCCGTAGCGCTCAAGCTCGAAACGCGTCTTGAGCGTCTCCTCGAGCTTCGTGGCGATCGACGCGAAGGGACCGTCTTTCAGGTCGCCGTGCGCGCGGGCGGCGGCGATGTCGTCGAGAACGCTGATGAGCGACTCGATGACCTCGTCCTGACCCGCGGTCTTGTGACCGGGGATGGCCTCCTTGGAGCGGCGCACGTAGTTGGCGTACTCCTGGCCCTGGT
>ERZ772779.1110-NODE-1110-length-11404-cov-24.614592_pt1 | contig 11404 bp, 10 predicted proteins | sample MGYA00511360_ERZ772779 | MGnify/ENA primary metagenome ERZ772779 (study PRJEB29015, sample SAMEA2738112) | human oral metagenome | biome: human oral; feature: human-associated habitat; material: saliva | place: China | collected 2231 ...
TGTACTTACCCTTCTTATAAACAGATCTTGTCGAAAGCAGTGTCTCTCTGTAACCGGTATTATTGTTTAAATAACTCATGAAGTTTACCTCTCTTCCTCATGTTTAATAATAATAGACTTTTAACTTGGCGAAACTTATCAACCAATTTTCTATAACAATTTAATCATCTTTCAACCTTTTTTTCAAGTGTTAGTTTGAAATTTTATGTTCTAAATATCGACCTTATTGCTTTTTTGAATTTTATCTGATAGTGTTATATAATTCTATACGATTTCATTGTATTTATCATGTATTTTCAAGCTTTCTAAGCTATATTTATTTTGCATATTTTATAATTCAATGTTATTTAAATATATAATATCTATTTGTATTCATTAATTTGCAATTCATTGGTTAGATAATTTTTATTTTTAACATAAAAATTTTTTTGGATAGCAATCGAAGGAGTTATTAAAATTATGTTAGATGTTAAGAATATTACGGTTTCAAAAGGAAACAGTATTAACTCGTCAAGAAGATTCACTCTTTATTCCCCTAGCGATTCTACTCTACGCGCTTTAATCGTATACGTACACGGCGGCGGACTGCTATGCGGTAATGCGAAGGATTTGCCAGAATTACATAAAGAGAGATTGACAGACGAGGGCTATGCAATTTTAGCTATTGATTATCCTCTTGCCCCGCAGGTGAAGATTGATGCTATTCTAGAAGACATAATTGATTCTATAAATAATTGTTTTGAGCTAACTGACCTTAGAAGTGATCTCCCATTATTTGTATGGGGTCGATCTGCAGGTGCTTACCTCGCACTGCTCGCATCTGCTAGCGATAAGCTCCACCTTAAATTGAACGGAATAATTTCATACTACGGTTATGGTTTTCTATGTGACGGTTGGTATGACACGCCAAGCCCACACTATATGAACCTTCCTCTTGTCGAAGAAAACTCTACGAAGATTCACGATAAAGAAATCGTATATCGAGGGGATATAGCTAACTATTTCAGCACATATATATACGCAAGGCAGACTGGAAAATGGAAAGACTTGATCTACGAGGGCCGCGATAAATATTTCTTTTTGTTATACACGTTAAGAGCCGTAGATAGTCTTCCAGCGCCTTTATTTGCTGCACATAGTGCAGGTGACACAGATGTTCCATATAGCGAATTCATCGCTTTATGTAATAAATATCATCCGGAGAAATTCGTTATCTCTATACCTGAACATGACTTCGACAGGAATACGAATGAACCTGAGACAGTTGAACTTCTTAATAAGACTATTTCATTTGTATCAAATAATACTTAAATATAATTAGATGCTATGAGAGATTCCGTATGAAAATTCATCTGTATTTTCTCATAGTATATTTTAGCTTTGGGTTCTCAATTATTTTCTCTATTCTAAACCCTTGCTTTTCATATAGGTTCTTAGCAACTTTATTAGAATCAAAAACTGATAAGGTAATGCTATTAACGTTTTTATTGTCGAAAATGTATTTTAGAAATTCTTTTAATGCCATTGAACCTAAGCCCATACCTGTTTTTTCAGGATTTATTACAAACCTACCGATGTGGATACTATCTATACTTGACCTTATTTCTTGTATTATCCCGACAAACTCATCATCATTGAAAATTGAAAAAACATTTTCAAGTTTTCTTATTTTGTCACAATCAAGCGGATAAGATACCTTGTTCCCCATCCATTGTTCTTGAAAATCCTTTCCCTTATCATTAGACCATTCACATAAAGACAATGCATTAGTATCATTTATGCCTTTTTCAATTAAGATATTCATACAACTCAAATTCTCCTAAGCTATTGATTAGAACTGCAGTATTGTTTCAAGCACATCACCGATATCACTGCTTATACAAATGCTTCTCTCTTCAAGTTCTGATGGGCAGAAAGCCTCACCGTAATTGACACACGCATAAGTTGAGTTATTATTCGTAATCGCCATCTGCCAGAATGGGAACTTTATTATCACCGGTGTGTTTGCACCGACACCTAGCTCGAGAAATAGCACATTCATGTTCTCGTGTCTGCGCAGGAAATCCGAATATCTTGCCGAAGCATCTCGCCAGCCACCATCTTCGACGAAAGTCCCATCAGCTCTAAGGTTATTTGTAACCGGTCCCCCTGTGGTTGGCATAACAGGAATTAGTTCAGAAGGTATCTGCATCTTGATTGACTTATCACTAGGAACATCGAATTCGCCAGAATCATCGCGTATAAATCCCTGTGCCTCCATAGCTCTATTGACCCAGACTTCGTTGTCAAAGGTAATGCCATCCTTACCATCCTCACTTTGGAACAGCCCGAAGTCCCCCTGTGTATAGAATAGTCTCTTTTTATCAAAACCTGCCCGCTGGAACTGATGATCAACATTCGTAGTTACTACAAAATAATCTTTTCCATTAACAACCTTAAGTAAATTTTCATAGACAGGCTTAGGAGCCTTTATATATCTATTATAATAAATTGCCCTTGCCCACCATGCCCAGCGAGTTTCATCGTTAGGAAATGGAAAAAAACCGCCTGAATATATATCGGTTATTCCATACTCCTCTGCAAAATCAAAAAAATATCTTTCAAATCGTTCGCCGCTATACGTAAAACCCGCCGATGTTGAAAGTCCTGCCCCTGCTCCGATGATTACAGCATCGGCTGCATCCATAGCCACCACCAGCTTTTCCGTTCTTTCTTGAATAGAGCCTTCACCATAAACCATCTGGCCATTGAGGTAGCTCATAACCGCCTGCCCTCTCTTTATGCTCTCTATATATCCATTAGGTCTATCTCTAAATAAGTCTCTCATAATACCCTCTATCTTCGTCCTTAAATACGTTAAATATCACTCTGTCCATAACCCCTGGGTGTTCCGAGATCCAGCTTCTTACAGTACTAACTGCAATTTCTGCAGCGCGCTCATTAGGAAAATGGAATACCCCTGTCGAGATACAACAAAACGCTACTGTCTTTAAACTGTTTTCCATGCACATATTTAGTGTGTTGATATAGCAATTTGCAAGGTCTTGCTCAAGTTCATGAGTAAGACTGAACTGGACGATAGGTCCAACAACATGGATAACTTTCTTCGCCGGCAAGTTATATCCGTCTGTAAGCATGGGGATTCCCGTTGGCTGCTCATAGTCAGGTCCAAACTTGGCTCTTAGCCGGTTCATATGCCTATTACATTCCTCTCTAAGCTGTACTCCTGCGTATGTATGAATGCAGTTATCTATACAAGTATGCATAGGGATAAAACAGCCTAGCATCTGTGAGTTGGCAGCATTTACTATTGCATCTACAGACAGCCTAGTAATGTCCCCTTGCCAGATTGAGAGACATTCGCTTCTAATAGGAATATCATTTACTTCAATAATTCCATGCTCATCTGCCAAACCTTTTAAATATTCATCTTGAACTCTCAAAATTAAATCGTCGATGTGACGAGGGCTGCGGATGTTCATAAGCGAACGAAGAAGTCGCCTTTTTCCAACAACGTCCCCTGGCGTTTGCAAATCCTTATAATCTATAGAATCCGCTTTAAATTGCTCAACTAGAAAATCTAACCTCTCAGCTTGTGTCATCTTTTCATTCATATCTATTCCCCACTTTCACAACTTAAAGATATTATACCAAAACAAAAGCCCATTCACTAAATATTTGAGTGAATGGGCTTGATGCATTTTAGTCTATCTTAGGAAAAGTTATTCGCAAATCCCGTAATATTATCTCTACTCGTTTATTTCTCGAGTGTAGTTCCTTTTCTGAAGTTCTCACAAGACTTCATATTCTTCATTAGCAGGTAATAGATAACCCCTGTAGGAATCGTAGCTGTGAAGAACGAAAGGTCAACCTTGTAGAGTCCGATTGCCGCACCTACTACAGTTGCAATGATAGCCGCCATGTTTACACCAGCTTTTGACCCATTTGGATCATATAGATCGTCTAGCTGTTCCTTAGTGAAGTTTCTCTTGTGGAGAATGAAGTAGTCAACAATAAGGATAGCGAAGATTGGAGCGAAGAACGCCGAATAAATCTTAACGAATAGCGATAGACCTGCTGCAGAGCTATCATTAGTTAGGATCCATGGGCAAGTTGCTACTGCAAGGATACCGATTAGGATTACAGCAGTTCTGTGCTTCATCTTAAATGTATCCATGAATACGTATGCTGGTGGAATTACATTACTTGCAAGGTTTGTCGAAAGCTGTGCAAATATGATAAATGCCAGCGTAACAACTAGTACAATCTTATTATCTACCATCTCTGCAAATGCGTTGATTGGATTTGCAATTCCAGTAGCTGTCGAGGCCATAGCACCGATAATTCCAAGCATAACTGTCGCTGGAACCATAGCCATGAAATACGAGAAGCCTCTTACAGGTGCGCTGTATCCTTGCTTCATCTCACGAGAATAGTCCGATGCATTGAGCATTACTGTAGTTGAGTTTCCAAAGAAAGCAATTACAGAAGCAACAAATGGAAGTCCCCATGTACCGCTCTTATGCATTAGGTTAGCAGAAATAGCATCCCACTGAGTGGTCATACAGATATAGAGCAGATAGAACATTGCAATTACAATTACTGTTCCGCCGATATTTCCGACCCACTTTGCACCCTTGAATCCCTTGATTGAGAGCAGAATCTGCACAATCTGGAAGAGGATGAAGAATAGCCAGATATTATCATAGTGGAATAATAGTTTCGAAATATTGTTGATAGCAGCTCCACCTAGCCACGTCTGGTAGCCATACCATACGATAGCCGGAAGACCTCTTATCATAGATGGAAGTACATTCCCCTTAGTACCATATGCACTCTTGAGATGAATGGAATATGGTGCTCCAGTCTTATAACCGAACTGGTCATTCATAGCTATTCCAACTACTAGGATCGTTGAGCCAAGCAGCACTGCTAGGAACAGCTGTATTAAATTGAGACCTGTCTCCATCTGAGCGGATCCCATTGCCAAAGTTCCGATTGAGATACAGCCACCGAGCCAAAGCATAGTGTTCGAGCCCCAGCTCATGGTACGTTTCTCCCACGGAATCGGTTGGATGCTCTCACCCTCATTATTAGGGGTATTTACGTTCTTGTTTTCTGTACTCATATTGTTCTCCCTTAATTATTTAGCACCTTTATCTAACTGGTGTTACATACTTTCCAAAGCCCTTAGCTTCTTCTACATACATACCATCCTTAGCGACAACGCGGCCACGGATAACTGTGCAGGTTGGTGCACCCTTTCCTTCCAGCCCGTCAAAGCAAGTTACATGTCCCTTTGTGAAGAGCTTTTCCTGCTCAACCTTCCAAGGCTTTTCTGGATCAAGAATTACCGCATCAGCATCAAACCCAATTTCAAATGCACCCTTCTGTCCATAGAAACCGAATACCTTTGCCGGATTATAGTCCATAACCTTAGCTATTAGGCTTGGGCAAAGTTTCCTCTGATGTACTACCATATCGAACATCATAGGAAGGAAGAATTGGATAGCATTGAGTCCGCCCCATGCCTGCCAAATGTCTCTCGACTCATTATCCTTTTCCTCGTCCGCTGCTGGTGAGTGGTCACTACCAACGCATGATAAAGTTCCATCGAGTACATAATCCCAAAGCTTTTCTACGTCTTCCTTAGTCCTTAGAGGTGGTGTGCACTTAGCTGGTCCGCCTTTTTCAAACACGAAATCTTCTGAGAAACCTAGGTAGTGAGGGCACGTCTCAGCAGTTATTGGTAGCCCTTCGTACTGAGCCTCCTTAACGACCTGTGCAACCATAGGATGACTTACGTGACAGATATGCACTCTACCACCAGTCGCTCTAGCCATGTCTATTACATTCTTAGTAGCTACATATTCTGTCCATACATCGTGAGAATCGAGGAAAGCTCTGATTTTCTCTTGTCTTGAAAGACCAGTCATAGCCTTGGCCTTCTTTTCTCTCTCGAGAACCTGTCCGTATTCTTCGCAGTGGAATCCACAAAGAGCCTTGTATGGCTTTAGAATCTCAAGAGCTTCACGAACATTACCCATATTCACGGTTGGAAAAAGTGGTCCGTTAGGGCATGTGAATCCCTTAAATGCAGCTACACCAGCCTTCTCAAGATCCTCAAGATCAGCAAGATTGTTGTGAACTGAGTATGGATCATCATCGAAGTCTCCTACAATTCCACCCCATAGACCGAAATCGATGTATGAATGTTTAGTAACCTTACTCATCTTGAGATCAAAGATTTCCTTATTCATGAGCGATGGGTCATTGTTAAGAGGCATGTCGATAAGAGTTGTACAGCCTGCAACAGCAGCTGCTCTTGAACCCGTTTCGAAATCTTCTCTATAATCGAATCCAGGCTCGTTTAGATGAGCATGGCAATCTATGATTCCCGGATATACTAGGTTTCCCTCTGCATCGATAACTTCTGTAGCTTCAGCTTCTGTTCCTGGAGCTAGGAATGCAGCGTACTTGCCGTCTTTTACAGCAATATCTGCTTCATAGACACGGTCTGGTGTAACCAGTTTACCGTTCTTGATAATTAGATCATACATGTCTAATCCTCCTTATTATGAGCGGAGAGAGATGCTTATCACACCTCTCCGCTTCTTTATAGAATGAATGATTAAATAAAATTCTAACTGAATTTGTTATTAGTCTTCAAAGATTGTTCCAGTTCTGAAATTCTTAGAAGATGGCATGTGCTTCATCAGTAGATAGTAAACAACACCTGTTGGGATGAGGCTGACATACCACGATAGGTCTACAACGAATACTGATACGAGGGCTCCAACAGCGATTGAAATTATAGCTGCCCAGTTGATTCCCTTGAAAGGTCCCTGCTTGTCGTAAAGAGTATTGATATCAAGTGTGCTCTTACGAAGGAAGTAGTAATCTACAACCATTACAGCAAAGATAGGTCCTAGGAATGCGGAGTATACCTTTGTGAAAAGAGATAGTCCTGCAGCTGAGTCAGCAGTAACGAGCTTCCAAGGCATAACGCATACTGATAGTATACCAACGAGCACTGTCGCATGTGACCACTTCATTTTGAAGGACTCCATCAAAACATATGCTGGCGGAACTATATTGTTGAGCACGTTAGTTGTAACCTGTGCAAATGCGATAAACAGCAGCGTAATAACTGTAAGGAACTTGCTTCCCATAGTTGTTGAGAATACGACTACAGGATCTGAATTTCCTGTTGCTGCAGTAACGAGAAGTCCGATGAGTCCCATGAACAGTGTTACTGGCAGTATAGCTATTGTATAAATCGAACCAGTCTTAACTGGCCTTATATCTTCCTTTAGGTTTCTCGAATAATCTGATGCATTGATGATCATTGTCGAGTAGATTCCGAGGAACGAAGTTGTCGCAGCCCAGAAAGGCATACCCCATGTACCCTTAACATTTGCAAACGATGCGCTGATATCTACGGCGAACTTAGTCTTTACAACGTATAGCATGTATGCGAGGATTGCCACGATGAATACGCAAGAGAAGTTCTCAAGCCATTTGATACCGTGGAATCCTTTGATAGCGAGACCAACCTGCAGCAGTGTGAAGAGACCAAATACAACCGGGAGGTTATCGAATCCCCACAGAATCTTGAAGCAGCTGTTGATAGCACCAGCTCCAACCCATGACTGGAATCCAAACCACACGATAGCCGGAAGACCTCTAAGAACTCCTGGAATCTTTACACCAGTTGTACCGAAGCTTGATCTTAGCTGAACAACATATGGCATACCGTACTTATGTCCTGCATTACCGATAAGCACTAGCGCTATTGCAATTACAAGGCAACCAATCGTCATAGCTAGAATAGCCTGCGCTATTGTAAGTGTGCCTATGAGTGCTGATCCCATCGAGAATGTACCGATGGATACACAACCACCTAGAAATGATGCTGTGTAAGATAGCGATCCCATGATTCGACTCTTTGTCGGCTGTAGGTCTTCATTGACTCCGACAACAAGATTCGGATCAAGTGTTTTGTTATCTACAATACTCATTAAAATATTCTCCTTTAATTTTTCAAATAATTTCGTTTAAAATAGTCGCTTAACCAGTTCGCCTGTACCCTTCTTTCCAACAAGCTTACCGTCTTCTGCCATTAGCTCCCCTCTTACGAAAGTAGCTACAGGTAGACCCTTACCTTTCATTCCTACAAATGCAGAAATCTTATTTACATAGTATAGAGAATCTGCTGTAATCTCCCATTCTCTCTCAGGGTCAATTATTACAATATCAGCGTCAAAGCCAACTTTAATATCACCCTTCTTTCCATAAATGTGGAATGCTTCAGCAGGCAGCTTAGCCCATGAGTTAGCAAGGACACGTGGGTCAACTCCGCGCTTAACAACTCCTTCAGAGTAAATCGCTTGAACGCAGCTCTGAATGCCACTTATTCCACCCCATACGTCAAATACATTCTCTATCTTCTGTCCTAGGATTTCATTGAACTTCTCATCATATGTACAAGGCGAATGATCTGATGCTAGCCCGGCGAAAACACCTGCTTCTACACACATCCACATGCCTTCAACATCTGCCTTCGTCCTGAGCGGAGGAGCGCACTTGAAAAGTGGTCCATTCTCTAACACATCGTCTTCTGTAAATGACAGGTAATGTCCACATGTCTCTGCAGAAACCTGATATCCTTCACACTGCGCCTCATACACCTTCTCAGCAGCTGCTGGATGGCTTACGTGACAGATGTGTGCACGGCATTCAAGCTCCTTAGCAATTTCTACTACAGTTTCTGTTGCTACGATTTCAGATGCTGGAGTTCTTGAGTCGAGGAAACCTCTCCATGTGAGATTACCAGCTTCCTTTTGTGCCTTTTCCCCTTCTTTAATCATCGCAAAATCTTCGCAGTGGAATCCAGCCATGCCGCCAAATTCCTTGATAATTTTCATAGCCTGATACGCCTGCCCATATGTTAGCGGTGAATAGTCAGGTGATACTGGTCCTAGGAATGATTTAAAAGCGATTACTCCTCGCTCATCGAGGCCCTTTAGCTGATCAAGGTTACCAGGTACAAGTCCTCCCCAGAATGCAAAATCTGAATACGCATTAGGCTGAACCTTTGCTAGCTTAGCATCAAAAATCTCAGGTGTGGTGAGCGCTGGTTCATTCTGAAGTGGCATATCGATAATAGTCGTATATCCACCAACTACAGCTGCTGCAGTTCCGTGTTCATAGTCTTCTCTCCACTCGTAGCCCGGATCATTAAGATGTGCGTGAGTATCAATAGCTCCAGGAAAAACCTGCTTGCCAGCTGCATCAATTACTTTAGCCGCTTCAGGTTCATCACCCTTTGCTAGGATGGCTGCAATCTTGCCATCTTTGACAGCAATATTTGCATCCTGAACTAAATCAGGTGTAACTACCTGTCCGTTCTTAATTAATAAATCATACATATAATCCCCTCCCTATAGCCTTTTAGACCATAAATGTGAAGTAATTAATTAAATTGATTAGATACATTCATTTATCAAAAAATGTGGTCAACCAATTTCAATATTTCTATGGATATATACTACATTAGTAGCTAAAAATCTTCAATATCATTATATATTTAAATACGGATTGATTGTTTTTTTTTAATTAAAATTTTTTATTGTTTTTTAAAGTTGTATGTTCAAACTAAAATATTTTTTAGTTTTTGATATAATAGTGTTAATAATTCCAAATCGAGGGTAGTAAAGATGGACATATTGCAAACATCTATTTACACAATAAAAACTTTCAATAGACTGAAATCAGCTAAACTTAGACCGAACATAGACCTGTACGTTCATTCAATATATGAACGCACTATAAATCTAATGCTCGATGGTCAGCTTATAGCACTGCAGATTGCTGATTCTCCAGTTTCTCCTATAAGCATCATTTTGCCATTGGACGAAACGGGTTTAGACAGACTAAAAATAAAATCTAATAGTCCTGTATCAATAGATGGTACAAATTTGTTAGTAGGGAAAAATATCATTTCACTAGATCATGCATATGATGTTTATGATGACACACTCTACGAGCATAACTTTTCAACGTCATTAAAGGATGTGGTGTGGCAGCTTATCGTAGCCTCTGATAGGGACGGCTTTTCAACCCTCATAAAATCACAAAACACTCCAGATGATATTGCGCTTTCATATGCCAAGAAAAAACTAATTGATGCCGAATCGATATGTAGCATCATGACGTATGGAAATTTAGCCGAGGAACCCACTAAATCGAATCAGCTTAATAAATTGTGCGATTCGCTATCAGGTCTGATAGGTGTTGGCACTGGCCTTACACCTGGCGGTGACGACTTTATGACGGGGGTACTTTCAACATTTAAAGCACTTCCGCAATGCTTTAACCATAAACTGATCTCCTCTCTATCTAACTCAATATGCAGTAGACGGAACAATACGAACGAGATAAGTAGCGCTTTTATAGACTGTGCATTACGAGGTCAATTTAGTAAAGCAATCATAGATATGTATGAAACAGTATGCTCAGATAATGTTCAGGCATCGGATATTGGACAAGAAACTTTAGATAATTTGTTAGACAGTTTTCTAGATATAGGTCATACATCTGGTATAGATACGTTAACCGGAATATATTGGAGCATGAAACATCTTTCTAAAATTTAATATGTTATCGGTGGTTAAAATACAAGTATTTTTAAAAATATTTAATTATGTTTCAACCACTTTTTAATTCTGTGGTACAATATGTGTATCTAAGATGAAAGGAAGTATTGAAATGAGTCTACTAACAACAATGCAGAAGAGACGCAGTGTTCGTAAGTATAACACCGAACCTGTTACAGAGAAGGAATTAAACGATATTATTTCAGCAGCCCTGCTCGCTCCAAATGGTAAAGGACTTAGACCTTGGGAATTTGTAGTTGTCAGAGAAAAGGATACTCTTAGAGAATTGATGAACTGCCGTAAGGGAGGCGCAAAGATGCTCGAGACGGCTAATGTTGCCATTGCGGTTTATTCTGATTCAGATAAGACAGATACATATACAGAGGATAGCTCAATTGCCATGACTCACATGCTGCTCGAAGCAGCCGATCTTGGCTTGGGCGCAGTTTGGCTTCAGATTAGGCTACGTCCTTCAAACGAGGAGGGTGTTACAGCTGAAGAATTTGTAAATGCAAGACTAAACCCACCTAAAAACATGCAGGTGGAAGCTTTACTAGTACTAGGTCATATTAATGAACAGCCTAAGGCTCATGAGCTACCAAGTTTTCCTTCAGATAAGGTTCATAACGAAAAATGGTAAATTACATAGCCTAACAAAAAATACAAACCATAGATTTAAAAGAGCAACACTTTCAACAATTGAATGCGTTGCTCTTTTATATATTCATCGGATTACTGCATCTCGA
>ERZ772779.1111-NODE-1111-length-11398-cov-7.903641_pt1 | contig 11398 bp, 12 predicted proteins | sample MGYA00511360_ERZ772779 | MGnify/ENA primary metagenome ERZ772779 (study PRJEB29015, sample SAMEA2738112) | human oral metagenome | biome: human oral; feature: human-associated habitat; material: saliva | place: China | collected 2231 ...
GTCGACTTTGTTTTCGACGCCGGCCAGCTACTAACCGAGCACGCCTCACCCAAGGCAGTGGTAGTCACCCTGCTAGAAGGTGAAATGGAATTTGATGTGGCCGGCGAAACCACGCTACTAAGTGACGGCGGCATGATCTACCTGGCTCCCGGCGAGCGTCACGCGCTGCGCGCCGTTACCCCCTGCCGTATGCGCCTAGTCATGGTTAACGTCTAGGAGCAGGACATGAGTAAAGATTTACAAGGTACCCCAGCCCAGAGTGGCGCGGCTGACCAGAGCGGCGCCGTCGCGCCTAACCAGGACGCCCCGATCGAAAGCAGCGAAAGCCAGAGCGGCGCCGTCGAGCAAGGGGAGCGCAAGGGCCTACGCCAAGCCCCCGAGGCCTCTCGTATGCAAGGACACTGGCTACTAGCCACGCTAGGCAAAAAGATTTTGCGCCCCGGCGGCATTGCCCTAACCCGCAAAATGCTCGCCGCAGCCGCCCCCACCAGCCAAGATCGCATTGTTGAATTTGGCCCTGGCGTGGGCGCCACCGCGCGGCTGCTACTAAAGGCAAACCCCAAGTCCTACGCCGGCGTCGACCCAAATCCGCAAGGCCGCCAAGCCGTTGCCAAGGTGATCGCCCCCTACGCTCAGGCCCAGTATGTGGTGGCCGACGCCGCCTGCACCGGCCTGCCCGACGCTAGCGCCGATCTGGTGGTGGGTGAAGCCATGCTTACCATCCAGTCACCCCAAGCCAAGGCCGCTATTGTGAAAGAAGCTGCCCGCCTACTGGCTCCCGGCGGCCGCTACGCCATCCATGAGATGGCCGTATCTAGCGGCTATAGTCAGGAAGACTTTGAAGCAGCCCGCAAAGAACTCTCGCGTACCATCAAGGTAGGTGCCCGCCCACTAACCGAGGACGGCTGGCGTCAGCTCATGGAAGAGGCCGGGTTAGAGGTAGTCTTCAGTGCCAAAGCGCCGCTACGCCTACTAGAGCCCACCCGCTTAATCCGCGATGAGGGTTTGCTAGGCGCGCTGCGTTTTTGGAACAATGCCCGTAAGATGCCTGGAGCTAAAGAACGCCTACGCACCATGCGTAAAGCTTTCAAGGTGCAAGGGCGCCTCATGGGAGGCTACGTGCTAGTGGCTAAAAAACCGCAAGCTAAGTGAGTTCATAGCTGCGCGGGGTTGACTCAACTAGCGGCCCAAAGCGAAAACTAAGCGATTTTCGTGCCTTGGCAGTTAAAACAGGCTATTGTCTGATGCAGAAAAACCTTTCAAGGAAGGATAAGCGCGTGAGCGATGTCAACCCCAGCGCAGCCGCCGATAACGCTAGCGGCATGATGCTGACTGATTCCATCTACAACCGCCTGCTTAAAGAGCGCATCATTTGGCTGGGCTCTGATGTCCGTGACGATAACGCCAACGCCATCTGCGGGCAGATGCTGCTGCTTGCTGCCGAAGACCCTGAGGCAGACATTTACCTCTACATCAACAGCCCCGGTGGCTCAGTAACTGCCGGCATGGCCATTTACGACACCATGCAGTATGTACAGCCTGACGTGGTAACTGTGGCCACCGGTATAGCTGCCTCCATGGGGCAGGTACTGCTGTCTTCTGGCGCCAAGGGCAAGCGTTACATCACCCCCCACGCCCGCGTGCTGATGCATCAGCCGCTCGGCGGCGCCGGCGGTAGCGCCAGCGAAATCCGTATCAACGCGGACCTGATTATCTCTATGAAGCAGCAGCTCGCTGAGATCACGGCGGCTAACACTGGTCACAGCGTTGAGCAGATTATTGCCGACGGCGACCGTGACCACTGGTACACCGCCCAGGAAGCTCTCGAATACGGCTTCGTAGACCACATCGTTAAGTCCGCTAGCGAAATCAGCAAGCAGAACGGAGACAACTGATGAGCACTCGCCCCTATTTTGATGCGATCGCCCGCCAGGTAGAGGCCAGTGCCGCCATGCCTTCTGCCCGCTATGTGCTACCTCAGTTTGAGGAGCGCACCGCTTACGGGTTTAAGCGCCAAGACCCCTACGCCAAGCTGTTTGAAGACCGCATTGTGTTCATGGGGGTGCAGGTGGATGACACCAGCGCTGACGACATTATGGCCCAGCTGCTGGTGCTAGAGTCGCAGGACCCTGACGGCCTAATCACCATGTACATTAACAGCCCCGGTGGCTCCTTCACCGCGTTGACCGCCATCTATGACACCATGCAGTACATTAAGCCGCAGGTGCAGACGGTGTGCCTGGGCCAGGCTGCCTCGGCCGCTGCCGTGCTATTGGCTGCCGGTGCCAAGGGTAAGCGTCTGGCGCTGCCTAACGCCCGCGTGCTGATTCACCAGCCCGCCATGGAAGGGGTCCAGGGGCAGGCTAGCGATATTGAGATCGTGGCCAACGAAATTGACCGTATGCGCGCTTGGCTGGAAGAAACTCTAGCCTTCCACACCGGCCGCGACCGCGAACTAGTACACCGCGATCTAGAACGCGACAAGATCCTCACGGCCACCGCCGCCAAGGAATACGGCATCGTCGACCAGGTGCTCAACTCGCGTAAGTCTGCTCCGGCAGTACACTCGGTGTGACTTTAGGGCCAAAACACTTTAAATTGCCCTGAAAATCAGCAATTTTTAAACGGGAGCGGTGCGACACGCTCCCGTTTAGCTGATTTTTATCTGAATACACCGTAGAGTTATCTCGTAGAAAAGCGTCGCTCGACATAAAGGAGTGCGTCTGTGGCTCGCGCTGAGAGTGTAGATCTTCTCAAGTGTTCATTCTGTGGGAAGAGTCAGAAGCAGGTCAAGAAGTTAATCGCTGGTCCTGGCGTATACATCTGCGATGAGTGTATCGAGCTATGTGTTGAGATCATTGAAGAAGAGATCAACGCTGACGCAAGCGAATTCAGCTTTGAACTTCCTAAGCCTAAAGAGATTTACGACTTTTTATGCCAGCACGTTATTGGCCAAGATGCCGCTAAACGCGCATTGTCGGTAGCTGTTTACAACCACTATAAACGTGTAAAGGTTCGTGAAACTTCACTAACTGAACAAGAAGCGGTGCAGCTAAATAAATCAAATATTTTGCTGCTGGGCCCCACCGGTACCGGGAAAACCCACCTGGCCCGCACCCTGGCTAAGCTGCTGGATGTGCCCTTCGCTCTGGTAGATGCCACCGCCTTAACTGAAGCTGGATATGTGGGTGAGGATGTAGAAAACATCCTGCTTAAGCTGATTCAAGCCGCTGATGGTGACATTAAACGCGCTGAACACGGAATTATTTACATTGACGAGATCGACAAGATCGGGCGCAAAAACGAGAACCCCTCAATTACGCGCGATGTTTCGGGTGAAGGCGTGCAACAGGCACTGCTAAAGATCATTGAGGGCACAGTGGCTTCAGTGCCGCCCTCAGGCGGTCGCAAACACCCCCACCAGGAGTTCATGGAGATTGACACCTCCAACATCCTGTTTATTGCGGCTGGGTCTTTTGCCGGTATTGAGGAGATTTTGCGGGCTCGCCAGCGTAAAGAAACCGGCGCTCAGGTGGTTGGTTTCGGTTCCTCGCTGGTTGGCTCTGAGCGCGACGACGCCGCTTTCGATATGCGTGTGCGTCCCGAGGACCTGCGTAAATTCGGGCTAATTCCAGAGTTTATTGGCCGTCTGCCGGTGATTGCCACCGTGCAGGCTTTGGGTCAAGAAGATCTGGTGCGGGTCATGACTGAGCCTAAGAACTCGCTGATCAGCCAGTATAAGTACCTGCTGAGCTTGGATGGGGTAGAGCTAGAAATTAGCGACGACGCCGTAGCTGAGATCGCTAAGCTGGCCCTGGAGCGTGAAACCGGTGCCCGTGGCCTGTCTGCCATTGTTGAAGAGGTGCTGGGAGACGTCATGTTTGAGGTGCCCTCACACCCGGAGATTGGGCGCGTACACATTAACGCTGACGTGGTGCGCGGGCTAGCTAAGCCCACTTACGACGCCGGCTCGGGGGCGCTAACCAGCACGCTTAAGAGTCCCAAAAAGGCTCGCTCGAAGAGTGCCTAAACTATGAGCCCTGCCTACCAGCATGAAGACGCTGGTTTAAATTTGGCTAGCTCTAGTGAAGCCACCCTAGCTCAACCTGCACCCACTCCACCTCAGTTGGTGGCGCTGCGCGCCACTATCGATAACCTTGATGCGGTGCTGGTGCATGTATTAGCGGAGCGTTTTAAATGCACCCGTCAGGTCGGTGAGCTTAAACGCGACCTAGATCTGCCAGCCGCTGACCATCAGCGTGAAGCCCAACAAATTGCCCGCCTAGAGGCGCTAGCGCGGGACTCGGGTCTAGATCCGGTATTTGCCCAGAAGTTCTTTAACTTCATTGTCAGTGAAGTTATCCGCCACCACGAGGCTATTAAAGAAGGTGCCTAGGCGACGCCCAAACGCGCGCTGCGCTTCGACGTCGCCCCTAAAAGTAGCCTAAAAGCCGGCCTAGCCCTTCAAACCAGAGCTAGCCAGGCCGCTAATAACCCGGCGCTGCATAGAGAAGAACAAGATGAAGATCGGCGCCATAGACATGATAGACGCAGACATCATCATGCTGTAATCACTGGAGTGCTCGCCAGCTAAGGTGGCAATACCAACGCTTAGTGGCATTTTGTCTTCGCGCGTAGTCACAATTAGTGGCCACAACAAATCATTCCAAGACCACAGCACCGTAGTAATCGCCACCGCAGACAAGCCTGGCGCCGCCAGTGGCAGCATCACCTTAGTAAAAATCTGCCACTGCGAGCAGCCATCTAAGCGCGCGGCCTCCTCCATTTCACGTGGCAAACTTAGGAAAGTTTGGCGCATCAAAAAAGTTCCAAAGGCACTAAACAAACCCGGCAGCACAATCCCCCAGGGAGTCTCCAGTAGCCCAAGCCCCTGCACAATCTGGTACTGGGGGATCAGGTAAACCTGGCTGGGAACCATCAAAATCAGTAGCACCGCGCCAAACAGAATACCCCGGCCACTAAACTGCATCCGCGCAAAAGCATAGCCAGCCATGGAGCAAAACAGCAGCTGCGCCAGCGTGCGAATCACCGTGATCAGCACCGAAATCCAAAAGTTTTGCATAAAAGGCAGCTTGGTAAACACGTCAGAATAGTTATGCCACTGCAAAACCTCAGGCCAAAAAGTCGGCGGCACCGAACGCACTTCCGCATTTGTAGACAGCGACATAATAATCTGCCACACAAACGGAAATACCATAAACAGCCCAAAAAACAGCAGTAGCACATGGGCTGGAGCTAAATGCAACTGTGTACGTAGCACACGCTTTAAAGGCGTACGTTGAGGCTTAGACATAACGCACCCACTTCTTTTGCATAACGAACTGGAACAGGGTTACCAGGGCCACCATAACTAGAATAATTACTGCAATCGCAGCGGCGCCGCCCTTATCGTTATTCTCAAATGCGGTGTTGTAGAACAGATACACCAGTGAACGGGTATCCTTCATAGCCGGGTTAGCCTTGCCCACAATGGCAAATAGAGAATCAAATAATTGCAGGCCACCAATAGTGGTGACAATGGCTAATAGGAAAATCGAGGGAGTCAGTAGCGGAATAGTGATAGCCGTAAACTGCTTTACCCGCCCGGCGCCGTCAATGGCAGCAGCCTCATAGAGCTCATGCGGGATCGACTTTAAGCCCGCGCTAAGAATAATCACGTTAAAGCCAATAGAAGACCAGATACCGTAAAAGATAACCACAGCCAAAGCAAAGCCAGGGGTAGATAGCCAGTAGGGTGGGTTACTTACCCCCAAACCTTTAAGCATCTGGTTAAACAGGCCAAAGTTACCGTTGAAAATGATCTTCCAAACCTGACTGACCGCGATTGGCATGGCCAGATAAGGCATAAAGAACACGGTGCGATAAAACCGCACCCCGCGCAGGCCCGGCAGTTCAATTAAGGCTGCGATCAGCACAGAGATGATAATCGAGGCAACCACTGCCAGAGTGTAGATAATTGTGTTAATAGTGGCTGAGGCTAAATCAGGGCGGTTAAACAGGTCCGTGTAGTTTTCTAAACCAACCCATTTAGCAGAGCCCCCAAAAGCATCCGACCTAGTAAAAGATAAGTAGAAGTTTTTGATAATGGGGTAGTAGTAGAAGATAGCTACACCGCTAAGTAGTGGGGCTATAAACAGCCAGGGCCAGATTCCACCTTTACCTTTAACCGGCCTAGCCACCTTAGCGTTAGGTGCTTTAGCAGTTTTCATATTCACTCACCGGTAACTAATGCGTTAGTAAGTAATTAGGTGGTGGGTGGTATTTAACTAGGGGAGGGCGGGCCTTAGTGAATCTAGCTTTCACTAAGGGTGGCGCTAAATACCACCCACCAATTATTACTAGCTAGCAGATTTACTGCTTTTCCTTAGCTAGTAACGCATCCATTTCGCTGGCCAACTGCTTAGCGGCCTGTGCAACCGGAGTCTTGCCCTCAAAGGCGGGCACCAGAATCTCCACTTCCTTCTTGTTCCAAGCGGCGGTGTTAATCGAGACCGGGTAGGCTACTGCGTACTTTTCGGCGGCGTCGGTGTAAACCTTGAGGTCCCAACCATCAACCAGTTTGGTCCACTTCTCAGCGGCGCCCTCGTAGGCGGGGATAGCGGTGCCGTTAGTGGCCTCAATTTCCTGGACTTCCTTCGAAGCCATCACTGCCACCAAAGCCTTAGCGGCGGCCAGGTGCTTGGAGCCAGCAGAAGCCACATAAGCTAGGCCGTGAATTACACTGGCCTGCTGCTTGTCTTTAGGTAGCGCCACCACCTGCAAGTTAGCGGTGTCCTTGTACTCGGTCTTAAACACGTTGGCCTGCCAGGAACCAGCCCAGTACATGGCGGCCTTGTCATTCTTGAACAGGTCCTCAGGCTTAGTGTCAGTCATAACCTGAATCTTGGGCATAGAGCCGTCCTTGATCAGCTCAGCCCAAATCTCTAGGCCCTTAATAGCTTCAGGCTGGGCGTAACCAGACTTGCCGTCCTTGATTACGTAGCCGCCGGCCTGAGCAATGGTGTTGTAGTAGGTTTCCTGCCCGCCGCCAATTACGTCGCCGACGACGCCGTAGGCCTTACCTGAGTCGCTAATGGCCTTAGCGGCCTTGTGGAAGTCCTCCCAGGTCCAATCCGCCTTAGGTAGTTCCACGCCGGCTGCGGCAAACAACTTCTTGTTAACCCACACGGCAATGGTGTCGTAGTCCTTGGGGATACCGTAGTGCTTTGACTTAACCGAGTAGATGTCGGCCAGGGCACGGGGGTACTTAGACCAGTCCACGTCCTTAAGATCGTCAAGGGCAGCCAGCTTGTTGTTGGTGGCGTAGAGCTTGGCGTTGGGGCCGTTCATCCAGAACACGTCAGGTAGCTTGTCGCCTTCAGCCTGGGTGCGCAGCTTGGTGAAGTAGTCCTTGAAAGCGGTCAAGGATAGGGTCACCTTGATGTTGGGGTACTTTTCGTTGAAGGCCTTAACCCCGGCCTGGACCGTGGGGGTCTGGTTCTTGTCCCAGTAAGCTAGGGTCAGCTCGGCCTTGGTGTCCTTGCTTAGGGCGCCGCCGTCACCGGCGTCGTCGCTACCGCAGGCCGCTAAAGTGGCCGCAACCGCTAAAGCACCAGCGGCACTTAGAAATGATCGGCGAGTAAACATTGTGGGCTCCTTTACCCGATTGTGGTGGTTAATGTGGTGGTCAATTGCTGCACGCGGCAGCGTAAATGAAGTCTTTAACCGACTTGGTTGTCGTTAAAGTATTTAATTAATGCGCTCTCAAGCTGGGGTACGCGGCGCGGAGTTGAACCGTTGCGTAAAGACTCGGTGGCTAAAATTCCGGCGGCCACCGCATACCAGGCCCCTAGTGGGGAAGTGTCGGTGGGGCTGTCATTAACCACAAAGTTAATGAATTCATTTACGGTAAGCTGATCGGCGTCGCTGTGACCGCCGGCGTCACCCAAAATCGGGACCTGCTCGGCGCCGTCGAGATCAAAATATGTAGGCACGCGCTTATCCCAAATTTTAATGTGACCGCCCTCGCCGTCACCGAAGTTTTCAATGCGCCCCTCGGTGCCGATTACCGTGTAATTACGCCAATAATCGGGAGCGAAGTGGCACTGCTCGTAAGAGGCCAGCACCCCGGACTCCATGCGCATAAGCATCATGGAAACATCTTCAACATCAATAACCGGGTTTAGACCCTTTTGTGATAGTGGCGGCCAATTGCTGTTATCAAACCAGTCACCCATAAGCAGATGAGAATTATCGGCGCGATCAGTGACCTGGTTATAAACCATTAAATCACCCATAGCCACCACATCATTGGTGTGCGAATTAGCCAGCCAATGCATTACATCAATATCATGGGCAGCTTTTTGCAGTAGCAAACCGGTGCCGTGCTCGCGTGTGGCGTGCCAGTCTTTAAAATAGAAATCTCCACCCGTGCCCACAAAGTGGCGGCACCAAATAGTTTTTACTTCACCGATGCGGCCAGAGCGAATAATGTCACGCATTTCGCGAACCACATTCATATGGCGCATATTGTGGCCCACATAGAGTTTTGTGCCCGTCTCATAGGCGGTGCGCAGCACTCGGGTGGCGCCTTCCATGGTGATAGCTAGCGGCTTTTCCAGGTACACGGCCACGCCGGCTTCGAGTAGCTGGCAGGTGATATCAGCGTGGGTGTCATCAGGGCTGGTGACAAAGGCAATGTCTAGGTCAGCGGCAATAAAATCACCCAGGTTGTCGGTTAGCACTAGGGAGTCTGGGTCGCGCTCTAGACGCTGGCTTACCCGCGCCCGGGCCAGGTTGCTGGGCTCGCAGGCGGCCACGATCTTAGCGCTGAGTGGCCCTTTTTCGGCGTTTAGCGCTAAGTGGGAGCGTGCCCCCACGCCAACTACGCCTACCCGCAGGGTTGAAGTGTTCATTATGACCTCTCTTTGGGGTTAGGGATTTGGCAGGCGGGCACTAGCTGCGCGCAGGAGGTAGGGGCGTAGGTGGTGGTGTGTGCTGCCAAAATTCGTTTATCTGCTTGTTCAAGTGCCAGTGCCAGTGCCCCCACGGTGGGGGCGCAGGGCCCGTGTAGGCTGGCTTCTACATTTAGGGCCGGGGCCCCTTGGGGCAGGGTGCGTGAAAGTTCTTGACGTAGCTGCTGGGCTGAAAAGCTGCTGTTAATTGGCAGTGAAACCACCACGATGCTGGGGTCTACCACTAGCGCCAAGGGGCCGACGATGTCGGTTAGCATTTGCTTGCGCGTTGGCTTATCGCTTTGTTCACGCCCGGGCAGCGCGTCCATGATTTCGCCGGCGTTGTAGGTGCGGCCACGATGCAGCTGGCCGTTCATGATTAGCCCGGTGTTTAAGCCTTCAACTAGGTCAACGAACAGCAGGTCATCATTTGACTCTAGGGTGCCGTTTTGGGTGCGGGTGGCAAATTCGCCCCAGGCGGCGCAGTTAATGTCGTTTTCGATGCGCACATTAACCCCAAAACGCATGCGTAGGTGGTGGCCAAGGGGGAAGTTGTCAAAAACTGGCACCTGATCTGAGCGGTCTACGCGGCCGGTGGGGGTGATAATGCCGGTGGTGGACATGCCGATGGCGCAAAGCGGGCCATAGCTTTTAATTAGTGGCCGGGTGAAGTCTTCGATTATTGAGTACAGTTGGTTTAGGCGCTGGTTGGCGTCGCTGCGGGTGATGGGGGCGCGTTGGCAGGTGATTACGTTGCCAGCCAGTGTCATAGCGGCAATGATTAGGTCATTACTGCGCAGGTCAATGCCTATTACTAGGCCAGCTTTGGGGCTGATGGCTAGGTTGCGGGCGGGGCGGCCGCCTTGGGATTTAGCTACCGAGTCTGTGTGTACTAGTCCAAAGTTAGCTAGTTGTTTAAGTAGGATGCCGGCGGTGGTGTGGCTGGTGCCGGTTAAGGTAGCAACTTTTTGGATGGTGGTGGTGCCGTTAAAGCGCATTTGGTCGACGGCGGTAGCTGCGATGCGGGCTTGGCGCGCCGTGAGGGAGATGGGGCAAACTACTGGCAAGTTAGCGTTGGAGTCTATAGCGCTAGCTAGACCCGGGTGAGCGTTGCTCATGTCCGTCCAATCTTCACTGCTGGAAGGCGGTGGCTTGGCGTCATCGCCGAAGGTTTTGAAAGGAGCTTTCATAACTCCAGTGTCGAAATAGTAACACTCTTTTTGTGATCTGCAACCTGTTTTGGAAAATTTCCTGCGCGGAAGTTTTTTAGCTGGCCCCTGTACGTGCTGGTGGGCAGGGGGTCGGCGGTAGCGAGGGCTGCCCGGCGGGGTGCTGAGGCTTTGGCGCGGGGTACTGAGGATTCATAAGAGTGGGTCGCGATAAAGAAGCGAATTTGATGTTAGACTTAAAACACTCTGATGTGTTGGGTATTAAACATATAGGTGAGTTTTAATATGGCGGATATTGCGGTGGAAGCTCGCCAGCTTAAACGCAGCTTCAACAAGGGCAAGTTTGTGGCTGTTAACGGATTGAGCCTAGACATTAAATACGGCCAGATTCACGCCCTGCTAGGCCCTAACGGTGCAGGTAAAACCACTACCGTAAAAATGCTAACCACGCTTTTGCAGCCAGATAGTGGTAGCGTCAAAATCGCTGGCGTGGATGCGGTTAAAAACCCAACCAGTGCCCGGCGTAAGTTAGGCCTGGTACTGGGTGGGGATCTAGGTTTCTATCCGCGCGCTAGCGCGCAACAAAACCTGTGTTTCTTTGCTGATATTCAGGGCGTGCCTAGCACTAAACGCCACCAGCGGGTAGCCCAGGTACTGCAAGACGTACAGTTAAGCCAGTACGCTGAGGCTAAAGTAAGCGGTTTCTCGCGTGGCATGAAACAGCGTCTACACATCGCCCGGGCCCTGCTGCACGAGCCGCGTATCTTGTTTCTAGATGAACCCACCACCGGCCTGGACCCGGATATATCACTGGAAATCCGTGATCTTATCTCCCGCCTGGCCCGTCAAGGGGTGGCTGTTTTGCTTACTTCTCATTCCATGGCTGAAGTAGAAGAGTTAGCCGACCAGATCAGCCTGATTGGCGCGGGTAAGCTGGTTATTAGTGGCCAGGTGCAAGACATTGCCGCCTATGCGGGCTTTGACCGCTGCTCTACTTTCACCCTGACCCCAGCCCAAGACAGCCGCCTGAAGCTAAGCGAGTTACTGCCTAGCGCCGTCGTACACGAACGCAGGCCGCTATCGGCCCAGTGGCTGCACACTATCTACTGGCCACAATAATGCTGGTGGCTACCTTAACTACCACGCTGATCCAGTATTTAGCGCAGCGTGCTTGGGGTGGGGTTGATCCTACCGCTGCTTGGCTGCGTGGTGGGTCGATCGGCATGTGGACCACGGTTACCGCAGCGGCCTTGTTTGGCATGCTATGAAACGGTT
>ERZ772779.1117-NODE-1117-length-11369-cov-22.905427_pt1 | contig 11369 bp, 8 predicted proteins | sample MGYA00511360_ERZ772779 | MGnify/ENA primary metagenome ERZ772779 (study PRJEB29015, sample SAMEA2738112) | human oral metagenome | biome: human oral; feature: human-associated habitat; material: saliva | place: China | collected 2231 ...
AACTATTCATACTAATACCCCAAACTATAAAAAAAGGTTGTTTTCTCAATACAATTTTCAAGAAAACAACCTCTAAAACATACGAATACAATGTACCAATATTTACTTATATTGTATCATATTCAAAAGTTTAAAACTATGAAAAACCATAGATTTTAGCTATCTTTTATGTAGTTTTTTGGAGATTCTCAGTCTATTTAAATCAGACATAAAAATCAATTAAATAATGCGTAAATATTTTCTAAATAACATTGTGATTCTCATTTATTTTCAATTGAATCATGATGCCCATAACAATCCAAAACATGCGGATTCCCGATGAATTTCCCCATGTATAATCTATAGATCCAAACAAGAACAAATAGCTAATAAAGCCTACCATTATTGATAAATCATAAGGGTTTCTTGTTTTAATATAATTTTTCAGAGATTTACAGATTACAAAAATTGAAAATCCTAAGAAACCAATGAGCCCTAATATGCCAGATTCAGAGGCTATTTGCAATAGATTATTATGAGAATGGCCTAGATCTTGAGTTTCTTGTTTTAATTTATAGTGTTCTCGATATGTTTTTTGCCATAACCCAGGACCAACACCTGTTACAGGATGATCCATAATCATATGCTTATCTGCTTCCCATACATAGATACGGCCCAAATTTGAACCATCTGTGCTTATATTAAAAGTACTTTCAAAACGATCTACATATCCTTGATTACTACTAAATGCATATCCTATACCTACAACAGCTACAAGTAGTACCAATATATAGCGAATATTAACGAAGCAATAGCGCAATGTTATGAGTATACCGTTAATACCATTAAATAACCAAGAACCACGGCTTTGATTGCCCCACATTCCCAATAACATACCAAATAAAGAGAATACAGCTGATTTTCTCACATATGAAGGAAATGCTTTATCATAAGCAGCAATTAAAGCCAATGGAAAGGCCAATGTTAACAACATGGCGAGCCCCATCATAGAGCCATGAATAACACCACCTGCACGACCTCCTGGACCTAAATTATAGCCCAATAGATACTGTGCAAAGGCAGATAAAGCATCGATACCCATATATACAAAGAATACTGATAATATGGCGTATAATTTGCGAGAACTTTTAATAAATAACAGAATTGGTACGATGACTAATACCTTCCAAACCCAAATATTAAAGAAATATTTAGTAGTCACCGCTATATCATTACTGATTAATGCGGACGGCAATACGCATAGTAACATGCCTACATAGGCCCATCCATATTGGCGTATAGACTGTGGTACAGAGATTTCATGTCGTCTATACCAACAAGTTACTAAGGTCATCAATATAATAAGGCTATATATTAAATTCCCTAGTGCCATAGATGACCGCGTCGTACATATCATCAGTGAAATGAGTACGGTCAGCACCATTTCAGAATTCTTAAGTATCCAAGATTGCATACTAACCCCTTTTCACCTACATAGTTACAATCTAATTTTCATCATATAAACATCTATTGTATAGATATCTATTTTACACGTAACAATGGTTTCAGATGATCTTGAATCTCTTGCTCATATTGATCAAGTAATTCATAGCGTTTTCTGTATTGGCTACGTTTTTGTGATTTAATTTCTTCAATAGGTTTACGATATTCCTCTAATGGAATGTTGAAGAAACGCTCATCACTATATACAACACCACCAGATTCCTCCCACAATGGATCTAGCTCAGCGACCTTAGCGCGATGACCGCGAACTAAATGGGTATTTGCGTAGAAGCCTTCATCAGATACGGCATAAATGGATTCGACCTTACAAAGGACCGCAATATGGCGTAATAGGAACATAATAAAGTTTTTTGGTCGATACCCAAACATCTTTTTAGTAACTGTTTTAGCATTATCAAGGCCATCTTTATATCCTTGAATCGTGCCAATCCACATAGCAGGCTCCCCATTAAATCCTTTACCAAAGCGGAAGTTAGCATGGTATACGCCTTGTTTCCCCAAGGTTAACAACAAGGTTAAAAAACCTTCTTTTCGTTGACCCGGCCCATAATATAAACGAGCCACCATATCAAGGTCTTCTGATTCCCATACGATAAAACCACGATTCATACGGCTTACATCGTCATAAATATTATCTGGATCTACAGAGTACATTTCGCGAATGGCTTCATCTGTAAACACATCTTTCAAATAATCAAAATGATTAATAATAGCCTCTAATCGTTCCTGTGGTGTTGAGCTTTTAAACAAGAAATATCGAGTCATTAACTCAAATAGACCAACTTGACGGTCTAATAATGTTGGATCTGGTGTATAGCTTGCAAAATAGCTCTCTAGTGCCTCTATTTCTCGTTTATTGCGGATAGAGCGCATTGTATGAAGGAAAGTGCGTCGTGTTTCCCTCCAACTACGTTTGCCGTAAATCTTACGACCTCGCTGCCATTGTGTTTCTAAATATCCCATCTCATACTCCTATCCACTAAAAACTACCAAACCTTATCATTACTTATCAGTGGAGTGTAAATTATCTATAATCGTAACTAATTCATCTGCCACACGATTAACAATGAATCGCTGTTCTACAACTTGTCGTGCCTTTGTAATGATATTTGGCAAGTTTACAGCATCACTCATCACATGTTCCATAGCTTGTTGTAAGCTGTGTTCGTTCAGCGGATCTACAATAAATCCAGATTCACCATCGTCTATGATTTCTCGTTGAGCCCCAGAGCCACTTGTAATGACTGGTACACCGCAATACATAGCCTCACAAATAACGAGACCAAAGGCTTCACGCGTTATCGTTGGCAATAGTAAGCAATCTATGGATCTATATAAACCTTCAATATCTCGTGTAAAGCCTATAAATTCAACGTAAGAATGCATTTGATGTGCATGTATATAATCTTTTAATTTCTTAATTTGATCCTCTGTACCAGCTCCCGATATAATCAATCGAACATTGGGATTGTTTTGATGAATCTGTTCCAGAGCACTTAAAATCAGATACAAACCTTTTCGTTCTGTTATACGCGCACTATATCCAAAGGTTCTAACCTTATATTTCATGGGAACAGCATCTGAAAAGGACTGGAATCGGTTCGGATCAATACCATTATATATAACATGGTATTTGCTAGTATCCTTAATAGCAGGCGTCATAAGATCGTCATACACAAGTTTAGATACACAAACGAAGGCATCTACTTGTGCATTGATCCATCTATGATATATATCTGTTTTACCAGGTACAAGATTATGCTTTATAAACACCAATTTAGCACCTGTTAACTGCTTAAGAGCAATACAGAATAAGATATATTTACCAGAGTGGCATACAATCGTATTAATTCCCTGTTCTTTCATCTGTTTAGCCACGGCATTAACAGATAGAAAACCCTTCAAGGTATAGAGATTGGCAGTCATCACATGGCCCACTTGGGCATACCGAGATTGCATATCTTCATTCGATTGGTCCACTAAGATATACGCAGTCCTATGTCGTTGTTGTAATTGCTTACAAATATCATATACATATTGTTCACCGCCACCCCAAATTTTGGCGCCTACAACATTGATTATAGACATAGGTTCCTCCTATCATACACATATCAATACACATATAGTAGCATCTATTGATGTATACGAAATACTGATTACATATACATCAATAGACTATTATCATTTAATTATACTATGACTTATTCATGCTGTCTTCGTGATTAATGAGCCACATGGTCAACATTGTCCAATCTCGCGCATCGTCCCCATGATTATTAATAGGGCGAATTGGCTCAACCGGTTTATAGGACGGTATGTTGCTTTCACCATAATCCATACGAACATCGCCCATCATATGAGGCGTAATCCATTGATATGGCGTAACTAATGTATCTGGCTGTTCATCAAACAAGGACGGTACGATGGAATAATATTCGAAACCCTTTGGTGCAATGGCTTCAATAATGGTAGGCATGAGGCTCATATGCGTGCCAATTGGCGCCGTAATCATATCCTTGGTGAAAGCAGGGTGTTGTAACAGCCCTACCGTACAGAATGTATCGCGCAAGGTATAGTCTCGTTGAATTAAGGATGTATTATTCAAAGAGCCAAATAGATTAGAGTGGTCACCAGTGACAACGAATAAACTATCAGGAAATGCCTCTTTCATAGCATTAACAAAGTTAAAAATCGCCTTATCACTATAGCGATAGGTAGCCAATTCCTTATTGCGTTTCTTGTTGGATTTTAAATCATCTCCAAGGTTTGGCATAACCTGTTCAGGATCATAATCTAATAAGGAATCCTCCATTTTATAAGGACCATGATTGGATGTAGTGTAAATAAAATGGAATGTAGGATGTTCTAAAGATTTGATTTCCTCTTCAATATGTTCTAAAAAAACATGATCATAAACGCCTACCCAAGTCTTAGGTGCATCGGGACCACAAAAAACGGAAGCACTTTCTACGCGGTCAAATCCTTGAGCCTTACCAAAGTGATTAAAGTTACCGTACGATGCATTGCCTCCATACCAGTAAATCGTATCATAACCTAAGCGCTTCATTTGAGATGCCAAAGAAGTCGGCAATGGTTCATGCCAGAAGGATTCCCGTTCATTGATTTCCATGCCCGCATCATAGACACCAGATAAGAGACTCACAATGGATGGACGAGATACATTACCGGCAGGCAAGAAATTAGGTACTTGCGCCGTATGTGAATTATCTTTAAAATCCCATAAACCAGGACATATATTGAGATCCTTATAAGGTTCATCAAGAGACCACTGAGGGATACTTTCACCAACAATAAAGAATATATGTTGTGGTTTATCAATACGAGGACCTGATGCAACGCGCTTGAATGCATGAAGCGGTGTATTCAAATCCTGCCAAGAATCTTTATATTCCTTAGGAACAATACGGTGAATCGCGTCATCAATGTCCTCAGCAGATGCGGTATATTCATCACGAAGGGGATGTTTTAGCACCGTTTCTAAGGCACATAGATCTGGCACTGTAGCACGAGCAAAGAATATATCCTCTTTTACCACTGTAGGAATCGTATCCCATTCTGGTTTATCATCATGAGATAAGGTTCCACCATAGCGGAACCAATAAAACCCCAAAACAGAGGCAGCCACAAGACCTATATTCCAAGCTACAGTAGTCCAAGTTCCTTCAATAGATGGATATGGTATAGATGGCAATGATAAAAAGAAATTTCCCATGTACCAGGATATATATGTAATAGGAATTAATCCTAGGATGATAAGCATTCCTCGATCTTGATTAAAGAATACATCAATTAAATTATGTTTTTCTGCATGATTTCCATAATGAACCATATAGTTATATGTATCATGGAAATGCTTGTAGAAAATCATTTTTCCTGCAAAGGCTGCATATAATACGCAAGAATAAATGGTTAATCCTACCAATCGTACAACATCTTCTATTTGATGATATTCATCAAATAATAATGCAGGGAGCGTCACCAATACTAAGGGTAGTAAGAATACATAAGCATCAAAATCCATGCCCCACCAGAAGCCGTAACGTAATGAACCCAATACAGATTTCCAGCGTCCCTTCCATGTAGGGTAAGGATTATACACAATCATGAATATGATTCGAAAGATGGTGCTCAATATAGGAGCCCAAAGCATTAGTTTTATATTTTGTTGTAGGGATAGAAAAAATTGTTCACTCATTCATACTTCCATATCTACTTCAAGAACAATAATTCCCCATAGCAATCTACTATACTAAATTACTGATTATAATTGCCCATTAGATTTGTTTAAATAATATAATTTTACATATTTCGTCATGGTGTACATCATATGGTAGATAGATAATAGAAAACCTATTTTTCCATCTAATATGCCACCTTGCAAAATATATATCTTAAAAAATGCCCATGTTGGACGCAATATAATATCCCCTAAAAAACTACAAGATTTCCCTTGTTCCTTGTACTTATTGGCCGCTGCTGTAGTATATTTATTGAACTTTTCAAAGAACTGATGCCAGTTATCATAAGTATAATGGTACAATTTGCCTTCTAATGTAGCTTGTGGATAGGGACTGATAAAAGCTTCATGAACAGCACCTTCCACAGTTGCACCCTCTCGAGGCATCAATCGTAATACCTTATCAGGTCTCACCACACCATGGGTTGCCTGATTGTGATGGAATAAATTATATCTTCGTAACCAATAGGCCTTTGGCTCTCCTTTAATAGATTCTTGGATTGATTTTGCTAATTGAGGAGATACACGCTCATCCGAATCTATAAATAGAATCCATTCAGAATGTGCTTGAGATATACCAAATCTTCGTTGTTGTGACCAATCTCCATTCAGAGGATGTGGTATAACTTTAGCCCCCAAGTTAGTAGCAAGAGGTACCGTTTGATCTGTACTTCCATCATCAATAACTAATATTTCATCAGCAAATTGAATACTTTTAATACAATCTACAATATGTTTTTCTTCGTTGCGAGCTAAGATAATAGCCGTCACAGTGCTCATAGATCATCCTTTAACTTACAAATCCCTTTAATTTACTATGTAGATAATATGGTAGATACAAATATGATATGTACCATATGTATCGTATACAAAAATTATTTAATACTATCCCCATGCTTAATACGCCATGCTGCTAGTTCACGCATGTTTTTAATCACATCACCATAGGCTTGAGGCATATTTGTGCCTTGTTCCATAAGTTTTCCACTGTTATCTAGATATAGTCTATGGTTAAAGACAAATTCCTCTTGTGTAAACAAGCTTGGCACCATGGATTCATAAGTTTGACCAGGGCGACCTACAAGTTCTGCCAAGGTTGGAATGATTTGAATGCTCATACCAAAAGCGTTTGGAGCGAGCCAGTCTTTATGAATGCCACGACCGTAGAAGATAATGGGAATCGTAGACGCTACATTAGGGCCTACTTCACGGGCAAAGGTAAAGCGTTCACTATGGTCACCAGTAATGACAAAGAGTGCCGATGGATCTGCTTTTTCTTCACTGGCGATGAACTCGCCCATCACATGATCCGCATACCAAATATGACCCATTTCGTTCAATTGCTTATCATTTTCTGCAATTGTATCAGGCAAATGGCCTTTTACCTTATTCACATCATAGCCTTCTTTAGCGACATTGACGCTATATGGAGGATGATTAGAGGTTGTCATGATGACATTGAGGATTTTTTCCCCTCTATGTTGATCCATGTACGCGGAAATGGCTTTAAACATATCCTTATCCGCTACACCCCATGCATTGCCTTCTTCGCTTGGCATTTCAGACGCATCATGGAATTCATCAAAACCTTGAGACAAGACGAAGTTCTTCACATTTTGCCATGTACTAAATCCGCCGTACCAGAATACAGTTTTATAGCCTAGCTTTTTCATAACAGAACCAATTCCTAAGCCATACGGTTGTTTGAAACTTTCACCTTCGTAATTAGGATATAGACCTGTGTCAGGCATACCTGTTAGTAAACCATTGATAGCAGGCATCGTGCCTGTACCTTGGGCAAGAGCGAGCTGCGTGCTCATCGCTTGAGGACTGGCAGCGTATTTACGACCTTGTTCAACGAGGTACGCACCAGGTTCATTGTATTCAGCGAGGAATGGCCACAAACCATAGGATTCACCGAGAACGATATTGATGGACTGTGGTTGCTCCGCTAAACGCTCTGTCGTAATAGTTCTTGTGAAAGAACCATCAAAATCCTTACCATTAAATGTACCACCAATGGCACTGATTTTTTCACTCAATTCTTGAGGGGTTAAGTTGATAACCTCTAACTCCTCCGCGCGTTTTGCAATACTTTTAACACGATAAAGAGCCTGCACATCGTCGAGAATAGTTTCATTTAATAGATTAGAACTGAGGCGTGCCGCACTTTCCCAGTTGATAGAATTTGTATAGTTAAAAGCACCACCAAATCTAAAGAATAGACCTAATATACCAATAACTACAGTCAATCCAATGCCTGTAATCCATTGTGTTTTCTTAGTCTTTGGATACCAAGTAGGACAAACTAATTGAGTATCAACGTAATCACTATATTTCTTTGTACCCCACGCCAAGAATTTAACGAGGAAATAACAAAGGGCTGCGCTCAACACAACGGCTCCAACGATGTACATGAGGGCGTTATATTCATTAATCGCCGTATTTACAATGGCGCTGATATCATCATTTTTACCATTGATGAGCATCGCATTATAAGAAGAATTAAAAATCTTATAGAACGGAATGCGTCCCAAAAATAAAAATGTTAACAATACAGTGGCAATAGAATACACAACCTGTTTAATGCGCAAGGATGGCCATTTAGGTACAAAGGTATGTACCAATGTGCCTCCTAAAAAGCCTAGTAAACACAAAGAACCGACGGTCTTGAGACTCAATCTAAAGCCTAGCCATAAGGACGTAAGGATATTCTCCATCGTCACAGATGCTAGTTGTGATTGAAATACTGCAAGAAACACGATTCTAAATGCAGTCAATAAAGCAGAGAAAAAGATAAACACCTTAATCTCTGTTCGTATGCCTTCAAATAATCGTTGCCATCGGTTCATCATTAACCCCTAACTGTTGTATCTTATAACTCTAACTATTAACCTAACACTACATAACTATCAACTATCTTGGATATTTCTTACATTTAGGCCCCTTACATCGTTTGCATTTACCGCATCCGCGGTCGATAGTCCCAGCACTTGCCGATTTCTTAGCACTAGTACTCTCCTTGGCCCCCTGTTCATAGGCCTTACTATTCCATACGGAAACTATCGTTTTTGCTTTTTTTCGGATCCATCCTTTTTGGATTTTTTATCCTTTTTCTTGTCTTTATTCTTATCTTTTTTACTGAAAGTATCGCCTAAAAAGACTGTTTTTAACTTGTCATTTAAGACCTTAAGCTTCTTTTCAGCCTTGTCTTTCTTTTTCTTTAACTTATCTTCGGATTTAGAATGTTTGTCTTCCTTAGACTTTTTATGTTTTTTGTCCTTTTTATCTTCCTTGGACTTTTTATCCTCTTTAGACTTTTTATCCTCTTTGGATTTCTTGTGGCCCTTAGATTTCTTATCTTCTTTGAATTTTTTTAAATCCTTAGATTTTTTAGATGTATCGTCGGTTCCATTGATACGCGCCCATTCATCATCTACGCGTTTCAATTGCTTTTTAAGAAGCTTTTCCATCTTCTTATTGGCTTTATCTGAATCTAAGCCAGACTTACCAAATAATAAAGCATTTACTGCTGTATATGGATCGATGGAGGATATATCCTCATCATCCAATACATCTTCTTCCTCTAATTTCTTATCTTTTTTATGAGATTTGCCTTCTTTTTTAGAATCTTTATCTTTGTTCTTAGATGATAACATTTCTTCCAAATCATCATTGTCAAAAGAATTTTCATTATCTAAATGATGGACTTCTAAGCTTTCCACGCCATCTAGTGGATTTACATCCATATGCTCTACAATGTCTTCATCAAGGTCCGATATCTCATGTTGGGAGCTTTCACCAGATCCTGTAAAAAGACCACCCATAGAATGCAATTCGTTCAATTTAATATGGTTCATGCCCACTGTAGAATCATGCTGCACAGGAATATCCGATAATTGGACCTGTTCCATAGCGTATACATCGTTATTATGACTAGCACCCTTGCCAAGATAAGATCTATCAGAAATGATGATATCCTCTTTATCGTCGCCTAACACATTGCCAAACAAATCCTCTTCAAGAGAATCATAAGTATGCAACATGGACATCCGTTTTTGAACCTCTTCAATTTGATTCCACAAATCGACGAGAGAGGATGTATAGTATATGCGTTCCTTAACCTCTAAATAAGCTTGGTAAACAATAGCCAATTCAGTTTCATTGAGTCCCTCTTCGGCACCAATTTCTTCAATCATTTGTTGAATTTGTTGATCTCGATCATATCGTTTAATTAAGGCCTTGCGAATACGTTCAATCAATGCTGTGTCGATGATTTCCACGGGTACCTCCATTCTTCAATACACTCAGCCCTATCCACTACATTAGTGCATACGAATCAATGTATAGAACCATAAAAAATAATTTGATTTTATAATCCTTAATATATTATTATAGCAGAATTTATCTGCTTTTTCCTTAATAATCTAGGTGAAAGTTTCTTAAAAATAGAATAAAACCTCAATTTGAATTATGTCCTAGTCGTACAAATTTAGAGCCCCTAAAACAAGCCTTCAACATTGAGGTTTCTTACATACTTCTTACATACTAAAATAAATGGAATGAATACATTAAGATAAGCTGACAGAATATACTAAAACAAGTTAACGGAATACACTAAAATTCGTTCTTTTACATCACGTTCTTCAAAGAGATCGCTGCAATCGATAGGTTCTTCCTGTTCGAGTCGCACATGGTTATTTAAGAAGTTTTCTACCTCTTCGTTAACATAGTAGAAAAATAATTTGATTTCACGAGGATGATGATACAGGGAATCAAAAATATTTCCTAAGACGCGCTTAATCGTATGGAGCGCAAAGGGATTAAAGAAAAAGCATCGATTGGCTTGAGCTGGTAATTCATAGAGCGCCGCATCACCGTGCACAAAACTCGCTCGATTGCGCGCAGCTGGGCTTTCACTATTTACCAACGCCTTTTCATATAATCGTTCATCGTATTCGATGCCGATGGAGTGACAGCCCGTTTGGTAAGCCATAAAAATGCTAACGCGACCCTTGCCACTGCCATAGTCGATGAGGGTATGTTTCTTGCGAATATGACCGCTGTTCGCCAAGCGCTCTAGGACGCAATAATCTGTGGGCTCGTATGGATGATGCTCCGTATCAGACCGACTATCATCGCGGCCGGCTGTCTTTATTTGTAAAACCTGTTCCCATTCCTGTTCACTTGTCATATGTAGTTCCTATTAATATAATTATCTATCTTATATAAGCCATACTATTGGTAATGACTAGTCATATCTTATATATTATATGTATCTAGTATTATTTACAAATAATAGTAAATTGTGTAATATAATAATAGATAAAGGAAATAAATATTTTGTAAGCATTTTAATGCATGCAAAACAAAAGAGGAGGGTGGCAGCCCTCCTCTTTTTGTGCTATGTGCTTGTTACAGTCTGGGGCGGTAACACCTATAGTATATAACAAAAGTACCCTTTTGGGTGCTTTTATTGTATACAAACATTTATTGATGCCAATATGGTATACTAAAGAGTAACATTTCTATTTTTCTCATGTGCAGAATTATATAAAAAGGAGTATTTACTTACATGGACAGTGATCTGACCTTAGATTTTATAATT
>ERZ772779.1118-NODE-1118-length-11365-cov-59.645447_pt1 | contig 11365 bp, 7 predicted proteins | sample MGYA00511360_ERZ772779 | MGnify/ENA primary metagenome ERZ772779 (study PRJEB29015, sample SAMEA2738112) | human oral metagenome | biome: human oral; feature: human-associated habitat; material: saliva | place: China | collected 2231 ...
TTAAGACACCGCCTTTTCACGGCGGTAACACGGGTTCGAATCCCGTACGGACTATTTTTGCTACTTAGCAGTTTTATCCGCCATAGCTCAGTTGGTAGTAGCGCATGACTGTTAATCATGATGTCGTAGGTTCGAGTCCTACTGGCGGAGCTAGTATAGCACCCATTTGGGTGTTTTTTTTGTTTTGAAAAAGGCTAGGATAATGACTATCCTAGCCTTTTATTTATAAGTGAACGATAGTTAGATTCCTTAACTTTTTCGTCTTTTTATTTGTCTCCATTCGTAGAGGAAGAAGAGAATAATTCCAACGAAAAAGGCAATGAGTCCTTCAATGAAGCCTTGAGGAACAAATGTTAAGGTGACTGTTCCGGATCCTTTTGAAACACGAACTCCCATCAATCCTTTCTGGATGCGATGAATTTGGATAGGCTTTCCATTTTGTTTAGCTGACCAGCCTTTATCATAAGGGAGTGTAAAAATAAGGGTAGTGTCTCTATTTGCGTTATAGGCTGCTACCAATTTGTTTTTCTTTTTGTGAATAGCAACTTCTTGCTGACGAATGCTAGCGATAGCTTGTGTGTATTGGTCAAGATCCAGAGCAAAAAATTCTGGTGTATCAAAGGAGACTGTCGAATTTTCTGGAAAACTCAAACGAATAGTAACTGTTTCCTCTGTGTCAAAATGGCCAATCGAAAAGAATGGAAAGGCATTATCAATGGTATAGCGTTGGGTCTGTCCATTGTAGCTGATTTCAATATCTTTCCGATCATCGTTTGAAAATTTTAAATTTGGAACATTGACATATAATTGGCTATGGGCAGGAACCGTTACTTCATATTGAATACTTGCGTAGGATAGATGACTATCTTCTTCAATTTTTGCAGTTTGCAACGAAGATGTAGTATTTTGTGAAGTAGGCGAGAGAATATTTAATTTCTTATAAAATTTATATTTTTCATCCGTGATTTGATGGATGAATCGTGTCTGATTATCCAGTGTCAAATTCGTAAAGGAAGTATTTTTATAAGGTTTTGTTGACAGAAAGGCGATTGGTAAGGCATATTCGTTTTCTGAAAGTGAGACTCCATTTTTGGTTGCAATCTCTTTAAATCCAAATTTTTGAACAGGTTGTTGGCTTAAATTATAGCGAACACCAAATAGACTATCCATTAAAATAGAATTGTTTTGGTATCGAAGATTGAGGTTAGTTCCTTCAGATTTAAATCCTAGTTTGTCCAATGTCGAGCTAGCATCCGTATTTCGTACAGATGAAAATTGAGAAATTCCATTATAACCATACTTCATGCTATCATTGCCCGTTTGTGGCTGTAGAATCTCAGTCCGATAATTTGAGTCTGTCTTCTCTCTTACTAAGGATTGGATGGCTTTTAAGTCGCGTTCGTAGGATGATCGAGAAGCAAAGACCCATTCATTCGCAATTCCTTCCATTTGATAATAACTATTTACCGATAATTCAAAAATGGAGAAAAAAAGGATCGAAAGATAGAAAAGTCTAGGCGGTATCTTTTTTAGGATAAATCCTAAACAGACCAAATAGAAAGCAATTAAAAATTCAAAAGTAACAATGAAATTGACTGCATCTAAAAATTTATAGTGACTGCTGTAAAGGACAGTTGCTCCAAATCCTAGAATAAGGAGGAAATTAGCAAGACTAAAACGAATCCAAGTGATCTCCTCTATTCGATTTAGTACTTCTCCTGCCATCAGAATAATCGTCAAAGAAAAGATCCAAGAGTATCGATGAAGAAACATATTTGGCGCGTGCATACCTTGCCAAAGGAGATCTAATAATTGAAAACGAAAACTCAAAATAAGAATGGTCAAGAGTATAAAGTAAGAAAGTTTCACGTGAAACTTGATCGACTTTACAAAGAAAAAGGTGATCGCTAATAGAAGTGGAAATAATCCCACGTAGATCATTGGAATTGATCCATATTTAGTAGTGTCAAAACTTCCAATGAAATTTTTTGCAAATACGTCAAGATACCAACTTTTTTCTGTAAAGATACTGTCAACCTTTGAAAAACTTTCTCCATGAGTGCGTAAATCTAAGAAGGTTGGATATAACATCACAAGGCTTGTTATAACTGATAAAAGAGATACAATCACAAAATGAAAGAAGCGTTTTCCAATTCCTTTGATGTCCCATGACAGTTGTGTCAAGTACCATAAAATAAGAAAAATAGACATCATAAACCCAAAATAATAATTTTGGATAAACAAGCTGGTTAAGCTGATAAAGTAGAGAATCTCTCCCTCATTGTAAATGAGTTTTTTGAATCCATAGAGAATTAATGGTGCTAGGATAAAAACATCTAGCCAAGTTTTGATTTCAATTTGGCTGATAGCAAAGCTCATAAGAGCAAATGATGTTGAAAGGGTAAGAACCAGGGATCTAGGAATTTTAGAAAACATTCCATGTAAACTAATATAAGTGCTTAACCCAATAGCTCCAAATTTAAAAAGAGTGATGAGGTAAACAGCATCCGGCATGGATTGTGCATTAAAGAAGTAGACAAGAGGAGAAAAGAAACTTCCTAGATAATAGCTACTGAGTGCATAGAAATTAATACCTAATCCACTTTGAAAACTGTAAAATAGGCTATCTGTCCCATGTAAAATATTTCGAAGTGTGGTATCAAAAATGACATACTGATGATAACCATCTCCTAATAAGGGGGATGTATCACTGTTCCAGTAGATTCCTTGTGAGAGGTAAATAAAGAACATCATGATAGCTGGAATCAGGAAAGAAGATACTATAAAAAGGGATGTTTTTAGCTTTGTTTTATTCATATATTTCTACTGAAAGAGCCTGAAATCATTATTTCAGGGCTCTTTATTTTTATGATTGACTCCAAAGTTCTTTCACTTTTGCTTGAACTTCTTCATTTTCAAGAAACTCATCATAGGTTTCATCAATACGATCGATTACGCCGTTTTTTGAAAGAACGATAATATGGTTGGCGAGTGTTTGAATGAATTCGTGGTCATGGCTGGCAAAGATAATCGATTCTTTAAAATTCTTCAATCCATCATTCAAACTTGAAATAGACTCCAAATCCAAGTGATTGGTTGGATCATCCAGTACAAGAACATTTGACTTGAGGAGCATCAATTTAGACAACATGACACGAACTTTTTCTCCCCCTGACAAGACGTTGACAGACTTGTTAACTTCGTCACCCGAAAAGAGCATACGTCCTAAGAAACCACGAAGGAAAGTATTGTCATCTTCTTCTTTACTTGCAAATTGACGAAGCCAATCAAGAATACTTTCACCACCTGCAAAATCCCGACTGTTGTCTTTTGGTAGATAAGATCGACTAGTTGTAACTCCCCACTTGACAGTTCCTTCATATTCAATATCATCCATCAATGCACGGATCAAAGCGGTTGTTTGAATATCGTTCTGTCCGATAAGGGCGGTTTTGTCACCAGGACGTAAGATAAAGCTGATATTGTCAAGGATGGTTTCTCCATCAATCTTGACAGAAAGATTTTCAACTGTCAAGAGATCGTTACCAATTTCTCGTTCTGCCTTAAAGTTGATAAATGGGTACTTCCGACTAGATGGAACAATTTCTTCAAGTTCAATCTTGTCAAGCATTTTTTTACGCGAAGTTGCTTGTTTTGATTTTGAAGCGTTGGCTGAGAAACGTGCGACAAACTCTTGTAATTGTTTAATTTTTTCTTCAGCTTTTGCATTTCTATCTGCTTGTAATTTTGCTGCAAGTTCAGAAGATTCTTTCCAGAAATCATAGTTCCCGACGTAAAGTTTGATTTTTCCAAAGTCGAGATCCGCCATATGGGTGCAGACTTTATTCAAAAAGTGGCGGTCATGGGATACAACGATAACCGTATTTTCAAAATCAATCAGAAAATCTTCTAACCAGGTAATGGATTGAATATCCAATCCATTGGTCGGCTCGTCCAAAAGAAGGACATCTGGTTTACCAAAAAGGGCTTTAGCTAAGAGAACTTTCACTTTATCCCCATTGGCTAACTCGCTCATAGTTTGATAATGAAGGTCTTCTGAAATATTTAGATTTTGAAGCAATTGAGATGCTTCACTTTCTGCTTCCCATCCACCAAGTTCGGCAAATTCACCTTCAAGTTCAGCTGCACGGACACCGTCTTCATCAGAGAAATCTTCTTTCATGTAGATAGCATCTTTTTCCTTCATAATGTTGTAGAGCTTTTCATTTCCCATAATGACAACATCGATGACCCGCTCGTCTTCGTAGTCAAAGTGATTTTGACGCAAAACAGACAAACGTTCATCAGGGCCAAGAGAAATATGACCAGTTGTTGGTTCAATATCTCCAGCTAAAATTTTTAAAAAGGTTGACTTTCCAGCACCGTTGGCACCGATGAGACCGTATGTATTTCCTTCTGTAAAGTTGATATTGACATCGTCAAACAATTTTCGATCACTAAAACGTAGTGAGACGTCTGATACTGTAAGCAATGATATTCTCCTCTTTCTATAATGTCTTCATTTTACTAGAAAATAGGGGAAAATTCAACTTTTTTACTGTCAATTTGTTTTTACAACTATGTAAACTAAATTGACAGTTTAGTAAATTGTTAATTCGGTACAAACATAGAGGATAGACTAACATTTTCAATTAGAAAGTGCTATAATGATAGGGATAACGATTAAGGAGAAGAGTATGACAAAACCCATCATTCTGACAGGAGATAGACCGACAGGAAAACTCCATATTGGCCACTATGTTGGTTCTTTAAAAAATCGCGTCTTGTTGCAAAATAAAGACGAGTATAATATGTTTGTTTTCCTAGCAGACCAGCAAGCTTTGACAGATCATGCAAAAGATCCAAAAACGATTGTAGAATCTATTGGTAATGTTGCTTTGGATTATCTGGCAGCTGGACTAGACCCTGAAAAAGTTACGATTTTCATTCAAAGTCAGATTCCTGAATTAGCGGAATTGACCATGTATTACATGAATCTTGTATCTTTGGCGCGACTTGAAAGAAACCCAACTGTAAAAACCGAGATTTCTCAAAAAGGTTTTGGTGAGAGTATTCCAACAGGATTTTTGGTATACCCTATTTCACAAGCAGCCGATATCACAGCATTTAAAGCGAATTTTGTTCCAGTAGGAAATGATCAAAAGCCAATGATTGAGCAAACTCGTGAGATTGTGCGTTCCTTTAATCATGCTTACAACACAGATACTTTGGTGGAACCGGAAGGGATTTATCCTGAAAATGAAGCAGCAGGGCGCTTACCTGGTTTAGACGGAAATGCTAAAATGTCTAAATCGTTGAATAATGGCATTTACCTAGCTGATGATGCAGATACTTTAAAGAAAAAAGTGATGAGTATGTATACTGATCCTGATCATATTAAAGTAGAGGATCCAGGAAAAATCGAAGGCAATATGGTGTTTCATTACCTGGATGTATTTGGCCGTCCAGAAGATGCAGCTGAAATTGCAGAAATGAAAGAACATTATCAACGTGGTGGACTTGGTGATGTAAAGACCAAACGATATCTTTTAGAAATTTTAGATCGTGAATTAAGACCGATTCGTGAAAGACGCCTTGAGTTTGCAAAGGATATGGGTGAGGTCTACTCTATTCTTGAAAAAGGAAGTGAGCGCGCTCGAAATGTAGCAGCTCAAACACTGGATGAAGTAAAATCTGCGATGGGAATTACCTATTTTAAAAAATAAAACGACTTCATTAAAAGCGAACATTTCTTACTGTTCATTGATAATTTACCAATAAATGATTGACAAATTGCCATAGAATGGTATGATATTAACAATAAAAATTCGAGCCTTGCTCAAATAAAAAGAAAAGAGGATCCAGCTAATGTCTAATTGGGACACAAAGTTTTTAAAAAAAGGGTTTACATTCGATGACGTGCTTTTGATTCCAGCAGAAAGTCACGTATTGCCTAATGATGCAGATTTAAGTACACAATTAGCAAGTAATTTACGCTTGAATATCCCAATCATTACTGCTGCTATGGATACGGTGACTGAAAGTCAAATGGCAATTGCTATGGCACGTGCTGGTGGACTTGGTGTTATCCATAAAAACATGTCAATTGAGCAACAGGCAGATGAAGTACGCAAAGTAAAACGCTCTGAAAATGGGGTTATCATTGATCCGTTCTATTTGACTCCGTCTCATACAATTGCAGAAGCAGATGAGTTGATGGGACGATACCGAATCAGTGGTGTTCCTGTTGTTGAAACACTTGAAAATCGTAAATTAGTTGGTATCCTTACAAACCGGGATTTGCGTTTTATTTCTGATTACAATCAACCCATTTCAAATCATATGACAAGTGAAAATTTGGTGACTGCACCGGTTGGAACTGATTTGGAAACAGCTGAACGCATTCTACAAGAGCACCGTATTGAAAAATTACCATTGGTAGATGAAAATGGTCGTCTTTCTGGCTTGATTACAATCAAAGATATTGAAAAAGTTATTGAGTTCCCAAATGCGGCTAAGGATGAATTTGGTCGTTTGCTTGTGGCTGGTGCCGTAGGGGTTACTTCAGATACTTTTGAACGTGCAGAAGCTCTTTTTGAAGCTGGTGCAGACGCAATTGTCATTGATACTGCTCATGGACATTCTGCGGGTGTTCTTCGTAAGATTGCAGAAATTCGTGCTCACTTCCCAGATCGTACCTTGATTGCAGGAAATATTGCAACTGCTGAAGGTGCTCGTGCATTATTTGATGCAGGGGTAGACGTAGTTAAGGTCGGAATTGGTCCAGGATCAATCTGTACAACTCGTGTTGTTGCAGGGGTTGGAGTTCCTCAAGTGACTGCCATTTATGATGCAGCCGCTGTAGCTCGTGAATATGGAAAAACGATCATTGCTGATGGTGGTATCAAGTATTCAGGAGATATTGTCAAAGCACTCGCAGCTGGTGGGAATGCGGTTATGCTTGGCTCAATGCTTGCAGGTACAGATGAAGCACCAGGTGAAACAGAAATCTTCCAAGGTCGTAAATTTAAAACATACCGTGGTATGGGATCTATTGCAGCAATGAAGAAAGGTTCTAGCGACCGTTACTTCCAAGGATCTGTCAATGAAGCCAATAAATTGGTCCCTGAAGGAATTGAAGGACGTGTTGCTTATAAAGGTTCTGTAGCAGATATGGTCTTCCAAATGATCGGTGGTATTCGTTCAGGTATGGGTTATGTTGGTGCAGCAACCATTCAAGATTTACATGATCATGCACAATTTGTTGAAATGAGTGGTGCCGGATTGAAAGAAAGCCATCCTCATGATGTGCAAATTACAAACGAGGCTCCTAACTACTCAGCACAATAAATTTACACATTTGTAAACAAAAATAACAGCATCTTGACAGTATTGTCAAGATGCTGTTTTGATATGACCGGCTTGAACAGTGAAAATTTTCAACTCTTCAGGTAGTTCTTTTAAATGATCGAGAGTGGTCGTAGTAATAAATGTTTGAATATTATTAGAGATGGTTTCAAGTAGTTGAAGTTGACGATAATTGTCAAGTTCGCTCATGACATCGTCAAGTAATAAAATAGGCTTTTCTCTTGTGATTTCTTCCATCAATTCGATTTCTGCTAATTTTAGAGAGAGAACAACACTTCGATGCTGGCCTTGACTACCAAAGGTAGCATTCATATTATTGATAAAAAATGCCAAATCATCCCTGTGAGGCCCAATACTTGTTGTTTTCCTAAAAATATCCTTCTGACGGTTTTTTTCCAACATAGAGAGAAACTGCTCTTCTATATCATTTCCTTCTTCAGAAAAAACAGTTGACTGATATTGAATTGATAGGTCTTCTTTGTTGTCAGAAAGTCGAGTGTGTTTTTCTTTTGCTTTAGCTTCTAATTTTTTAATAAACTCAAGCCGATGATGGATGACGCGACTTCCAAAACTAGCTAGTTGTGAATCTAAGACCTCCAAAAATGTAGCATCAATTTTTTCCGAATTTTTTAGATAACTATTTCTTTGTTTCAGTACATGGTTGTATTGAGATAAGTCGGATAAATAGAGAGGTTTCATCTGACCTAATTCAATGTCAATAAACTTTCGGCGCCCTGCAGGTGATCCTTTGATCAGTTGCAAATCTTCGGGTGCGAAAAGGACAACATTCATATGGCCAATATAGTTTGATAATTTGGCTTGTTTCAAATGATTTACCTTAGTTATCCGACCTTTTGGTGTCAAGGAAATTTCTAATGGAAGGGGACCAGTTTCTCTTTGCAATTGACCAGAAACTTTAAAATCGGTGGATTCAAAATAGATGAGATCTCTATCATTTCGTGTTCGATGACTTCTGGTTAAAGCTAGAAAATAAATTGATTCGAGAATATTGGTCTTTCCTTGAGCATTTTGACCTAGGAAAATATTTAATCCAGGATGAAACTCGACTTCTAGTTCTTGATAATTACGAAAATGTTGAATGGATAACTGTTTTAACCACATTACGAGATACCAGGAAAGCGAATTGCTTTTTCTTTTTTGTTAGTCTTTGTCGGTTGTTTCTTTTGTTGTTGATTGAGTTGCTTGACAAGTTTAGCAACACGTTCCTTTTCTTCCTTCTCTTTAAGATGATCTTCTATTTCTTCTTGAGAAGGTTCAAGAATGGTGATAGTCATGTTCAGTTCAGAAATGTCAATTTGATCATTGACACGAAGTTTACGGCCTCTCCGTTGTTCTAATTCACCATTAACAAAGACTTCTTTTTCTTGAAGAAAGGCTTTGATTGCCCCACCACTCTGTATAATACCGAGTTCTTTTAAGATTGCTTGTAATGTAATAAAGTCATCAAATAATTTGTAATTCATAGTTCACCTCTTTGCGTGTTATTATACCATATTTTTAGTTTTTCTAGGGTAGAGAATGTTGAGTGATTTGAGGAGCTTTTTCACAGTTTGAATTAGGATTTTAGTGTGATTTCGTGTTATAATGAAAGTTACTATTGAGTAGAACGAGGATGAAAATGGAATTAGTAAAGGGCGTGAATCTTCACTTTCTTCAATCAAAAAAATTTAAAACCAATAAAATTAAGGTCCGTTTTTCATCGCCATTAGATGAAAATACCGTGGCTGCGCGTGTTTTAGTAGCCTGTATGATGGAAACTGCAAATCAAAAATATCCAACTTCACAATTATTCCGTGAAAAATTAGCGAGTCTATACGGGGTAGAATTGTCAACCTCAGTCTCTAAGAGGGGGCGTGTTCATTATGTTGATTTGAATATTTCCTTTGTGCGCGATGACTTTTTGAGCAAGAAAAATGTTCTTACTGATGAGGTTTTGGACATTATAGAAACTATCTTCTTTTCACCTTTGGTAGTAGAAGATCACTTTGACAGTGATACATTTGACGTTGAAAAGAAAAATACAATTTCCGATTTGGAGTCGGAAATTGAAGAGCCTTATTATTATGCACATGGGCAATTGAATCAACTATTTTTTGAAGACGAAACAATCGGGATGTCAAGATTGGGGAAAGTTGATTTAGTGAGACAAGAAACAGCTCAAAGTTCTCTTGAACAGTTTCATCAGATGCTCCAATTAGATAACATTGACTTCTTTTTCATAGGTGACTTTAATGAGGTCGCTATTGTGGATCGAGTGAACCAGTTTGAATTCAAGCCACGTGATAACAATTTGTCTGTCACCTATCAACAACCTTTTACAAATGTTGTTAGAGAAAAGTTAGAGCAAAAACAAAACCAACAATCTATTTTAGAATTAGGTTACCATTTTTCTACCCAGTATGGAGAATCTCTCCATATCCCACTAGTTGTATTAAATGGGATGCTGGGAGCTTTCTCGCATTCGAGACTTTTTCAAATAATTCGTGAGAAAGAAGGTCTTGCTTATACCATCTCTAGCCATTTTGATATTTTTACAGGCTTTATGAGAGTTTTTGCAGGCATTGATAAGGAATCTCGTACGAAAGTAATGACCTTGATTATGAGACAGTTGAATGATTTAAAACGAGGCAAGTTTACAGAGTCAGAGCTTCAATTGACAAAAGAAATGTTGGTGAATACGACCTTATTAGCACAGGATCGGCAAAATACTTTGATTGAAAGGGAATATTTGAAAACGATCCTAGGAACGAAAGTCCTTTCTCTAGAGGAGTGGTTAGAATCCATCGATAAGGTTAGTAGAGAAGAAATTATTGAAGTGGCAAAAACAATTAATTTACAGTCTGTTTATTTTATGGAAGGAAAGTAGTGTAAAGATTGAAGATTAAAGAAAAATATTATGAATCAGTTGGTGAGCAAGTTTACTTTACACGCTTGTCAAATGGGTTGACTATTCATTTAATTCCCAAAGAAGATTATTATGAAACCTATGGAATAATAACAACTAAGTTTGGCTCAGTGGATACACGAATTCTAGTGAATGGTGATGAAAGGCAATATCCTGCAGGAATTGCTCATTTTCTAGAACACAAAGTATTTGAAGATGAAAATGGTCAAGATTATTTAAAAAAATTCGTTCATTTAGGATCGGAAAGTAATGCCTTTACAAGCTTTACAAAGACAAGTTATCTTTTCTCAACAACTTCAAAAGTCCCTGAAAATATTCAATTGTTATTGGAGATGGTTTCAAAGGCTTCCTTTACAGAAAAATCTGTATCTAAGGAAAGAGAAATCATTCAACAAGAAATTGGAATGTACCAAGATAGTCCAGACTATCGATTATTTTTTGGTGCTTTAGAAAATTTATATCCTGGAACACCGTTAGCAGATGATATTGCTGGGACAAGAGACTCAATTTCTGATATTACAATCGATAATCTCCATGAAAATTTTGATCTATTCTATCATCCCTCTCAAATGCACTTATTAGTGATTGGAAAATTCGATGTTGATCCGATATTACAAGTTTTAAAAGAATATGATCAAATTTCCCAACTTCCTTCGATCAAGATGGAACGTTTTCCTGTAGAAAAAAACGAAGTGAAACTGAATCAATCCTGCAGAATGGATGTGGCGACTCCTAAGTTGGCAATTGGAATTAGGGGAAATGATGACATTAAAGAAGAGGAAAAATTTCGCTATAAATTAATGTTAAAATTACTATTTTCGATGATGTTTGGTTGGACTTCGCAACGGTTTCAAAGTTTATATGAAGCAGGGAAGATTGACAACTCATTGACACTCGAAGTGGAGGTTGAAGAATTATTTCATTTTGTTATTTTGACAATGGATACCAAAGAACCAGTCTCCTTATCTCATCAATTTAGGTCAGCTATCAAACAATTTGATAAGGATCCAGATGTGAATCAGGAACATTTGGATACGATTAAAAGCGAAATGTTTGGTGATTTCTTACAAG
>ERZ772779.1119-NODE-1119-length-11361-cov-12.133292_pt1 | contig 11361 bp, 8 predicted proteins | sample MGYA00511360_ERZ772779 | MGnify/ENA primary metagenome ERZ772779 (study PRJEB29015, sample SAMEA2738112) | human oral metagenome | biome: human oral; feature: human-associated habitat; material: saliva | place: China | collected 2231 ...
CAGGTCATACAGCCTTTCGGACTTCTATCCAGTGGTCTCGTATTTTCCCACAGGGCCGTGGAGAAGTCAATCCTCAAGGTGTGGCTTTCTACCGTCAGGTATTTGAAGCCATCAAGGCTAAGGGAATTCGTCTTTTAGTCAATCTCTATCACTTTGACTTACCTTTCGCCCTTCAAGAAGATGGGGATGGTTGGGAAAATAAAGCAACTATTAAGGCTTATGAAGACTATGCTCGTTTCTGTTTTGAGACCTACGGTGACCTTGTGGACCAATGGATTACCTTCAATGAGCCTATCGTTCCTGTTGAGTTTGGCTATTTTTATGATGCCCATTATCCACATAAGGTGGATGCCAAAGCAGCGGTTAAGGTTGCCTATCATACACAACTGGCGAGCACTCTTGCAGTTAAGGCTTGTCATGAAGTCTTACCAGGCTCTAAGATTGGGATTGTCCTCAACTTGACACCAGCCTATCCACGTAGCCAACATCCTGCTGACGTGAAAGCTGCTCGTATTGCAGATCTCTTCCAGGCACAATCTTTCCTAGATCCGTCTGTTTTAGGAACATATCCAGAAGAGTTAGTGGAAATTTTGTCTGAGCATGACTTGTTACCAGAATACACAGCAGAAGAGTTGGAACTCATTCGTGAGAACACCGTTGACTTCCTAGGAGTCAACTATTATCAGCCTTTGCGTGTTATGGCGCCACGTTTTGCTAAGCACCCTGATAGTCCACTCTTACCAGAACATTTCTATGAACCTTACGTTATGCCAGGTCGTAAGATTAATCCACACCGCGGTTGGGAAATCTATGAGCAAGGAATTTATGACATTGCCCAAAACATCAAGGAAAACTATGGGAATATTGAGTGGATGTTAACTGAAAACGGTATGGGTGTTGAAGGTGAAGATAAATTCCGTGAAAATGGCATGATTCAGGATGATTACCGTATTGACTTTGTCAAAGGTCACCTTCGTGAGCTTCATCGTGCTATCGAAGACGGTGCTAACTGTAAAGGATATTTGATTTGGACCTTTATCGATTGCTGGTCATGGCTCAACAGCTACAAAAATCGCTATGGTTTGGTCGAGCTAGACTTAGAAACACAAGAACGCCGCCTGAAAAAATCCGGTCACTGGTTCAAAGAACTCAGCGACAATAATGGGTTTTAAGCAACTTTTCAAATAAATTCAAAAAACCATTGGAAATAAAGCTCTTTGAGAGAGTTTCCAATGGTTTTTCTTATTCTTATAATAGTCCGATAAAAAGTAGTAGAGTTGATAAAGCAATAAAGGCTAGGGTTGCTAGACCACGTTGGCCTGGATTGTATATCTTTCGTTCTCCTCGAACTGGGAATACGATAGCTAGTAATGCGCCACCGACAGATCCACCTACGTGTCCAGCAAGGCTGATTCCTGGCATTAAAACGCTACCTACTAGGTTGATAACTAAGAGGGAGAGGTAGGATTGCCCGAGCTGTTGGAGATAGGGATTGCGTGAAGCATAACGAAGAACGACAATAGAGGCGAACATCCCGTAGAGGGCAGTTGAAGCACCCGCGGTAATAGCATTAGGGCTAAAAACGAGGACAAAGAGATTTCCCATCATACCTGATAGAAGATAGATAAAGAAAAACTGTTTGGAGCCAAAGATCTGCTCCATCTGACGTCCCAAAAAGTAGAGGGAAAGCATATTAACAAAAAAGTGCTGCAAGCCAATGTGGACAAAGGTTGCGGAGAATAAGCGCCAGATTTGTTCAGGCATAGCCTTGATTGCAGGAGGATAAATAGCTCCGAACTGGTACAAGGTAGCTGCGCTGGTGTAATTGAAACCGCTAGTTAGAAACATGATGATAAAAACTAGGGTTGTCACGAGGAGAAAGAAGCTCGTGGTGGGATAACGACGATCAAAAATCTCTTTCATAGATGAGTACCTCCTCAACTGGTATATCGTAGTGATCCGGTTGGAAATCCTGAATCTGGCATGGATAAAGCGTACTAATGGTATGGCCTGGGAAATGCTCCAAGTAGCGATCGTAATAGCCACCACCGTAGCCAACCCGATAACCAGAAGTATTGAAAGCTAATCCGGGAACATGGATCAAGTCAATCTGAGACGGCTCAAAGACAATAGCTTTCCCCTGTGGTTCAAGGAGACCAAAAGAGTTTCTTTCGAGCTTCTCTGGTTCATATAGAACCAAATCCATTTTCCCATGTGGATAAGTTTTGGGAATGAGGATAGTCTTTCCATCTTTTTGAGCTTGTTCGATGAGTTCAGCTGTCTGAAATTCATGGGGAAAAGACAGATAAGTGGCGATGTTTTTTGCTTCCTTATAGAATGGATGTTGAAGGAGCTGCTCTGTGAGCCAAGCGTTCATGCTCTGCTTTTCTTCTTTGGATAGAGACTTAAGTCCTTGCAAGACCTGCTTGCGTAAGCTTTTTTTCATAGTTTATTCCGCAGCTTTCTTTGCTAAGAAGCTTGATACAGCTTCGACACCGATAGCTAGAGCTTCTTCTTTAGGGCTCATCTTTGGATGGTGAAGAGCGTAGGGACTATCAATACCCAGCCAGAACATGACTCCAGGAACCTTTGAAAGAAGATACCCAAAGTCCTCCCCTGTCATGGCAGGTTCAATATCGATAAGTTCAATCCCTTCTTTTTCATCAAAGAAGGTCATCAATTCTCTGGCTAACTCAGGGTTATTTTCGACTGGCAAATAGCCTCCCTGTTTGAGTTCAATCTCTACATCCATGTCAAAGGCAGCTGCCACACCTTCAGCGATAGCTTTGACACGTTTTTGAACCAAGAGACTCATATTGTGTGTAAGAGCTCGAATGGTTCCATGCAGGAAGGCTGTATCAGCGATGACATTGTTGGTTGTCCCAGCTTGAAAAACACCGAAAGTGACGACAGCTCCCTCGATAGGATCGACATTACGGCTGACGACTGACTGGACTTGGGTCACAAAATAGCTAGCTGCAACCAGAGCATCGTTTGCTTCATGTGGAAAGGCAGCGTGTCCCCCTTTACCCTTAAAGCGAATCTTAACTTCACATGTTCCAGCAAAGAGTGTATGGGTATTGGTCGCAATCTGTCCAACTTTTAAGTCTGGACGAACATGAAGTCCATAGAATTGGTCAGGCAACCAGTCACCAAAGGCATCATCTTCATACATGAGCATACCGCCTGCCTCATTTTCTTCCGCAGGTTGAAAGAGAAAGAGGAGGTTGTTTTTTGGTTGTTTTTCTAAAGCACGTTCGAGACTTCCAAGTGCAATGGTCATATGAAAATCATGCCCACAAGCATGCATGCGGTCTGGATGTTGAGAGGCAAAAGGAAGGCCTGTTTGTTCAACGATTGGGAGTCCATCAATGTCTGTCCGCCAACCAATGGTACGTTCTGGCTGACTTCCCTGCAAGTAAACTAAAATACCTGTTCGCCAAGTACGAATCTGAACAAAATCCTTGTCAGCTGTTAATTTCTCAATGACATTGAGTAAATAAGCGTGAGTCTTGAATTCTTCTAAACCAATCTCAGGAATTTGGTGAAGATCGCGTCGAGTCTGAATCAAATCTAACATATCTATTTTCCTTTTACTAATACGATAAAGAGGCTGGAAAAGTTTCCGCCTCTGTTACTATTTACAAGGTGCGAAGCGCATCTTCTAGCGCTGTTTTTTGTTGGGTTTTGCTATCGATTTCTTTGATAACACGAGCTGGAACGCCTGCTACCACAACATTTTCTGGAACATCTTGAGTAACGATGGCACCTGCAGCGACAACAGAACCACTACCAATCTGAACACCTTCGATAACTACAGCGTTAGCACCGATGAGAACATTGTCACCGACACGGACAGGCTCAGCACTAGCTGGCTCGATGACACCTGCAAGAACAGCACCTGCACCTACGTGACTATTTTTACCGACAATAGCACGTCCACCTAAAATAGCTCCCATATCAATCATAGTGCCAGCACCGATTTCTGCACCGATATTGATAACAGCTCCCATCATGATAACAGCGTTGTCACCAATCTCAACTTGGTCACGGATGATAGCGCCTGGCTCGATACGAGCATTGATATCACGTTTATCAAGGAGAGGTACAGCTGAATTGCGGGCGTCTTGTTCAACAACATAGTCCTTGTTTTCTGTAAGTCCTTCAAGAAGTGGAGCGATATCTTTCCAGTCTCCAAAAAGAACATTCCCAAGCTTGATAACAGAAGCAGGGATAGCTCCAGCAAGTTGCCCTTCAAAGGTCACTTTTACACTTGTCTTTTTTTCAGCATTAGCGATAAATTGGATAATTTCTTGTGCATTCATTTTTGTAGCAGTCATAGGTGTCTCCTCACTCTTTGTAATGCTTACTATTCTACCAAAAAAGGCTTCAATTTTGAAGCCTTAAGTGTTAAAAGAAGATTCTTTCAGTTTATCTTTTGATTCTTCAATGGATAAGAAAATCATCGGAATAATAATCAAGATCATAGCCAGAAGCAGATACCCATCTAGGACCAGACCTAGAAATAGAACACTTAGAATAGCTGATGACAAAGGTTCGCTTGCACTGACGACTGACACCACCAATGGGGAAACGAGCGAGACAGCCTTCATCGATAGGAAAAAGGCAAAAGCAGTTCCCAAAAAGGCAATGGTCAAACAAATCAAGATGCTCACCCAATCAAGCTGAAAGCTAATTCTATAAACAGGATAGAGAAAATTACTAAAGAGTCCAGCCAGCAACATTCCCCAACCAACAGTTGGCACAAAACCGTATTTTTTAGCAAATGGCTGGGGCAAGATAACATTAAACATAACTCCCAGAGCACTGAGAAGCCCTGTCAGCAATGCGAGGGGAGTGATGGATAGTTTAGACAGATCGCCTTTAGTAGCCATCAGAAAGACTCCGAGCATAGCAGTCAAAACATAGAAAATTGCTTTTTTAGAAGCTTTTTTCTTGTAGATAAGACGGTTGTATATGAGAATGAAAACAGGACTTATAAATTGTAGGATAGTTGCCGTTGTTGCATTAGAGTATTCTACACAGAGATAGAAGAAATACTGAACAGAGAAAATTCCTAAGATAGCATAAGCCAGAAAAGGTAGATAATTGTTGCGGTTTCTCCAAAGGTCGAATAACTGTGAACGGAACTTAAAGCCGGACAAGATGAGTACGAAACCACCTGCAAGACTTAGTCGCATAGAAGTGATCCACCCAGAGGAGACTGGATAATGCGTAAAGAAGAATTCTCCTAAAATGCCACAAATACCCCATATTAATCCGGAAAGGAGGGAATATATGGTTCCCTTGAAAATATTTTTTTGATAGTGATTCATATAAAAGTCGAGTTAGGTGACATACTCTTGATAATAGGTATGTTAGCGTTGGGACCTATTCGAAGAAGAGCTGTTATTATTTTTATCTTTATCTTTATCTTTATCCTTATCCTTGTCTTTATCTTTATCCTTATCCTTGTCTTTATCCTTGTCTTTATCCTTGTCTTTATCCTTGTCTTTATCTTTATCTTTGTTGTCTTGTTTTATTAAATTTCCAACAATCGTATTCCAAGCTTTTTGGTAATCAGAGTCACTTCCACCAATAGCAAATCGGTAGGTAGTAGTCGGAGCACCAGCTTGGTTAGCCCAGTAACTTGTTACCATTTCTCCAGTAACGTCAATCTCTTTGCCGTTGATAGTGACCTTACCAGGCTTCTGTCCAGTAGACTTAAGGACTTGAGAAGATGTTACACTTGAATCAAGGCTGAAACGCTCAGTTCCCCAAGCAGAAGGAGAAGCTTGTTGAATAGCGTTTACGAGGTGGGCCATATACTTAGCATTACGATAATATGCGCCTTTGGCTAACGGACTGTTATCATCATGACCAATCCAACCACCAAGAGTCAATCGAGGCGTTGAAAGCATGAGCCACATATCACCTTCCTCGTTAGTTGTACCAGTTTTCCCAATCCAATCAGCACCTGCTAGACTGGAATTTATGCTATAAAGATCGCTTTGGAAGCTTGTAGTTATCCGGGATGAAAGTACATCTCTTAGTAGACTTTGCATAATGGTTGCAGTAGCTTTTGAGTAGACCTGAACAGGTTCGTCTTTATGTTCATAGATAACTTCTCCACTGCTTTTTTCGATTTTCGAAATCATGTATTTTTTATGGTAAACACCATTGTTGGCCAAGGTTTGGTATCCGTTTGTATGTTGAGCTACAGTAACTTCAATTCCTCCTCCCATAGGAAGACTTTCAATACCGTATTCTGGGATTTCATACCCCATTTTTTCCATATAGGAGCGGACATCAACTCCTTTTTCACGAAGCATACGATAAGTCCAGTAGGCCGGGATATTCCAGGAATAATTGAGAGCTTCCTTTAGGTTTATCATAGCTGTTCCCGGACTGTTGACGTGCATGATCGGAGTTCCGTTGGCAAAGTTCGTTGGATAGTTTGATAGGATGCTAGCACTTCCCATCAAGCCTTGGTCAATAGCAATACCATAGGCTAAGATAGGTTTGGTAGTCGAAGCCGGAGATCGTTTTGTGTCAAAGGCGTGATTATTTTGATTGCTTTGGTAATCTCGTCCTCCTACAAATCCTATGATGGCTCCTGTTTTATTATCCATTAAGACATTTCCGACTTCAGGTTGACCACTACTATCATTTAGAAGGTAGCTATAGTTTGCCACTGCATTTTGCATTGCATTATGGATCGTTTTATCGATTGTAGTAGTGATACGGTAACCACCATTTTGAATTTCTTTTTCAGCCAATTCACGATAAGATTTCTGAATAGATTCATTCTTAAGCTCTTGTTCGGAAACGTTATCTTTTTTGACCAGATAATCATACATGACATTAGTCGCTTCATCAAGTGCAGTGAAGTAAAGATAACCCTTAGCTGTTAGGTTTACACTTTCTGCTGGCAAGAAGTCTTGCTTAATGTCATATGCTATATAGGTTTCGTAGTCTTCCTGACTGAGCACTCCAGTTCTATACATATTGTAGAGAACATCTTTGGAACGCTTGATTCCGAGTTCCATATCCTCTTCACTCTTCATCTCACCAGTCGCTTCATAAGGGGAGTAAGAGATAGGACTTTGTGGTAATCCTGCTATAAAGGCTGCCTGAGGGATTGTTAGCTGATTTGCATCAACCCCAAAAATACCTTTGGCTGCTTGTTGAGCCCCCGCAATATTTTGACCTTTATTGTTACGGCCAAATGGAGCGACGTTGAGATAAGTTGTCAAGATTTCATCCTTGCTCATTGCTCGCTCTAAAGCCAAGGCATCCACAATTTCACTAGCTTTACGAGCGAGTGTAGGAGCATCACCAACAACTTGTTGTTTGATGAGCTGTTGTGTCAGAGTAGATCCACCGCTCGAAGAACCAAGACCGATAAAGTTTCCTAGACTAGCACGAATAACAGCTTTAGGAACGACACCATTGTGTTCTGCAAAATGTTCATCCTCTGTTGCAACGATAGCCTGCTTGAGATTATCTGAAATAGCGTCCGACGCAACAGATGTTCGCAGAAGATCGCTCTCAATAGCACCGATCATGGATCCGTCAGCATAGTAAATCTCAGAGATGGATGAAATATCATTCACCTGTTTGATCAGATCCTCCGTCTGAGGAACGGTTACTTTGTCAAATAGAGAAACCGCATAACCGAAAACAACCCCAGTGCCCAAAAGTCCACCAAGAAAGGCGATGATAAAAAGGGTATTAAAGGTTGCCTTGATTCCCAATAAGATATTAGCAAAGATTGTCCAGATATTGGTCTTTGTTTGTGTTTTCTCCTTAGAAGTTTTAGGACCAATTTTGGTCAAATCTATATTTTTTAGTTTTGTTTTTAGAGACTGAAGGAAAGCCAGTCCTTTTTCTTTAAGTTCTAACAATTTATTCTTCATTTCTTTCCTCACTTCTTATTATTATACCATAAAAGCATCTATTGCAAGAAATTAGGCTTAGACAAGATTTGGAGGTGTTTAGGCAGCAAAAAAACCAGGAACATTTTGAACCTGGTTTTATCAATTATTTTTCTCCTGAAAGTTCTTTTCCAAGATCGATCAAGTAGTCTCTCAAGTGATCTTTGACTTGAGGATGTTTCAGGGCGTATTCGATAGATGTCTTCATAAATCCAAATTTGTCTCCGACATCGTAACGAGAGCCTTTAAACTCACGAGCAAATACACGTTGAGTTTTGTTAAGTGTATCGATAGCGTCTGTTAGTTGGATTTCATTTCCGGCACCTGGTTTTTGCTTTTCAAGAATACCGAAAATTTCAGGTGTGAGTAGGTAACGACCGATGATCGCTAAATCACTTGGTGCATCTTCAGGAGCTGGTTTTTCAACGAAGGTTTCAACGCTGTAAAGTCCATCTTTTCCTTCACCTTGAGGAGCGATGACACCGTATGAAGAAACTTCATCGTGTGGTACAGGCATCACAGCGATAGTAGAAGCATGAGTTTTCTCATAATCATTCATGAGTTGCTTGGTCAATGGAACAGCTTTGTCATCAGTGATATCCATGAGGTCATCCCCAAGCATGACCACAAAAGGTTCGTTCCCGACGAAAGCTTTGGCTTGTAAAACGGCATCTCCGAGACCACGTGGGTGGGTTTGACGAATGAAGTGAAGACGCATACCAGTTGTTTCATCAACTAATTTCAAAAGATCAGTTTTTCCTTTTTCCTTAAGGTTGAATTCCAACTCAAAGTTTGAGTCAAAATGATCTTCGATGGAGCGTTTTGACTTCCCTGTTACAACAAGAATATCCTCAATTCCAGACTTGAGAGCTTCTTCAACGATAAACTGGATGGTTGGTTTATCCACGATTGGCAACATTTCTTTGGCCAAGGCTTTGGTTGCGGGTAGGAAACGAGTTCCAAGTCCTGCAGCAGGGATAACGGCTTTTCTCACTTTTTGCTTCATGAGCTTCCTTTCTAACGGTGATTATGACCACTCGTTTTCCGATTTGAACTCATTGCTCATAAGTTCAGCAACGGCATCCTTAATATTAACATTTTCATAAATAACTTGATAAATAGCTTGGGTGATAGGCATGTAAACGTCAAGTTCTTGTGCCAACTCGTAAGCAGCTTTGGTTGTTGAAATTCCTTCGATGACCATTCCCATATTGGCTTCGATATCTGCCAAGGCTTCGCCACGCCCAAGAGCATCACCTGCTCGCCAGTTACGTGAGTGGACAGAAGTTCCTGTAACAATCAAATCACCGACACCTGAAAGTCCGCTATAAGTCAGTGGATTTGCTCCAAGTTTTACCCCCAGACGAGTGATTTCTGCAAGACCGCGCGTGATAATGGCAGCTTTAGCATTGTCTCCAAATCCAAGTCCATGGAGTGCACCTGCACCAACAGCAATGATATTTTTAAGAGCACCAGCTGTTTCCACTCCGATCACATCTGTATTGGTATAAAGACGGAAGTAGTGGTTGCTAAAGAGTGTCTGAACATACTGAGCTGTCTCTAAATCCTTAGATGCGGCTGTAATCAAGGTAATATCACGGACGATTGTTTCTTCTGCATGGCTAGGACCAGATACAACCACAATTTCACTGCGGAACTCTTCAGGGATTTCTTCTTCAAGAATGGTTGAAAGACGTTTGTGACTATTTGGCTCGAGACCTTTTGAAGCATGCATAATAACCACTTTATGATCAAGAACAGCAGCTACCTGTTGAGCTACCAATCTTGTCACCTTAGTTGGAACTACGAACAAAACAGCGTCAACACCTTTCAAAACTTCTGCCAAATCATGATAGGCAACAATTTTTTCGTCTAATACAGTATCCTTGAAATAGCGTTTATTGGTATGTTGTGTATTGATTTCGTCAATTTGGTCAGGAATATTTCCCCAGATACGAACTTCATGTCCATTGTCATTTAAAACTTGTGACAGAGCAGTACCCCAAGAACCAGGCCCTAAAACAGCGATGGTTTGTTTGTTCATTTTCCCCTCCTTCTGAGAAAGCACTTTCCTATATTCTACCATAAAAAGACCTTTCTTGCATCTATATTATTTATGAAGGATTCATTGAATGGTAAATGATAGATATTGGAGAGTTTTAGAAATTATTTTGTAGAATAGCCGAGAGTTCAAAGTATGAAACGATAAAAAACACGAAAAGGGGAACAATATTCTCCCTAAAAATGGTATAATAGGAGCATCACGAAAATTGGAGAGACAGCATGAGTTTTTACAATCATAAAGAAATCGAGCCTAAGTGGCAAAAATACTGGGCTGACCATCACACCTTTAAGACAGGAACAGATGCTTCAAAACCTAAGTTTTATGCATTGGACATGTTCCCTTACCCATCTGGAGCGGGTCTTCACGTAGGACACCCAGAAGGCTACACAGCGACAGATATCCTTAGCCGTTTCAAACGTGCGCAAGGCTACAATGTCCTTCACCCAATGGGATGGGATGCCTTTGGTTTGCCTGCAGAGCAATACGCTATGGATACTGGTAATGATCCAGCTGACTTTACAGCGGAAAATATTGCCAACTTCAAACGCCAAATTAACGCACTTGGCTTCTCTTACGACTGGGACCGTGAAGTCAACACGACAGATCCAAACTACTATAAGTGGACGCAATGGATCTTCACCAAGCTTTACGAAAAAGGTTTGGCCTATGAAGCGGAAGTGCCAGTAAACTGGGTTGAAGAACTAGGAACAGCTATCGCCAATGAAGAAGTCCTTCCTGACGGAACCTCTGAGCGTGGAGGTTATCCAGTTGTCCGTAAACCAATGCGCCAATGGATGCTTAAAATCACTGCTTATGCAGAGCGCTTGCTCAATGACTTGGATGAGTTGGATTGGCCAGAGTCTATCAAGGACATGCAACGCAACTGGATTGGTAAATCAACAGGTGCCAATGTCACTTTCAAAGTGAAAGGAACAGACAAGGAATTCACCGTCTTTACCACTCGTCCTGATACCCTTTTTGGTGCAACTTTCACTGTCTTGGCTCCTGAGCATGACTTGGTAGATACTATCACAACACCTGAACAAGCTGAGGCTATAGCTGATTACAAACACCAAGCTAGCCTTAAATCAGACTTGGCTCGTACAGACCTTGCCAAGGAAAAGACAGGGGTTTGGACTGGCGCTTATGCCGTAAACCCTGTCAATGGTAAAGAAATCCCAATCTGGATTGCCGACTACGTTCTTGCTAGCTACGGAACAGGTGCCGTTATGGCCGTACCTGCCCACGATGAACGTGACTGGGAATTTGCTAAACAGTTTGATCTTCCAATCGTAGAAGTGCTTGAAGGTGGAAACGTTGAAGAGGCTGCTTACACAGAAGATGGCCTTCACGTCAACT